>CEPS01018803.1_pt1 | contig 9940 bp, 14 predicted proteins | sample 530401 | NCBI WGS metagenome assembly CEPS01 (sample SAMEA2620035, study PRJEB7988) | marine metagenome | biome: marine biome (ENVO:00000447); feature: mesopelagic zone (ENVO:00000213) & marine oxygen minimum zone (ENVO:01000065); material: "saline water (ENVO:00002010), including plankton... | reverse complement strand
TATTACAGCCATTATGTTTCTAGTTTACTTTTCTCACATCTGGGATCAATACATCTGTTATGATGGATTGCAGGATATGTTTTGCAATTAGGACAAAATTTAGCTTCACCTTTGCAATGCGGCTCTAAACTACATCTCCACGCATATCCATTAATCCTCTTTGGACGTTTCAAATATAATTTTCCTTTTGTGCAACTGGGACATGAAAGTAAGGCTTTATTTATAATGCTTTTTTCATCGTAAGTTACTTCAGGATATGTTTTAAGTTCTTCTATAAATTCAGATGGAAAATAATTGTTAGCACAAAGAATAACTTTTTGCTTTGCTCTTGTTAAAGCAACATATAAAACTCGCCTTTCCTCTGCATTTTTAAAATCTTGCTCCCCTGGTCTTACTAAATTCATTATAGGATCATTTTCAATATAACCTGGAAAACCATACTTGCCAGCTTCAAGATTTAACACCACTACTGCATCTGCACCCAATCCTTTAGATTTATGAATAGTTAAAAATTTAAAATTAAGTTTTTTAAATTTCATTTTATGGTCCTCTGGTATAGCTGGGAAAATACCATTTTTATTTGCAATTCGATTATACCTCCCTAATAATAGCACGTCCCATTTTTTATCATTGGGTCTCAAAGAATTGATTTCTGCATAAACTTCTAATAAATGATTTTGTTGACCAGGATCTATGCCCATGATTTCAATTGTTTTTTTAATCTTGCTTGGTCTTGAAATAATATTTTTTTTAAGTTGAAAGGGATTTTTTTGAATAAATCTTGATGATACATCGAGTATAGGTTGGGTGAATCTAAAACTTTTGTCCAAATCAACTCTGGCTGCTTTTCCAAAAATTTTTTCGAAATCGAATGTATATTTAATATCACTGCCATTAAAAGCATATATAGATTGCCAATCATCTCCAACACACATTATTCTACAATCTTTTTGCTGGTCAATTATTGCTTTTAGAAATCTATATCTTCCTCTTGATATATCTTGATACTCATCAACAATGATTCTTTTAAATTTAGTCTTAAATTCATCATTTTTTAATTTTGCTGTAGCTATTTTAAGTAAATCTGCAAAATCAACTTCCTGTTTTTTCTTTAAATAATTTTGATATCTATTGAACACATCGTAAAATAATTCTAAAAATACTTTATATCTCTCTTGTTCGTTAATCTCTATTTTTGACAAACTTTTCAGCATTTCTTCTTTTGTATACTGACCCTCTTTATAAATGCCTAAAAAATCAGAAACTAAAGAAACTAATCTTTTATTTACTTCTTCTCTCTCAAATAATAGTTTTTCAATTTCAGGATCATTTGGATTAGGTTCAATTCCATTTTGAATTAATTTTTTTTCCAAATCCTTTAAAATTACACCTTCCATTCTCTCCCAAGAATATGTTTCTATTAAAATTGTATTTTTCCTTTTGTGAAGATTGCGTTTCCATGTAATTTGACGATTGTAACCTTCTTCACTAATTTGTGGGGCAGTTTTTCCTTCTCTATCAATTCCAAAATGTTCTAAATAAAATCCATTTTCAATTTGTTTTTTTGATGTACCAAATAATTTAAAATCTGGTCTATATTGACCTCTTTTTCTTGAACTTGTGTTATGTTCATAAGGAAATTCATATTCATAATAAATGCCATTGAGAAATAACCAGTCAGCAATTAGCAATTCTTCGAATGATTTTACTTTTTCACCTTTGAGCGTATCGAGTTCAAATTTTCTCATATATTCAAAATAATCACTGTCACTCTTGAAATCTTCTAAATATTTTGCTGGAAACCTGTGTTTTGAGATAAAATTAAATATTTTTGTTTTTGAATTTTTATCTTTTAGCATTGATCTTAAAATGTCTGTGAATAAAACCATTTTAGCTTTCTCATATGCTGCACGATCAGAAATTTTAAGTTTTCTACCCTTAATACTTTCAATTATTTTTTTTCCTGTAGAGTGAAAAGTTCTTATTTCTATGTCAATTCCAGTTTTCTTTTTTACTCTATCTCTCATTTCCTGTGCGGCAGCTTTGCCAAATGCTAATGCTAATATTTCATTATTTTTTATTTCATTTTTTGTTACGAGATAAGAAACCTTGCCAACAACTGTTGAGGTTTTTCCAGTTCCTGCTCCAGCTACAACTAAAGTTGAATCTTCATCCGTAACAATGGCTTTTCTTTGAGCTAGTGTTAGAGGGTTATCTTCTATCTTATCAAAAAGTGATTTAAATTTTTTAATTTCTTGTGCAACAAAATATTTATTTTTTGAATCGATAGTTGTTTCCATGTTTTTATAAAATTTAAGGATTTTTAATTCAGTTATACCTAAAGAATTTTTATTAGATTTTTTTAAAAATTTTAAAATTTCTTTATTTTCTATTATCCATTTTTCTATTTTTTTATGATTTATATATTTTTTACAAATTGTTAAATTTAAAATATCTTCATAAGCTTTTTTAATAATCTCTAAATTTTTAAGGATAAAAATATAATAATTAGATTGATTTTTAGTTAATTTATTAATCTTTTGTATAGATTTTTCGAAAACAACATCTATATCATTAAAAAATATTCCTTTTTTTAATTTGATATTTGTTATCTTTTTTTGGTCAAATTGATTGTTTTTATTATGACTTACTGAAATTAAATAATTTTTTATATTTAACCTAAGCTCTTTTGCCCCAAATAATTTTTGAAAAAAATTCGGTTTAACTTTATGGACAGTTTCCATAATCACTGATCTTAGCACTAATATTTAAGTGAGTCAGGTGTCTGAATCAGCGTGAATTTTTAATAATAGGGTTTCTTTGACCAAAATGCTCTTTCATAGATGCACACAGATTCTGATTTTAAGGTTGATGCTATACTTGTATCATGGCTTTTTTCTTTTTTTTACGATCATAGCCAAAGACTTGATTTTGACATGTTTTACACATGTGGGTTATTTTGAATTCTTTCCAATCAAGTTCATTTTTAAACTTTGAGAAATTTATTTCTTTAGGGCATGTATTACAGTAAATAGGTTTCTTCATTTTGTAATTTTATTGTTAAGCCCACACTACATGAGAAGTTTTATACCAGCAGAAAGTTCCACACTCATCGCAGCAGCCACCACAAGCCCCTGACTTTTGTCGAGTTAATTTAGGGAAGCCATCGCTCTCTTTACAGACGCCACAGTGGTGTACATTAATTTCAGGCTTAGGCTCATCACAAGCGCAACATTTAATTCTTAAGTTATGTTCTCTGAATTTTTTTCTAAGGTGTTTGTCGTAATAGCCTTTGTTAGCTTCACGCCATTTCTGTTCTTCTAGTGTCATCATAACATTAGAGCTTTCAGTTTCTTTTCTGAAATCCCCACTATTTCAGCAACCTGTTCATCTGTGACATGACTATAACTTGAATAAACCTCAGCAGCCTTTTTCTTTAACTGCTCATCCTTAAAGCGCTGCTCTTCTGCTTTTGTCCATTCTGATAAAATTGGACGGTTAAATCTTGGACGATAAAATCTCATTTTTTCCAATACCCATAAACGCATCTAGTGCCCTCTCTTGAACAATCATAAGCATCATGAAGTACACCATCGATTACTGCTGTTATATGTTTTGAAACATGAACAAGTAATCTACCTGCAGGAAGTTCATCTTTTCGTAAATGTACTTTGCATCCTAAGCCAATAAACATGGTTGGAATCCAGGTCCAGCCAAGTTCTTTCAAATATTCCTTTGCCACTATTTTTGGCATAGAAGTTCTTGCTGTATCTGTTGAGGGCTTTGCATAATATGCAAATTTTGAATTCGAATTAATCCTCCATGATTTAGTTCTTGCAGTTAATTCATCATAGACTTTTTGATAAGGCATCCCTGTTGCAATCGCTATAGCTCTACAAGCGCAATCATTAGTTTCGCCTTTATAGCCAGCTGCAGCTCTGCCTCCATCATCAATATTTACTTTTAGTTTTTGGATAGGTTTCATCAATGAAGCACTCGCATGCCCTCTTTGGTAAAGGTCCACTCATGCTTCTCTGCATCATATTCAAAGTGATCTATACTTGTGTTATCAAAATCAAACCAATAAGCATCTTCACCCTCTTTCTCTGCAGCTTCAAATACATTTGATGGCTCATCACCTGAATAGGGAATAACTTTATTAGTGACTATACTAATAATCATGTGTTTCGGTATTCTTAAATGTATTCCTTTAGTCATTTTTCCTCCTTTATTTTTACGATTCTGAAACCAAGCATCCTCTCACCAAGATGTGATTTAGGTAATTGATAAGAGCGTATTTTTTCAATTCTAAGATTTGAGTGCTGCTCTATGAATGCAAACATATCTCTAACAGCTTCATCTTGTATGCCTGCCATTGGGCTAACAATAAATTCATTACTGTTAGGTGTTCTAGTTTCTAAAACTATGTGATTGTGTTCTTCTGAGTAAGGCATTATTTTTTATTCTTTAAATCGTGAATTTCATTCCTCATTTTTTCTAATCTCATTGCATGATCAAGAAGTATGCTTTTATAATGGCGCACTACCTTATTCATGACAGATCTCGGTATCATCTTTTCTTTATTATTCCCTGTGCCTAAAGACATCTTCTCAGATGCAGAAAGGACAGGCACAGGATTTCCTGGACTGGAAATTGGTAATTTTGAAAATAAACTTAACTGCTTCACTAGTGAGAGCTCCTTTTATCTAAAGGTGATGGATTTGGATCAATCATGATAATTCCCATTCCCTCAGGACAAATAAAACAATCTTTAAATGTTATCTTTTTCATAAATCTTTTTTCTTTCTTGCTATAGGTAACTCCTTGTCTTTTGCCATCAGCAATAAAAGTTCTAAATTCTTTTCTTGTAAAATTTCTTCTCATACTTTCTTTTTATCTTTTTTATTATTACTTGTGATATCCTGACCATTAGAGGATAACTTTTTCTTCCTGTAATCCCCATTCGGCTGGGAGCGTTTTGGTTTTAATGTAGCTGTCCAAGTGGAGCGCCCACTTTCTAAGACTTTTGTTTCAAGAGAAAATTTATATTTATTCTTCTGATTTTCAGGTAATTTTTTAGTTAAATCTATGCCCTCTGATTTTGCTAATTTACCGAGTTGATGTAGTGCATTATATCTTCGGATCGCTGTATTTCTGTCTTTGTACGCAGCCTCTAATTCTTTTGTTTGCTTCTCATAAGCCTGCTTTAACTTATAAGCATCAGTCCACAATTCCATGTAGGCAGCATCTTGAAAGTCCAGCCTGCGCTTTTGATCCTGCATTAAGCGCTCACAATTTTTTAGTGCATGGAGGAATTCTTTTTTTGTAGTCTTTTTTACATCGATCTCATCTGCGAGCAGCTGGTTCTTATCCCAGCAGCTTTCAGCTTTAGCCTTTGTTTCATCATCAAGCTTCATGGTGAATTACAATTCTGCTGGCTGCAAGGGACCAAACTGGGAGCTGCAGGGATCTAAACAATGTATCTTTTTGTCTACCATAAACTGGAAACGAACGGGCTCGGTCGGTCGACTTCAAAACTTTTTGGGAATGTTTTAATGAGATGTTTATTATATATAGAAACATGCGAAACATTGAAACTTGGCTAATAGTGGCAGTTATTTGACCATGTTTCACATGTACGAGGTTTTTTAATTGAAACTTTGGACAACTTCTCTTTTTTGATTGGTAATTAATAAATTTATCCATGTTGCATTGTTTTTGAAACATGTTGAAACATTGAAACATCAGAATGCCTCCACTTTTTTACCATCCAGGTCGATGCTCTTGTCCTGGCTGTCTATTCTAACTTTATGCTTCACCTTGCCTCCAAAGGTGTCGTAGTAATATGAGAACTCTACTTTAGTGTTTGGAATTTTCATTGGATGATCAGCTATTGAAGTAATTAATCTGTGAAACCTGGATTTGATTGTCTTAAACTCAACTTTTTGATTTTGGTATTCAGGATCTCTGTTGGCTAAAAATTCCACCAGCTGATTTAGTGGAAGTTCAACTGGTTGTTTGTCCCTATCTTCAATGGATTTGATAGTTTCGGAGGTTAGGTTAAAGAATAATTTTATGTGATGAATCTGCTGTAATAGCTTCTCTTTGTTGATCTCTTCATATTTCTTAAAGCGCTGCTCTTCTGCTTCTGTTAGCTCGGAAGCTGTAAATACATTTGTTGCCTCCTCTGTATTTTCAATCGTATCAATTTTGATGATATTTTTCTCAAGCCAGTAAATGTTTTCACTTAAACCTGAGTAGTTACTCTTTGCTTCAATTAAACCAACCAGGTCGTTTCTTCTGACACCTTGTGGAGCAATTTCAGAGTAGTGACTTTCCCATAAAAACTTATTCATAGGAACTAGTGCAAATACAAATCTAGCAGCTGCAGTAAGCGATGATGCACCTCTTGCAGAATACATGGCAGCCAGGTTATCTACTGTGGGCTTATCGTCATAATCTTTGTTATAGGTGATGCCTGAAATTTTATTAGTGTGATGTCCTATTATGACTGCACAATTGTTCTTAAGTCCTAATGGAATGATATAATCTCTAATAAATCGCTCCATCTTTTCATTATCATTTTCGTCAAAAGCTCCAGTCTTGAGTGAGATAAGTGGATCAAGATATATTAGTTTATACTTTTCATTTTGAATGAGTTTATTTAAAGCATGGTAATCTTTTAAAACATTGACAGTGCCATCATGTTTAAAGTGAGTGAGTTTGATACTTTTTTCAATTGTAATCATATCAATTTTATTTTTACAGTGTTCTAAAGATCCAAATTGCTGCTCCATCGCACGCATCTTAATCTTAGCTTCATTTTCGGTTTCTTCTTGGAGGATCATCAAAGCATTGCCAGTTTCATAGACAGTGTTTCCAAAAAACCTTAATCCAGTAACAACTGAATAACAGAGCTGTGATCCGACTGTGGTTTTACCAGCACCACCTGCACCAACATACAAAGTAACAGCACCAGCTATGCAAACTCCTGCAACAATCCATTTTCTTTTATGAATCTGAGCTCCTGATTTGTATGTAATTATTTCGAGTGGTTGAATAAACTTTGGATCTAAATGATCGACAGTACCTGGTCTAAATCCATTTATATCCTCCAAATAATTCTCTAAATTATTATCTAGATACTGCTTCGACCATTTCTCATTTGTTTTGTGATATTCTTTAACTGTAAATCTTTCGACATCTGCAGCAGGGCATGGATCAGTAAAATTATCATTTATTTCATTCAGTAATTCTATTTTATTGAGAACATGCTCACAGTATAGAGCTGAGTTGAATAGCGCCTTGTGCCTACCATCATCTGCTGCCATTCCTGCAGCTGCAGCAATCAATGGATGATTTTTAAACTTAACTCTATGAATGAATTGTTTAAGTGATAATGGATTGCCTCTTGGATCGTAGCATTGTCTTTTTAATCCCTCAAATTCTGCATAAGGCAAGTTACACCAGCCCCCTTTGACTGGCAGTGTGTGTCCTTTATCAACTTTATAAATTTTACTAAGTTTTTCTTCGAGTATTTTTACATCCTCTGCAACTATTTCTCTTGGAAACCATTTGTGAAAAAACTTGAATACATGAAATCTGCCACTTGGACTTTGAAAGGGAAATGCCTTGGAATCTAAATTAAATAGATTCTTACAAAATTCCTTTAGATCTACTTTTTGATCTACATCTACAAATGACCATTTACACTGACCATCTTTAGTTGGATATGCTCCCTGCTGCAGCTCTCCTAGTAAATGTTTGGCTGCATCAAATGCCTGATTTAAAGTGTATTGATTTTTTCCACCATCAGCTTTTCTTCCATTCAAAATTCCAATCTGATCATCACGACATTGAAATATTTGTCCAAACTGTGCTATATCAGATTCATCAAAATGAATGGCGCTGGAATTGCTGGCGCCATTTGTCCTATCTGCCATACTTACCTCAATTTAGCCTCATGTAGATGTTCGTGTAAGGTTTTGACAATCAGATCTGCTGGGTAATAAATTCTTCTACCAATTCTACTAAATGGAAATTGTGATCTATCTACAGATCTTTGTTTCCTTAAAGCAGGCTCAGTAACATTTAAAACTTTTGCGAGATCTTTAGATGTCAGCAACTTACAATCTCTCTCTATGAACTTGTTTAGGTCCTCTTCTGAGATGAGCTGATTGGCAATCGCTTTATTTTTCATGCCCTGTCCTCGTGTAACTTTTTTAAACATGTGAGTGAAATTATTTGATTAGTATTAATTTGTGAAATCCTTGCGACTGTAGGATTGAAAGTTTTTAGACGCAGCCCATGCATGATTATGAGCCCTGCAGCTCAGGTACCACAAGCTGCGCCAAGTCGGAGTGGAAACTCTGACTTGTTACAACAAATACCTTAAAATAATATTCTTAGGAAATCCTAAGTGCGAGAGGATTTTTTTAATTTTTTTATTTTTTCTAGTTTTAATTTTAGTTTTTCCTCTGCTCTTAAGAGCTGCTTTCTTGCATACTCACCTGTTTTGCTTCTCTTTTTACCAAACACAGCTCTAAATGCAGCCATTTCATTTTCAAAAGTTTTATATGATTTAGGAATTTTATATGATGTCCATGTACAGAAATCTTTTAACTGATCGCTAACATATAATTGTTTTCTTGTAAGTTTATCTTCCCATTGAAGAAGATATGCAACTGCTTCCCTCTGTTGTGGATCTTTGATAATTTTAAATTGGTTCCAGTTCTTTTTTACATGTTTAAGAACAGTAACTAGGGCTTCTGCTGGAGTGATATTCTCTTGCTCCACTAGATGGATAAACATATTCCAGGACTTAATCTTCCTGGCTCTATCAAATACGTTTGTTTTAGTTGGAGGTTTGTCGAAGTTTTCTAGCCCATGCCCAGCGTCCCTCAAGAACATCTGATGCAGCGTTAGCTTTTTCTTCTTCGTCATAATTCCACTCCTTATTAATCTTATCTTTTAAATGTATTCTTCTCAAATATTCTTCCATGCTTTCTTGTGATGGATCAAACGTCATTTTTGCTCCTTTTTCTTTATTGGAATAACAGGTGCTGTTAATTCAGAATACATGTGATCTACTTTCAGCAGCTCCAGCTCTTCTGTAAAATAGTGGTCCTTAGTAACTTTGGGTGAACTGTGCCTCATACGCAAGGATGCCTGCACTAATCCTCGTTGTGTTCCATCTGTATTTTTACCTCTTGCATAATGAGTTACAAAAGTTTTCCTTAAATGTTTAAATGTATATTCATTTTTATATTTATATAATTTTCTTTTTTTACCTACAGATCTAACCAGCTCTCTTGTTGCTAAACCAAATTTAAAATTGAAATATTTTAGTTTAACTCTGTAACTACACGAACTGATATATTTACTCGGATCTGTTTTTCTTGGAAAGACGTATGGGCTTTGAAGAGCAAAATTACAATCTTCTCTTTCAACTCTGTACTTGTGCAGATTCCTTAGTGCTGTTACAGCTTCTATAGTTAAGGGTACGTCTGCACCTTTTCGATCTTTGCTATCAGTTAAGTGTAGATTCTGTTTGTCGAGCTCTAGCCAACCAGTACACGCTTTGAGTGCTAGTAGTGATTTTGGCTTTTCCCATACAACACCATAGAGATCTGCAAGTCTTTCACCAACCTCTAAACATAAAAGATAGAACGTGAGAAAGTGTGCATCCCTCCATTGCTCTTCTATACAATAGTTTCTCACTTCTAAAACTTTATTAAGAGCTAAATGTTTTTTATCTTTTGTTTCCTGAAATTTAGATATCTTTAAGCATGGATTCTGATCACCTGGATATAATCTATCTACAGATCGTTTCATGTCCCACTCAAAAGCAATGGACAAAGCAGCTAGTGCTCGGTTTGCAGTCGTTGGAATTTTATCCATCCTAGCATGCCATATCTCAAGATCTCTTTTTGAAATTTTA
>CEPS01022826.1_pt1 | contig 9969 bp, 8 predicted proteins | sample 530401 | NCBI WGS metagenome assembly CEPS01 (sample SAMEA2620035, study PRJEB7988) | marine metagenome | biome: marine biome (ENVO:00000447); feature: mesopelagic zone (ENVO:00000213) & marine oxygen minimum zone (ENVO:01000065); material: "saline water (ENVO:00002010), including plankton... | reverse complement strand
GACTGTTGCTAAAATAACTGTTTCACCACATTTTGCAATTATTGCGCCATCAGCTTGTCTTGCTATTTTTCCTGTTTCTAAACTTATCTTTTTTCCTGCTACTTCTATTTCTTTCTTTACTACTTTAAACATTTATTTCCTTAAATTTAATTTTGAAATTACTTCTTTATAAGTTTCAATCTTATTTTTTTTCAAATATTCTAATAATTTCTTTCTTTTATTAACTGCCTTTATTAAGCCAACTGATGAGTGTTTATCCTTTTTAAATTTTTTTATATGTTGGGATATATTCTCAATTTTAGACGTTAGCAGAGATATCTGCACTTCTGATGAGCCGGTATCTTTATCGTGTCTTGCTATTTCTTTCATTTTTTTCTCCATTATTTTTTTTTATTTTTGTGTTTGCCTAATTAAATTTTCTATTTTTTCGGCATAGTCAAATGAATCATCATTAACGAAAAATAATTTTGGCATAAATTTAATCATTATTTTTTTCGATAAAACTTTTCTGATTACAAATGAAAATTCTTTTAATTTATCTATGACTTTCTCTGTATCTTTTCCTCCCAGTGGTATTACAAAAACTTTGGCCGTTTTTAAATCTGGACTCATTTTTACTTCTGTTACTGTTATAGATTTTGTATCTAAATCAGATATTTTAGTTTCTTCTCTTAAAAAAATCATACTTAATGCCTGTTTTATCATCTCACCAACTCTTAGTTGTCTTTGGGATACAGGTTTGCCTAATTTGCTCATGATAATATTTGTCTTTCTATAGTTTTTGATCTGTAAGCTTCTATAATATCTTTTATTTGAAAATCATTAAAATCTTTAAGAGATATTCCGCACTCTAATCCTGTATTTACTTGTTTGACTTGATTTTTTTCTCTAAAAATTGATCCAACTCTTCCGCTAAAAATTATTGCTCCATCTCTTATTATTCTAGCATGAGAGTCTTGATTTATCTCCCCATTTAAAACCTTTGATCCAGCTACTTTTCCAACTTTTGAAACTTTAAATATATCTAAAATCTCAGCTGTGCCTGTAATTTCTTCATTAATTTCTGGCGTTAATAGTCCTGACATTTTATTTTTTATAAAATCAATTAACTCATAAATGATATTAAATGAATCAATTTTAATATTTTCTTTTTCAGCTAATTTTTTTGCTTCTTTACTTGGTTTAACATTAAATGCAATAACTGTTGCCTCAGATGCTTTTGCAAGTGTAATATCTGTTTCTGTGACCATTCCAATGTCTGATAGCAATATTTTTGCTTTTACTTCGTCATGTTTGATATTTGATATTGCAAATTTTATTGCTTCAGCGGAACCATGAACATCAGATTTAATTATAATATTTAAATCCTGTGAAGTTTTTTGAAAAAAATCAGTATCTTTTGTTACAAAACTTAAATTTTTTATTCCTTCTTTAGCTTCATTAACCCTGACTTCTACTAAATTTTTTGCCTCTTTTTCTGAAGGTAATACAATAAAATCATCTCCTGCATTTGAGGCTCCATTTATCCCTAAAATTTCAACTGGAGTGGAAGGTTCGGCTATTTCTATGTTTTGACCTTGGTCATTTATTATTGCTCTAATTTTGCCCCATTTTTTTCCGCTAACGAAATAATCTCCCTTCTTCAAATTTCCAGAAGTTACCACAATGTTTACAACTGGACCTCTGCCTAAGTCTATTTTTGATTCTAAAACTATTCCTTTCGCTTCATTTTCATATTCTGTTTTTAGATCTAAAAGCTCTGCTTGTAAATTTATTGACTCAATTAACTTATCTAAATTATTTTTAGTTTTGGTTGAAATTTCAATCATTAATGTATCGCCTGATAAATCTTCAGCAATTAGCTCATGTTCTAACAACTGATTTTTAATTTTTGTTGGATCTGCTTCTGGCAAGTCACACTTATTAATTGCTACTACAATTGGTACATTTGCTGCTTTAGCATGTTTTATTGACTCTACTGTTTGTGGTTTAACACCATCATCTGCAGCAACTACCAAAACTACAATATCTGTTAATTTGGATCCTCTTGCTCTCATTTCTGTAAATGCGGCATGACCAGGAGTATCAATAAATGTAATTTTATTATCCTCTTTAATAATTTGATATGCTCCTATATGCTGAGTAATTCCTCCATGTTCTCCTTTAACAACATTTGTTTTTCTCAAAACATCTAGCAAAGATGTTTTTCCATGATCCACGTGTCCCATAATAGTAACTATAGGTGGTCTAGATTTTAAATTTTCATTTTTACTTTCTTTGATTTTTTTAATTATGTCTTCAGCTTTTTCCTCTTTAATTGAATTATGACCAAATTCTTTTACTAAGTATTCAGCTGTATCTGAATCTATTGCATGGTTAATTGTAGCTTTAACCCCCATGGTTAATAAATGTTTAATTAAATTACTAGATTGCTCACTCATTCTATTTGCTAGTTCTCGAATAGTAATTACTTCTGGTATTGAAACATCTCTTTTGACAGGTTTGTACTCTTGCTTATCATCTATAGTTTGCTCTCTATTTTCTTTTAGCCTAGCTCTTCTAATAGATGCTAAACTTCTTCCTTTTATCTCGGCACCATCCTCATCACTTAGCGCTCTTGAAATTGTTAATTTAAGTTCTCTTTTTTTAATACTGTTCTTTTCTTTGTTTTCTTTTGTCAATTCACCTTTTATTCTTTTCGTTGCTCTTTGTTCTGCTAGCTTTCTTTTTTCAAAATCAGATAAATCTTTATTGGGAAAATAACTCTGGGCTGGTTTCTTAAAACCTATATTTTGTAATGGTTTATTAAACTTATTTCCTGATGATGTAGACTTATAAAATTTTTTCTTTTGGAAAGTTTTATTATTATTAATAATTACTGAGTTCTTTGGATTTGATTTTGCCTGCTCAATATTATTTATAGTTTTTTTAGTATTTGCTGATATTGAAAGTTTTAATTTTTTTTTGTCCATAAGTCATCTCTCAATCTCTGAAAACTATATCTCTTGCTGTCATAATTAAATTATCTGCCTCTTGTCTTGTTAGGGCAAAATCCTCTAAAAAACCCTTAATTTTAACTTTTTCACCTTTCACTACATCATAGGTTCCTGTTAGTTCATCAGATGCCAGATCGGCAAAATCGGCAAGGGTTAGAATTTTTTGTTCCCCTAATGTTATAAGCATACCAGGGGTTAATCCTGGAAGCTCAATTAATTTATCATCAAGTCCTAATTTTTTTACTCTATTTGAAATTTCCTCTTGGTCTTTTTGATAGAATTCTTTTGCTCTATTAATAAGTTCTTTTACAGTTTCTTCATCAATCCCTTCAATTTTTGTAAGATTTTCAATTTGGCTATCTTTTATATCTTCTATAGATGAAAAACCTTCAGCAACAAGAAGTTGTCCTAAAGTTTCGTCTAGCTCTAAATTTTTAACAAAGTTATCTGTTTTTTCTTTAAATTCTAATTGTCTTCTCTCTGAGTCTTCCTGGTCAGTCAAAATATTTATTTCATAATTTAATAATTTTGTAGCAAGCCTAACGTTTTGACCTCTTCTTCCAATAGCTTTACTTAAATTTTCATCAGTTAGAATAACATCTATTTTTTTTTGGTTGGTGTCTAAATTCACTCTAAGTACCTCTGCAGGAGATAATGCGCTAGCTGCAACTATAGCAAGATCCTCTGACCAATTAACTATATCAATCTTTTCACCTTGAAGTTCATTTACTACAGCCTGAACTCTGCTTCCTCTCATTCCAACACATGCTCCAACTGGATCTAATGAGTTATCTTTTGCTTTTACACAAATTTTAGCTCTACTGCCTGGATCTCTTGCTGAAGAAATTATTTCAATTAAACCATCATAAATTTCTGGAACTTCTAATATAAACAATTTCTCCATAAATTTAGGATGTGCTCTTGAAAGAAATATTTGTTGACCTCTTTGCTCTCTTCTAACATCTAAACAATAAGCTTTAACTCTGTCTCCAGCTTTTATATTTTCTCTAGGTATCATTTCATTTTTTTGGATTATTCCCTCTGCTTTTCCTAAATCAATAATCACATTTCCAAACTCTAATCTTTTTACAATTCCACTTAATATTGTATCTTTCTTATCTATAAAATCATTATACTGTCTATCCCTTTCAGCTTCTCGCACATTGAAGCTAATTACTTGTTTTGCAGTTTGTGCTGCTATTCTTCCAAAATCAAAAGATGGCAGTGTCTGGAGAATTTCGTCACCAATTTTTTTTTCCTTATTTTTTTCATTTATTGAAGCTGCTTCACCTAAACTTATCTCAATATTTAAGTTCTCTGGATTTTCTGAAATAACTAATTTTCTGTATATTTCTATATCTCCATTTTCACGATTAATATTAACAACTATATTATTTTCTGAACCAAACTTGTATTTAGCGGCTTTTGCAATGCCAGTTTCCATTGAATCAATAATTAATTCTTTATCTATAGATTTTTCTAAAGCAACAGCTTCAGCTATTCTTAATAATTCAAGTTTATCTGCTCTTCTATTTAACATTTTTTTGTTTTCTCCAAAAAAAAATGGGCCGAGGCCCATTTTGAAATTTCAACAATGTGAGGTGAATATAGGTATTTTTTTTATATTTTCAACTTTATTTACTTATTGAAAACATCAGCTTTATCAGTTTTTTCCCATGAAAATGCACCATTTGTTTCCGGATCTCTTCCAAAGTGACCATATGCAGCTGTTTTTTCATATATTGCTCTATTTAATTCTAGCATTTCCCTGATACCTCTTGGACTTAAATCAAAATTTTCATTAATAAGTTTTTCAACATGTCTATTTTTTTCTTCATCATTATCAAAAAGATCAACATATATTGATAAAGGTTTTGAAACTCCGATTGCGTAAGCTAGTTGAATTAAACATTTATCTGCAATTTTTGAAGCTACTACATTTTTTGCTAAATACCTTGATGCATAAGCTGCTGATCTATCAACTTTAGTTGGGTCTTTTCCTGAGAATGCACCTCCTCCATGAGGTGCAGCGCCTCCATATGTATCTACAATAATTTTTCTTCCTGTTAATCCGCTGTCGGCGTCTGGACCACCAATTACAAAATTTCCTGTTGGATTTACATAAATTTCTTTTTCTTCTAATCCATTTAAAAGAATTTTTGGAATAGATCTCTCTATGTAAGGTTTAACTAATTCTCTAACTTGAGATTGATTCACATCAGCTGAATGTTGGGTAGAAATCACTACTGATTTTACATTAGCTGGCACTCCATCTTTATATTCTATAGTTATCTGACTTTTTGAATCAGGTTCAATATTTTTTAACTTTCCCGATTTTCGATCTTCAGCCATTAGTTTTAAAATTTTATGAGAGTAATGTATTGGTGCTGGCATTAAAACATCTGTTTCTCTACATGCATAACCAAACATTATTCCTTGGTCTCCTGCGCCTTCATCTTTGTTATCCGATGCATCCACTCCCATTGCTATATCGGCTGATTGAGAATGAAGATGGCTTTCTATTTTTGTAGCTTCTTTCCAAGTAAAACCTTCTTGGTCATATCCAATATCTTTAATACATTCTCTTATTTTTTGAATTAAATCATCTTTTTTAATTTCCGGCCCTCTTACTTCTCCTGCAAGCACAACTTTATTTCTTGTTGTTAATGTTTCGCATGCTACTCTTGACTGAGGTTCTACACCTAAGTATGAGTCAACTACCATATCTGATATTCTATCACAAACTTTATCTGGATGCCCCTCAGAGACCGACTCGCTTGTAAAAAGGTAATTTTTTAGATTATTCATTTTTTGATCTATTAAACAAAAAATTTAAGAAAATATATAGTAAAATAATAAAAAAATATATTTTATTTCCAAACTTAGAAAATAAGGTTATGTCTGTCTCTTTAATTTCACTTATTGATATAGTTCCCTCACTATTTATACTTATTTTATCCAAAACTTCTCCTGTAGGATCAATTATAGCTGAAATACCATTATTCGCAGATCTTAGCGTGTATTTGCCATGCTCTATGGATCTAAAAATAGTGTGAGCAAAATGCTGATGGGGTCCTATTGAGTTTCCGAACCAACCATCCTCGGAGATATTAATTATTAAATTAAAATTATATTCTCTTGATAACTTTCCGGAGTATATTATCTCATAACAAATTAATGGTAATATTTTAATATTAATATTTTTTCCAAAATCAAATATTTTTCTTTCCTTGCTAGCAGAATAAGATTGATAATTATTAGTTAAACTTTTTAAGCCTAATTTTGACAGAATTTTTTCTAAAGGAAGAAACTCACCAAAAGGAACTAATTTATTTTTATAATAACTATATAAAATACTAGCTTTGTTATCTACTATTGATAATGAATTGTAATGTCTTTTTTTGCCATCAACAATATCGTCATCATTAATTCCCAAGATAACAAATTGGTTTTTTGAAAAAGATTTCTCAAATAAATAATTATATTCCTCATTTAATTGTTTTAAATTTATATTTGGTATTACTCCTTCAGGCCAAATAAATATTGTGCTCTCATTTGGATTTGGGTCACTTAAATCAATCAGTTTATTTAAAATTTCCTCATCATCTATGATTGAATAAAATCTTTCTATTGGAATACTAGTTGATAGTATTTTTATATTCGAAGAAAGAGCCTGTTTATTTCTATCATTAAAATTTTTTATGTTGTTACTTCCATAAAAGTAAATGCATAATGATGCTGTGAAAATTAAGGCTAAACCAATTAAATCATTTTTTTTTCTATTAAGGTATAAAATTGAAGGAGCGGCAAATATGGTAATTAAAATCATATTAAATGCATAAACTCCAATTAATGAATTTATTTGTATAAAATTTATATTTTCTGAAAATGAATAAGCAAAAAGATTCCAAGGAAAGCCGGATAAAACATTCCCTCTTAAATACTCAAAAAAACTTAGAACTAAAGAAAAAATTAATATGTTTGCAAATACACTTTTGGAATTAAAAAAAAATTTATATACACTTAATGAAATAGCATAAAAAAGACTTAAAAACGCAGGGATTATAACTACTGCAATGGGAATTAAAAAGTCAAATTTTTCATCATAAGAAAGAGAGAAAGGTATCCAATATAAGTTTGATGCAAAGTAGCCAAAACCAAAAACATAACCATAAATAAAAAAGTTTTTTAAATCCTTGTTTTTATTTTTAAATAAAAAAATTAATAAAAAACTAAATGTAAAAAAGTTTATAAACCAATAATTATAGGGGGGCAAACTAAATGAAGTTATTACACCCAAAAGTAGAACATATAAGTTCTCAAAATAAATTTTATTTTTTTTTAAATTCAAATTAACCTTTGACTTTTTGAAATATATTATTTTCAATAGAATTCATTATTTTATAGTCCTTATCTAATTTATGATCAAAGCTTAGAAGATGTAAAAATCCATGAATAAATATTTTTATAAATCCATCTTTATAATCATTTTTATTTTGTTTTGAGAATTCTTCATAACTTATTACTATATCTCCCAAATAAAATTTTTTACTTTTTAAATTTTTTCTTAAGCTTTTTTTATCAAAAAAAGGGAACGAAAGTATATCGGTTGGTTTATTTTTTTTTCTAAATTTCTTATTTAATAATTTTATTTTATTATTACTTGTTAATAGTATTGAAATATATACTTTTTTATTAACAAACTTATATCTTTTAGGAAACTTTTTTAAAATATTTAAAATTAGTCTTTTAGGATTTTGAATAATTTTTTTCCAATTATTTGACTCAATAAGAACCTCAGCATCAATCATTATTTTGCTTCAGTGAGTATGCTTTAACAATTTTTGATACTAGCGGATGTCTTACAACATCTTTATGATCAAAATCTACAACTGATATTTCGTCTAAATGACCAAGAATTGTTTTTGATCTATTCAAGCCAGACATGTTTTTATTTGGCAAATCTATTTGGGAAGGATCTCCATTAATAACTATTTTTGAATTTTCACCAATTCTAGTTAAAAACATTTTTATTTGAGTATCTGTTGCATTTTGTGCTTCATCTAAAATTGCAAAGGAATTTTTTAAAGTTCTTCCTCTCATAAATGCTATAGGGGCAATTTCTATGTCACCTACTTCAATTTTTTTTTGAATTTTTTCAAAATCTAATAAATCATACAAAGAGTCATAAAGAGGCCTAAGATACGGGTCAACTTTTTCCCTCATATCACCAGGTAGAAAACCCAGTCTTTCTCCCGCTTCAACCGCTGGCCTTGATAGAATTATTCTTTCAATTTTTTTGTCTAACAACATTGTTAATGCAACAGCAACTGCTAAAAATGTTTTTCCTGTTCCTGCAGGTCCCGATGATATTATTATATCGCTATCTCTAAGAGCTTTAACATAGTTCTTTTGTTTTTCAGATCTTGGTATTACAGATTTTTTAGGTGTCTTAATTATAAAGTTTATATTTTCTTTTGAGTTATTCTTTTCATCTATCATAAACTTATTAATAGAAGAAATTATATCTTTTTTTTCGATAGATCCATTAATAATATATTGGTCATATAAAAAACTAATCGCATTTTTAACAATTTCATTTTTTTTTTGATCATTTTTTAAAATTATTGAATTGCCCCTAGAATAAATAGAAGTTTCAGTTATCTTTTCTAATTCTTTGATATTATTATTAAACTCTCCAGCAACACCAAGCAAATCTTCGTTATTTGAAAAGATTATACTAATAGTATTATTTTCTGAATAAACAAATTTTAAATCTGATTTTATTTTTTTAGAAACAAAATTGCTCAACTTATGCAGCTTTCATTTTATTATTAATTTTTCCAAATAATGTATTTTGGTTACTATTTTCTACATTAACTTTAACTATTTTTCCAATGTCATCTTTATTACAATTAAAAATAACTGAGTTTAGATACTCATTTCTACCAAAAAATTTGTTTTGATTTTTAATTTTATTCTCTACTAGAACATAAATTTCTTTATTTTCTAAGGATTTATTATGATCGATTTGATTTTTAAATAAATAAGATTGCAATTCAATTAATCTTTCTTTGGAAATACTATTGTTTAACTCTCCCAATTTAGAAGCTTTTGTTCCTGGGCGTGGACTAAATATAAATGAGAATGAGTTTATAAATTTTATTTCTTTTACAAGTTTAATTGTTTGCTCAAAATCAAATTTTTCTTCTCCTGGATAACCTACTATAAAATCACTAGATATTTTAATTAAAGGGTTAATTTTCATTAATTTATTATAAATATCTAAATAATTTTCAACTTTGTGTTTTCTGTTCATAAGTTTTAAAACCTTATTTGAACCAGATTGAATTGGGAGATGGATAAAAGGCATCAATTTCTTATTTGATGAATAACAATCAATTAAATCATCAGTCATATCCACAGGATGAGATGTTGTATACCTAATTCTTTTTAATTCAGAGTATTTCTCTAGTTCATTTAATAAATTTGAAATTTTATATTCAATGTTTTTTTCTTTAAAACTATAAGCATTAACGTTTTGACCTAACAATGTAATTTCTTTGACTCCATTTTTAATTAAATCTTCAGCCTCATTAATAATTGTTTTAAATGATCTAGAACACTCTGGTCCTCTTGTGTAAGGAACTACGCAAAAATGACAAAATTTATCACATCCTTCTTGAATAGTTAAAAAAGCTGATACTTTGCTATCTGAATTTTTTGTTTTTTCGAATAAATCAAATTTAGCAATTGTATCGAATTCTGTCTCATCTTCTTTCTTATTTTTTTGAATGTTATTTAAAATGTTATTTATCTTATGATAAGATTGAGGTCCTATAACAACATCAATATACGGCTCTCTTTTTAACATTTCTTTATTTTCTGCTTGAGCAACACATCCGGCTATTATCATTATTGGTTTATTTTTATTTGAATATATTTTCTTTATTCTTCCAACTTCATGAAACAC
>CEPS01017245.1_pt1 | contig 9981 bp, 9 predicted proteins | sample 530401 | NCBI WGS metagenome assembly CEPS01 (sample SAMEA2620035, study PRJEB7988) | marine metagenome | biome: marine biome (ENVO:00000447); feature: mesopelagic zone (ENVO:00000213) & marine oxygen minimum zone (ENVO:01000065); material: "saline water (ENVO:00002010), including plankton... | reverse complement strand
ATCACCATATTCAGCATCTAAGATTTCAGCAGATCAATTAGCACTTAGTTATTGGAATTCTTTCCAACTACCTATTAAAATCGTCAGGCCATTCAATACTTATGGTCCAAGACAATCAAGTAGGGCGATTATTCCATCTATTATTATACAAGCGCTTAATAATAAAAAAGAAATAAAATTGGGTAATATTAATCCTACTAGAGATTTTACTTATGTGAGAGACACATGCAGCGCATTTTTAAATATATTAAAATTAGATAGTGCTTTTGGAGACATCTTAAATGTTGGGTCGAACAACGAATTTACGATTGAAGATATTACGAAAAAAATACTATCTAAAATTGGCTCTAAAGCAAATATTAAAAAAGAATCACAAAGAGTGAGATCAAAAAAAAGCGAAGTCCTTAGGCTTGTGTGTGATAATTCAAAGATTCTAAAATATACAACATGGAAACCAACGATAAAAATAGAAAAAGGAATTGATATGACGATTAGTTGGTTTAAGGAGAACAGAAATCTATTTAAGCATGACATTTATCACGTATAAATAAAAACTAATAAATCTCTTTAATTCAATAGATATCTTAAAATGAATCGAGTAATTGTAATTGCTGAAGCAGGTCTTAATCATAATGGCAGTTTAAGGACTGCATATAAGTTAGTAGAGGTTGCAAAAAGATGTGGTGCCGATTTTGTGAAATTTCAAACTACGATACCAAAATTGCATATTTCTAAATTTGCTAAAAAAGCGAATTATCAGACAAAAAATCAACGAGAAAAAGAGAGTCAATTACAGATGATACAAAAACTTAGTTTAACTTATGATGACTTTAGAAAAATAAGAAAATATTGCAATAAAAAAAAAATTGAATTTCTGTCAACGCCATTTGATCTACAGTCGATTGATTTTCTCAATACATTAAAAATGAAATATTTCAAAGTACCATCAGGTGAAATTACGAATCTGCTATATTTAATAAAAGTGGCAAAGCTAAAAAAGAAAATAATCCTATCAACAGGAATGACAAATTTAGCTGAGATTAAAAAAGCTTTGAAAATTCTAACTTTTTATGGAACTAAGAAAAAACATATAACTGTTTTACAGTGTAATACAGAATATCCAACGCCCTTAAAAGATGCAAATATAAAAGCAATGCTTACTATAAAAAAAAAGTTTAAAGTAAAAATAGGGTATTCTGATCACACAGAAGGTATAGAGGCAGCCATGGCGGCCACTGCACTTGGTGCTGGAATTATAGAAAAACATTTTACTCTTAACAAAAGTTTACCGGGACCTGATCATAAAGCTAGTATTACACCCCAAGAATTAAAAAAAATGATTGATGGAATAAGAAAAGTTACAATTGCATTAGGTACTGGAATAAAAAAAGTTTCACCAAGTGAAAAGAAAAATATAAAAATTGCCAGAAATTCGATAGTTGCTGCCAAAGAGATTAGAAAAGGAGAAAAGTTTACAAGAAAAAATTTGACAGTTAAAAGACCAGGCAACGGAATCTCTCCAATGAAATTATTTAATATTATTGGCAAAATAGCCAAAAGGAATTTTTTGGAAGATGAATTAATACAATTATGAAAAATCTACTAGTTAAACCCAATTCAAATATCAAAAATGCTCTTAAACAAATGAGCGAAACAGGAGAAAAATGTTTAGTTGTTGTTGATGGTAAAAATAATCTTTTAGGGACTCTCAGCGATGGAGATATTAGAAAAGCAATATTAAATGGAAAAATTCACGATGATAAAATTAAAAAATATTATCAAAAGAGACCTACCTTTTTGAGAAAAGAGAATTATTCAATCAGGCAAGCAAAAAATATTTTTTTGAAAAAAAGAATTGATGTTATTCCAATTATTGAAAGATCAAAAAAAGTTGTTGACGTGATTACATTTGACAATATTTTTAAAAAAAAAACACATTCCAAAACATTCTCAAAAACAGTTGTTATTATGGCGGGAGGTAAGGGCACGAGATTAGAACCATTTACAAATGTTCTACCAAAACCATTGGTACCAATTAATGAAAAACCCGTTATTGAACACATTATTGAGAAATTTGTTGAAAATAAAGTTTCTAACTTTTTCATTACTTTGAATTATAAAAGTAAAATTCTTAAAGCTTACTTTCAGGAGATGAAACCTAAATTTAAATTAAGCTTTATTGATGAACCTAAACCACTCGGTACTGCAGGAGGACTCGGCCTATTGGATGGTAAATTAAAAAAACCTTTTATAGTTGCCAATTGCGACACTATAATAAATATTAACTTTGATGATTTAATACATTTTCATATTTCTAATGGTAACGACATAACTTTGGTTGCTTCTTCTAAAGAACATATAGTTCCATATGGTACTTGTAAATTAACAAAGAAAGGATATCTAGAAAAGATTGTAGAAAAACCAAAATTTGATTTTTTTGTTAATGTTGGACTGTATGTGTTAAATCCTGCTTTGTTAAAATTAATACCTAAGAACAAAACTTACGATATGACCGATCTAATAAAACTTGCAAAAACAAAAAAAAAACAAATAGGAGTTTATCCCATTGATGATGAATCCTGGATAGATGTGGGTCACTGGTCGGAATATCATAAAGCTGTGGACCGATTAATATGAATAAATCAGTATTAGTTTCAGGCTATGGATCTATTGGAAGAAGACATGTTAATATTCTGTCCAGATTAGTTAGTAAGAAAAATATAACAGTATTAACAAATCAAAAACTTTCGAACTACCGCACAATTAAAACATTAAAAGCTTTGAATGGATTAGATCCAAAGTACATAGTAATATGTAATCCAACAAGTGATCATCTGAATAAAATAAAATTTATTGAAAAAAATTTTAAAAACAAATCAGTTTTAGTTGAAAAACCACTATTTTCAAAACCAACTAAAATCAATTTAAAAAAAAATAAATATTATGTTGGTTATAATTTAAGATTTAATCCAATAATTAATTTTTTAAAAGAAAAAATCAGATCAAAAAAAATATGGAACGTAAGTATTTTTTGTGGCTCTTATTTACCTCAATGGAGAAGCAATATTAATTATAAAGAGTCAGCAAGTGCAAAAAAGAGATTTGGCGGTGGAGTGTTACTGGATTTGAGTCATGAACTTGATTATGTTCAATGGTTATTTGGAAAAATACAAATTGAGCATAGTAAATCAAAAAAACTGTCAAATTTAAATATTGAAACGGACGATTTTTTAAACTTAGTTGCAAAAACAAAAAAAGTTCCTTCTATTCAAATAACTTTAAATTATTTTACCCGCAAAGCTACAAGACAAATACTTATCGATGGTAAAAATATAAGTTTACATGCAGATTTAATTAAAAAAAAAGTTATTTATCACGACGCTAATAATAAGAAAATTTATAATTTTAAAAATTCAGATAGAAATTATGAATTTAAAAAACAACATTTAGCAATAATGACAAACAAATATTCTGATAAGCTTTGCACATTTAAGGAAGGCAAGAAGATCGCTTATTTAGTTGATAAAATCAGATCAAAATCGAAAAAAAGATGAATTCAATTTTGTGCACAATATGTATGAGGGGCGGTTCCCGTGGAGTAAAAAACAAAAATATTAAGTTGATTAACGGAAGACCACTAATGTATTACACAATTAAACAAGCAATAAAATCAAAAATTTTTAATAATATAGTTGTTTCAACTGACTCAAAAAAAATATTTAAGCTTGCAAAATCATTTGGAGCACAAGGTTGGTTTATACGCCCCAAAAAACTATCCTCTGATTCAAGTTCAAAAGTTGCGGCTATAAAACATGCCTTGTTAGAGTCAGAAAAATATTATAATAAAAAATTTAATTTTATTGTGGACCTAGATGTTACGTCTCCTCTAAGAAAAGTTAAAGACATAATTAATGCATATAAGTTTTTTATTAGAAAAAATACAGATATATTAATTACAGGCACTACATCAAAAAAAAATCCATATTTTAATATGGTTGAAATCAGAAATAAGGGAGTGAAAAAAGTAATCAATACTAAAAAAAAAATATTTAGAAGACAAGATGCTCCAAAAACCTATGATATGAATGCAGCAATCTATATATGGAAAAGAAAAGCTTTAATAAATTCTAAGTCAGTTATTGAAGTATTGCAGAAAAAAGCAAAAACAAAAACTATATTGTATGAAATGCCAGAAAATAGATCTATTGATATTGATAGTACATTTGATTTTAAATTAGTCGAATTTTTATTAAAAAAAAATAAATAAACAAAAGATTAGTAAATTTACTGGATAATATTTATGTTCAAGAAAAAAAATTTTTTTGAAAAAATATTTAAACAATACAAAAAAAACAAGAAAATCCCGCCAGTCGATCTACATGCACACACTTCCTGGACAGATGGAAAAAATTCAGTCTCTGAAATGAGTTCTGCTGCGATTAATAAACAAATTACAACTCTTCTGTTCAGCGAACACACCAGAGCTAATAGTGGCAATTGGTTTTCGGATTTTGTAAATGAAGTTCATTTGATGAGAAAAAAATTTAAAAATAAATGTCTATTTTTAGTCGGCACTGAAGTTAAAGTTTTAAACGAAAGAGGAAATCTAGATTTATCAGAAAAAATTGGAAATATGTGTGATTTGATCATGGCTAGCGTACATCGTTTTCCCGGTGAAAAAGGAATAATTAATAATACTCAAGGAAATTTTTCAAAAGAAGAAGCTATTCTAATGGAATTTGAATTAACTAAAGCCGCAATTGAAAACTCAAGTGCTGACATAATAGGACATCCATTTGGCATGTCATTGAAAAGATTCAAAACGACCCCTTCTTGGGATTTTTTCTTAAAATTGATTAAGAAAGCCAGCAGTTTTGACAAAGTATTTGAAATAAATTTTCATTACCACAATAATTATGAACAACTTCTTGAAGCCTGTGTAGAAAATAATACATTAATTTCCTTTGGCTCAAATGCACATTCGGTAGATGAAATAGGTAAAATATCCACTATCAAATCTTAATCATAATATGAAATTTATTAAAATATTAGTTACTGGGGTTGGAGGAGGAGTTGGGCAATCAATCATGAAAGCATTAAGAATTTCAAAACTTCCAATAAAAATTGTAGCCGCAGACATCAATCCATTAAATGCTGGTTTGTACAGATCTGACAAAGCTATCATAGTTCCGAAAGTTGAAAGTAAAAATGCTTTAAGCTGGTATATAGAAAATCTGAATAAGTACAAAATCGATATAGTAATGTTAGGTTCTGAATACGATCTTTTATTCTTTTCAAAAAATAAAGAGATTATCGAAAGTAATACTAACTGCAAGATATGTGTTTCTAATGTTGAGACGGTTAAAATATCGGAAGATAAATTTCTTACGCAAGAATTTTTAAAAAAAAATCAAATTCCATATCTTAAAACTTTTATTCCAAGAGATATAAAACATGCAGTTACCATAACAAAAAAATTAGGTTTTCCAGTTTTTTTAAAAGATAGATTTGGTACATCATCGAGAAATGTACACCTAATAAAAAAATTATCGGATATCAAAAGTCTTTTTAAGTATGTTAGTAAGCCAATCATCCAAGAATATGCAGGTTTTTATAGTGAAAATGGCTTGAATCATGAATATACCTGCAGCTTTTTTACTACTAAGAATAAGAAAATAGTAGGACCCTTTGTTGCAAAAAGAAAATTATTACATGGCACCTCTTGGATTACAGAGGTAAGAAATTTTCCAAAAATCAAACCAATAGTTAAAAAAATTGCTCATTGCTTGCAAAATACTGGAAGCATGAATATTCAGTTGAGATTGGGTCCCAAAGGACCAATACCTTTTGAATTTAATGCAAGATTTTCTGGGACAACTTCTATTAGAGCGCACTTTGGTTTTAATGAACCAGAAATGTATATTAAGAGTTATGTACTGAAAAAAAAAATAAAACAACCTAAAATAAAAAAAGGTATTTCTATGAGGTATGTAGAAGAAATATTTTTAGAAAATAAAAATTATGTAAATCTTGGAACGAAATTTTCTAAGGGCAAAATAAATAAGTGGCTTTAAAACGCATTGCTTTGACAGGATCATCGGGATTGCTTGGAAGGCATATTGCTTATGTTCTGCTGAAAAATAAATATAAAGTTCTAGCCTCATCTAGAAAAAAAACTTCAATTAGACACAAAAATTTGGAATGGAAACATTTGGACCTAAATAAGAAACTGGATCATGTTGTCATAAGTAAAATTTTTGGACAAGTTTCAGCCATTATACATGCTGGGGCATATGTTCCTAATTTAGGTAAAAAAATTAATTTATCAAAACTTATTAAAAGTAATGTATACGCTACTGACAGATTAGCCTCATGGGCCCACAAAAGGAAAATACATTTTATTTATATATCAGGAGCGATAATTTATAAAAATCAAAATAAAATCAATTCGGAAAATTCGAGGACTCTAAAATTTTCAACAAATCAATACTGTAACTCTAAAATATTGTCAGAAAGAAAACTTTTACTCAGAAAAAAAAAAGGACTAATTCTTACAATATTCAGACCATCTTCTATATATGGTTGGGGTTTAAACAGATTAAAAATTATTTCAAGTTTAAAAAATTCTGCGCAAAGAAAAACTAGTATTGAACTTTATGATGTTGAAAAGACTGAGGTCAATCTGATACATGCTTTTGATGTATCAACAGCAGTATTAAGGAGTCTTCAAAATTGCATCAAAGGTATTTTTAATGTTGGTAATTATTGTACTAAAAATTTTTATGATGTAGCAATAATATTAAATAGAATATACAGAAATAAGAAAAAAATAAAAATTATAAAGAATAAATTAGAAACATTACCAATAAACAAATTGGATGTAAAAATAGTTAAGGCAAAAAAAATTCTTAATTGGAAACCAGCCATTTCTTTAAAAAAAGGTCTAACTATGACGGTGAATAAAAGATTTATTTAGGTTTTAAACAAAATGATTTTATCAAAATCAAATAAAAAAATTTTTTGTACAGTAACTAGTTCAAGAGCAGAATTTGGAATTTTACGAAATTTGTTATTAGGACTAAGAAAAGATTCGTCATTAACAACCAAGTTGATAGTTATTGGATCACATTTGTCCAAGAAACATGGATTTACAATTAACGAGATTGTAAAAAGCAATCTAAATATTTATAAAAAAATTCCAACTATTTGCGAAAATGATAAACCACATGATATTTCCAAATCCGCTTCAATAATTCTAAAAAAATTATCCAAAATATTTTCATATTTAAAGCCTGATTTATTAATTGTTTTAGGAGACAGATATGAAATTTTAGTAACCGCTTTTGTTGCAACTTTACACAAAATACCAATAGCTCATATTAGCGGTGGTGAAACAACAGAAGGTTCTTATGATAATCAATTTAGACACAGTATTTCGAAAATGAGTTTTTTACATTTTGTTTCAAACTATATTTACAAAAAAAAATTAATTCGAATGGGTGAAAATTCCAAAAATATATTTAATTTTGGTAGTATCTCGATGGACAATCTTAAAAGAGAAGTATTTATTTCCAAACAAAAAATTGAAAAAAAATTTAATATTAAGTTTGGAAAAACTAATTTTTTAGTAACATATCATCCAGAAACATTGAGTAAAAAGAGTTCAAAATTGCATTTTAGTGAAATTTTAAAAGCCATCTCTAAATTTAAAAAATATAACTTTATCTTTACATCTTCGAATTGTGATGAAGGAGGTAATATAATAAATAGTATGATAATAAAATATGTAAAGGGAAGAAAGAACACTTTTTATGTAAAGTCATTTGGACAAACAAATTATTTTTCTGTGTTAAAAAATGTGGATGGAGTTATAGGCAATTCTTCTAGCGGGATTGCTGAAGCTCCTTCTTTTAAAATTGGAACTATTAATATCGGTGATAGACAAAAAGGTAGAATAAAGTGCAAAAGTATCATTAACTGTTCTCCAGAATTTAAAAAGATATACAATTCAATAAAGCAAATCGTAGGCAAAAAATTTAAAAAAAAAATAAGCAAAGTCATAAATCCCCTTGAAAAAACAAATACAATTAAAAATATTAAAAAAGTTTTGTGTAATATAAAATTAAATCAAAATATTAAAAAATAATAATTATGTCGTTTTTAGATAAAATCAAATTAATTAATAAGAAGGTTTATATTCTAGGAGGACTTGGGTTGATAGGCAAAAAGGTAGTTGAAAACACTTTATCAGTTGGAGCAGAAGTTATTGTTTTGGATATTAAACAAGGAGAAATACAGTCAAATGTTAAGTATGAAAAATTTGACTGCTCAAAATTAAAAACTTTAGAAAAAAACTTTAACAGAATTATAAAAAAGTTGGGTTGTCCTGATGTATTTATTAATTGTTCATATCCTAGAACTAAGGATTGGACACAGTGCTCATTCAACAAAATTACTCTAAAGAGAATGACTAAAAATGTAGAAATTCACATGAATAGCTATGCTTGGGCAGCAAAAATTGTAGCAGAAAAAATGGTAAAAAATAAAATCAAAGGAAGCATTATAAATTTAAATTCCACCTATGGTCTATTGGGGCAGGACATGAATATTTATGAGAAAACAAGAATGAGGGAAAATATGCCCTATTCAATGATAAAAGGTGGATTGGTTAATTTAACGAGACAAATGGCTTCCTATTATGGAAGATTTGGCGTGAGAGTTAATAGTATTTGTGCAGGTGGATTAAAAGGACATGTGGCTGGAAAATCAAGTTTTCAAACAAAGCAATTCATCAAAAATTATAAAAAAAAGGTTCCACTTAGTAGACTGGGCGATCCAGACGAAGTGGCAAATGTAATTACATTTATAGCTTCAGATGCATCTTCATACATTACTGGATCAAATGTCATAGTGGATGGCGGATGGACAATCATTTGAAAAGTTTAAATTAGTTTTAAATATATGCATATTATTTTTGGATATGTGTCGCATTGGCAAGTGCCAATATTGCTATTGCTTAAATATTTTAAATTTGAGGTTTTTTATCTTTACATCAATGCAGAATCAAATACAAAAAAAAACGAAATTGCAACAAAATTAAAAAAGAGTAATATTATTCCTTTACCAATAGAATTCCAGAAAAAAATTTCAACCCAATCATCTTTCTCTCTAACCATGATAGACCCCGATGAAATAGTTTATAAAAAAAACTTAATATTAGTTCCTGATAAAATTTTAAAAAAATGCTGTAATTTATTTTCAATTAATGACAAAAAAATAAAAAAACTTAGGCTGTTGCTTCAAGATTTTATATTTATACAACAACAATATATATCGGGTCATCTTGGGATCTGGTCAGCTTTATATCCTGAAAAAAAATTAATATATGTAAGTTTTAAATTTAAATGTTTTTATAATTCGGATACGGGAAAAAATATAATAAAAATTGTTATTCCTTTAGATATTGTTACTTATTTAAAAAAAATATTTTCAATATTTGTAAACAAAAATAAGAAACAAAAAAATGAAGTTTTAGATCAGCAAAATATAAATGAGCTTAAAAAAAAAACCGTGGCATTTATTCCACACAAAGGCCTTATATTTGGAACAGGAGCGTACAAAATGTTTGAAAAATCACTCTATTATTCTGATGATGCCAAATCATCTCTAAATAAATATAACATTTTACATCTTGATTATTCAGGTTACCCAAGTCCTGACAAGAATATTTGTTGGGTATCTCTTCGTAGCTCTAAATATTCTAGTGTTAAAATTTTTTTAAAAACATTAATAGCAAGCATAAAAACCTTTTATCTAATCAGGAGCTGGCAAACTTTTCTCGGTTGGATATTATGTATTCAACAATACAGTGAATTTTCAAAATATTGTGAAGCTGTTAAAGGATTCACAAATCTTAAAATTGCTATAGTTGACTACGAAGCATTGTGTCCAAAAACATTATTATTCGCTTTAGAAAAGAAT
>CEPS01094489.1_pt1 | contig 10009 bp, 5 predicted proteins | sample 530401 | NCBI WGS metagenome assembly CEPS01 (sample SAMEA2620035, study PRJEB7988) | marine metagenome | biome: marine biome (ENVO:00000447); feature: mesopelagic zone (ENVO:00000213) & marine oxygen minimum zone (ENVO:01000065); material: "saline water (ENVO:00002010), including plankton... | reverse complement strand
ACTCCATTTCCTTTAACTCTTTTTCGATGAGATCATCGTAAGGGAGCTGGCCGGGAGTCTCAGTTACGATAGCAAGCGAGGGTTTTCGCGCTTTGTGTTTCTGATAGTTGATCATGATGAAGATGCCAAGCAGAAAGACGACTACCGGTGCTACCCACACCATCAGGTTGAATCCCCTGGCCACCGGTTTTGCCAGGATACGCTCGCCGTATTCAGACACGAAAATGTCCAGCACTTGCTGTCTGGTCAAGTCTCGCTCTACCATTTCCCAGATTCTCGCTTCCATCTCAGGATTGCCATGATCAGCCACTGTACCGCTCCAGCAGCACGGTGCCATGAGACTCTGTTCAAGATCCTTAACCAGAGCTTCCTTCTGTTGTCCCGCCAGGAATGTGATAGGGAAAACGAGCGATATCAATATGCCTCTTCGAATCACGATTCTACCTGATGTTCCTCAGATTCGTCGCTTTCCGTTTCGTCGCCCAGCGATCGGTATTCAGTCTTGCAGCTCGGGCAAGCAAAGAACGCTCCTTTATTCTTGGTAACTCTCTCCTCTACGAAGTGGCTGCCGCACGTTTCGCAATGATGGAGCAGAGGCCTGTACCATGAAACTTGATCGCACTCAGGATAGTTGCTGCAGCCGTAAAAGACCTTTTTCTTCTTGCTGGTGCGCTCGATGAGTTCTCCGTTGCACCCTGTCTTCGGGCACGTAATTCCCGTGGAAAGCGGTTCGGTGTGGCGGCAATCGGGATAGTTCCCGCAACCGACGTATCTGCCGTATCTACCGAATTTGATTTGAAGCTCCCCACCACATTTCGGGCACGGTTTTTCCACCGTTTCGGCCTCCTCGTCTGATTGGAGTGATTTGGCGTTTCGGCAGTCGGGAAAGCCGGAACAGGCAAGGAACTTCTGTCCCCGCCGGTTCCACTTGATGACCATGGGGCTGCCGCACTTCTCGCACGTCTCCTCCGTCGATTCAACCAGAGAAGATTTGATTTCCTTCCGTTTTTCTCTCACCGACTCCATCGATGTGTTGAACGGCTGGTAGAAATCGTGAAGAACGGTGAGGTAATCCTGATTGCCTGATTCAATCTCGTCCAGTTCTTCTTCCATCCTTGCGGTGAAACTGAAGTCAAAAATATCGGGAAGATTGCTTACAAGGATTCTGTTCACCGTCAGGCCTGCCTCAGTGGGAATTAGCCTGCCCTTTTCCTTATTTACGTATTCACGCTTGTAGAGACGGGAGATTGTTTCCGCGAATGTGCTGGGACGGCCGATCCCTCGTGAATCGAGCTCTTTGATTAATGAACTTTCGGAGTAGTAAGGGGGCGGCTTGGTGAAATGTTGTTCTGGATCGAAATCTATCTTCTTCAGAACATCGCCGCTGGAGATCTCCTCAGGTAGAATCTGCGACTCTTTTTCCTGTCTTGTCGGATAGATTCTTCGGAATCCGTCGAACTTGACAATTGATCCAGTGGCGCGGAAGGTATAGTCATCGCCGGCTGCAATGTTGACCGTTGTCTGATCGAGTACCATAGAAGTCATCTGACTTGCAACAAATCTCCGCCAGATGAGATCGTATAGTTTCAGTTCATCTGCTTTCAGCACCCCCTTCAGTCTGTCAGGATGGAGGGTGGGATCAGTAGGGCGAATCGCCTCATGCGCATCCTGAACCTGTCTTTTCCTTTGCGCGTACGTCCGTGGTTTGTCCGGAAGATAAGGAGCCCCAAACTGTGTTGAGATGATATTGCGCACAGAGTGAAGTGCTTCACCGGCGATTCTGGTAGAATCGGTACGCATATAGGTGATCAGGCCCGTCGGTTCACCCTCGCCAGTGTCAATTCCCTCGTAGAGCCGCTGAGCGATCCGCATTGAATTGGCGGGGGAGAATCTCAGTCTGCTGGCGGCTTCCTGCTGAAGAGTGCTGGTGATAAAGGGTGCGAACGGGTGACGGCGTACCTCCTTCCGTTCCACGGAGGAGACAGTGAAGATTGCATTTTCTATAACTGCCATAATCTGGCTGACAGTTTCCTCATCCGGAAGCTTCGGTTTCTCCTCTCCAATGCGATGCAGATTTGCGGAAAAGTGAGCGCCATCCTTAGTCTCTAACGTTACTTCCAGCGTCCAGTATTCCTCCGGTTTGAACGCTTCAATCTCCTCATGCCGTTCACATACCAGACGTAAAGCTACAGACTGAACTCTGCCGGCGCTTAATCCGCTATAAAGCACTTTCCAGAGAAATTCCGACACTTCGAAGCCCACCAGCCGGTCGATGATCCGCCGCGCCTGCTGCGCATTTACCAGTTTGCTATCTACTTCGCGCGGATTCGCCATTCCAGTTTTGACTCCGCTGGCGGTGATTTCATTGAACAGCACCCGTTTTATCTTTCCCGAATCGCCGTTCAGTTCAGTAGAGATATGCCACGCGATAGCTTCTCCCTCACGGTCGGGGTCTGTTGCTATGTAGATTGCTTCTACCCCTGATGACTGCTCCTTAAGCTTTTTTATGATTTTGGCTTTCTCGGGCAGCACAACATAACTGGCCTTGAAGTTGTTCGTGACATCAATGCCGAGCTCCTTCTGCGGCAAGTCTTTCACGTGCCCGTTGCTCGCCAGAACACGATATTCCTTCCCCAGATAGCGCTCAATAGTCCGCGCCTTGGACGGAGATTCAACAATTACGAGTGCATGGTGTTTCATAGTTTTCCCTTCGCGCGTGAAAAATTTACGACTGGACGGAGCAAAGTCAAGTGCAATTCCATCTGTTGACCGGTAGGGGTGAAGGGGTCAGTTTACTGCTGAGGCATGAATAAGGCGGCGAGTGAGTCGATCGGGACTGATTCCTGCTCTCCACTGCTTAACGATTTCACTTGGGCGCTTTTCGATTTCATCTCATCTTCTCCAATGATGATACAGTGCGAAGCGTTCAGGCGGTTGGCGTCCCGAAGCTGAGCCTTTAGACTTCTTCGCAAGGCGTCAAAATGGACTGTGTTCCCTTGCGCCCTGAGTATCATGGCAACAGTAAGAGCCTGTTCCCTCGCCTCGTGGGTGGTAGCCGCAACGTAAAGAAGGTTCTTGCTCTCATCGGTGCTTTGAGTTTTTTCTCCCAGAGCTAATAGAATCCGCTCAATCCCGGCAGCGAACCCGACGGCGGGAGTACGCTTTCCTCCCAAATCCTCGATCAGGTTGTCGTATCGGCCGCCGCCGCAGAGTGCATCCTGAGCCCCCACATGGGGACTGGTAATTTCGAATGTTGTCCGCGTGTAATAGTCGAGTCCCCGTACCATCATCTTGTTTTCGGTATAAGGGATATTCATCCGCTCAAGAAAATGCTTTACATCTTCATAGTGGGCAAGGTCTTCGTCATCCAGATAGTCGAGGATGGCGGGAGCACCCTGAAGAAGCTCCTGTTCATCCTCACTTTTACTGTCGAGGATGCGTAACGGATTTGTCTCCAGTCTCCGCTGACTGGTTTCACTTAGATCTTTCTTGTACGGCGCGAGGAACTCTACTAGAGCCTGTCGGAAGGCATTGCGACTGTCGTCGGAACCGATGCTGTTGATGTGTAGAGTCATATCTTCAATACCGAGCTCCGTGAGAATTGTATATACTAGAGCCACTATTTCGGCATCCTGTTCTGAGTGCGGTGACCCAATAGCCTCGGCGCCGAACTGGTGGAACTGGCGCAATCTGCCTTTCTGGGGCCGTTCCTGTCTGAAGAGGGTGTCCAAGTAGTAAAGTTTCGTTGAGGCTCCTCCCCGTCCCATATCATGCTCGATATAGGCTCTCATGACAGGCGCAGTCAGTTCCGGCTTGAGGGTGAGACTTGTTCCGCTCTGATCCGAAAACGTGTACATCTGTTTCGAAACGATATCACTCTCTTCGCCGACGCTGCGGGCAAAAAGTTCCGTCTGTTCAAAAACAGGTGTACGGATTTCTCCGTATCCCCAACAGTTCATCACATTGTGAATGGTCGCTCCCGCGGACCTCATTCTTGCAGCTTCTTCAGGCAGGAGATCTTTCGTCCCCTTGATAGACTTAAACTGTTTTTCGGATGCCATCTCTTTTCCGGTTAATCGTGATCGATCATGTCTGCCAGGAGAGTTCTTGCCTTCTTTGCATCTGGTTCCGGAACGTAAAGTGTTGCACGACTTCCGGGGACTGTACCACCTTTAATGCCGTATGCCGATGTGAGAAAATCCGCTTTGATGTAACTCATGATATTTGCGTCATTCAGCGTCTCCTTAGCCATTTCGGCGTAAAGCTGACTGGAAAGTTCATACAGCTTGACCCACCTCACTTCGTTCAGGGTAACTTCTTCGGGAAGAGCGGAAACAAGCGATACACCGCAGTCGGCGCAAACGGTGACCTCTTCCTTGTACTCAGATTTACATTCAGGACAAAACATCGTAACGGGTATGATTCGCCGTATGGGAATTCGTTTTAACCCCTGCCATATTATCAAAACATATAAGAAAATGCCAGCCTAAGTTCAGAACCTTTCTTTGAGTCTGCGAAAAGATTTGGCGCGTCGGTAATCATGACAGATGAATTGAAGAGTAACTGCTTGAACTGTATCGAAAACAGTACCGGGAACTGCTCACTGTTGCGCACTTCTGTTTGCCTGCTCATGCGGTAAGTGCTACAGGATTACGGAATACTCGGCCCCAGCCAGCGCCCGCCGCGGGATTCGAGTTTTAAGTCTCGAAGCGTCGGAGATTTTACATTAATGCGCATGTAAAAGCCCCGCCCGAATCCGCTGGGTGTCCAGTTGAAATTGAGCTCCCAGCAGTGGAGATCGCGATAGACCTGAAAATCGTGGCTGACCAGGTCTCTCTCTAGCAGATCGAAGCGGGCACTGTACTGAATGCGCCACGCCTCTGTAAGTTGTATGCCCAGTGATGTGTTCATCCAGAGGTTGTTTTTGGGATTGAGAGGATCGTTCCGTCTCGCTGAATATCTCAGACTTACCCGAAGGTTCCACAGATTTCTCCCGGATTGACCGCGTACCGCCGTTCTGTCGAGCCTGCTTACACCGCCGCTGGTGAGATCGGCTTCCTGGGTGAGAGTGTCTACGGCGGCGGTATCAGCTTGGGTCTCGCGGCCGGCAAAACCGATGCGCTTACCGGACAGCTTGAATCCTGTGGCTGCGTTCATCTCGGTAAGGCGGGGCAGAGGAATGCCGTGTTCACTGGTCCTGATGCGGTCTACCCTCGTGGCGTTGCCGTCGTGATAATCTACATCGTAGAAGTCGTGTGCCATGCTGAAGTCGAGATTGAGCTTCCTGAGCCAGCCGGCCCTGATAGATGAACGCAGCTTACTGAGTCTGAATTCATCGGCGGCAAAGTTGTAGCTTGTTCTCATATTCCATGTGAGCAAATTGTCGATTTTCCGCTCTTCATCACCGCTGCGGACTTTAGCCTGAAAAAGATTCTTGACTGAAATGTTCAAACTCCTCTGTTCCTGTTTTGACGTAGCACCTATTTGTGAGCCGTGGAAATAGTCAAACGAATATTCCTTTCCGTTCTCATCAGTCAGAGTCTTGAAGTAACCCGGATCGTACCCAAAGATCGGCTTGGAGTAGTCGGGCCGGAACGAGAAACCCACCGAAGGGGTAATGGTGTGACGCAGCGCCTTAAGAGGACCAATCCTGATGGGGAACAGGCCGTAAAGCTTCGTGTTGGTGTTGACGGAAAAGGTTCCTGTATGGCGCGCCCGGAATCCCTGCACAGCCTGTTTATGGATCGGATTGCCCAGTGTATCGGCTGCTTCAGCGTCATGGTACTTTGTGATCCATTCTTCTTTCAGAGCAAAACTCGGTCTGAGAGAAAGGACCTTAAAGAGCCGTCCCGATCCTGACAGGGAGACGTTATGGACCCAGCTGTTGTTGAAGTCTGTCTGTCGTGTCCCCCATACGAACGATGTGTCGATGGTAGCGTCATCAAGCGTATCGATCATCGCTTCTGATTCGTAGAAACCGGTGCCCCGGTTCTTGAGAGCACTGTTGTAACTCCAGTGAAAGGTTGTACCACCTTTTCTCGTTCCGCCGAACAGTTGCGACTGTCCCTTACGGAACTTGAAAGTGGGGAAGGCAGTGGTTGTCTCCACCACCCGGGCCCCTGCCGTAGTGGGCAGCTGGAAGTATAGTGAATCTTGGGCAGTTGTGGGATGCGTCTTCGCCTTTGCCATCAGATTGCGTGTCTCCGAAAGATTCGTCGATATACTGATATTATGCTCCGGCCACCGCTTTGAATAAGTGGCGTTAGAGATCGCCTTCTGGTTGAGGCGCGTATCCCTGTTAATTCCCAGTCGGCGGTTGAACTGACTGTCGTTGTAGTATTGTGCACTCACGTTGAAAGATTGATTCTTGCGCATCCTCTGCGAGTGATTCCACGATGCTGACCATCTGACAGCGCCCGGCTTATTGAAAATATGGGCGATTTCCGGTGTGGCCACCGTCCGGTTATAACGGAAATTGAAACCGCCGCTGAATGCATAACGCCTGAAGTAGCGATTCGTATTGTGAAATACAATTCCCTGTCGGTCATAAAAATCAAGAGAGAACTGAGAATTCATGAATTCATTGACTGCCCAGAAATATCCTAGTCCTTTCAGATACTGGCCCTGACGGCTGTTTTCACCGTAGGATGGCATAATCCAGCCGGAATGACGCTTACCGCCCTGATCGGGAAATACCCCGAATGGTAGTCCGAAAAGTGGAATCCCGCCCAGGTAAAGGATAATCGGTTTGGCGATAACTTTGTCGTCCATGATCATCTTCATCTGACGACTCTCGAAGTGGAAATGAGGATTCGAATCGAGATCGCATGTGGTGTATATGCTCTTCGAGACAAAAAAGGTGTCCTTCGTCTGGTTCTGGATTTCCTCGCCTCTGTAATACCCGTCCTCCATTTTGGTCCTGCCGTGTTTGACGCGACCCCGCCCGCTGGAAAGGTTGTAGATCAGCGACTCGCCTATCATGGGCTCTCTTCCAGTCTCTTTGAATGTAGGCATATCGTTGGCGGTGAAGGTTTGGTTGCCGTGAGGCGCTGGCAATGCACGCAAAAGGTTATCCTTCCAGGTGACATTCACAAATCCTGAATTCAGCCTGGTATCTTTGTAATCGATCTGTGCGCCGTGATAGAGATGAGTCCGCTGATCGGGGATGCTATACCTGATGGTGTCAGCGCGGTAGATTATAGGGGCATCCACGTCGTCAGCGGATTCATCAGGAACGTACTCTCCCCGGGCGCCACCAACAATATGGATGACTTCCAGATCCTGCCTGTCAGCGGTATCGGGCGCAAAAAGAAGGGTCACTGTGTCGCCGCTGGCCGTATTCTGACCCTGATAAATGGAATCTTCGAACAGGTGGTGCAAGGTGGTAGCCATCCCTTCGAGCCTCATTGAGTCCAGATTGCCCTCTTTGAGGTAGGCTTCGAGGCGACTACCCGTCATATCGTCGAGAAACTCCTCCTCGATATAGCGCGAAACTACCGTTTCTTCCAGTTCTACTTTTTGCGGAACTTTGCCTTCAGTGCGATAGAGGATGTGCGCTTTTTCGGGGATTACCAGATATTGCAGAAGATCATCCTGGTAGGTGAGCTCGATCTGTTTGCCGGCTATCCTGTGCCGCTCCTCCTGAACCACAACGGGGTCCTGCAGCAGAATTGATACCTCTTTTTCAGCATCGTACATGCTTTTGCCGCAGGTTGCCTGGCGGTTTTCTTCACGGATGACTACTGTCCCCTGTGCGGTGTAGCTGGCGGTCCCCGTTTCCAGATGTTTGGTATAAGTAAGTTTTTGCGCGGTGATCACTTGTTTCCGCTGAGTAAATTCCACGTCGCCGGAGGCGATTCCGCTATCTGCCTCCATAAAGAAAATCAGTGTATCCGAGAGGAGACGATATTCTTCATCTGTAAAGTGTGTGTTGCCGAAGGCGGTGGCGATATCCTGTTTCGAATCTATCACCACAGAGTCGGCGGTGAGCACCTTCTGATCTTCTTCCATGCGGACGTTGTAGACAAATGAACCGATTCCCTCTCTGTTTCTGTAGTAGGCTCTGAGGGCCGTAATTGTTGCTTCCCCCTTCTCGAATTTGACGTTGCCTCTCAAGTATTGAACAGCGTTACCGTCTTCATCGGTGATATTTTCCAGCTCATCGGCGTGGATCAGTTTCAGCCTCTCTTCGGAGGAGGCGTAAAGGGGGTAGAGCAGCAGCAGGTAAAACAGATATCTCAAGATTTCTTACGGTCGTGGCGGTCAGGCCACAGCTGTTTCAGGCGTTTGGAAATGAATTCCTCGTAGCCGTGGCCGGAAGGCCGATAGAATGTGGTAGGTTTCGCTCCTTCAGGAAAGTAGTGAACGTTGCCGGCAAAATGTTCGGGATGGTTGTGGGGATAAGTGTAGTCCTTGCCGTAGTCAAATGCTTTCATAAGGGGTGTCGGTGCGTTCCTTAAATGGAGTGGAATAGGGGAAGTTCCTTCGCTACGCACCTTGGCCGACGCTTGGCGGATAGCCATGTAGCTAGCGTTGGATTTAGGTGCCGCCGCCAGATAAGCAGTCACCTGTGCCAACACAAGCGATGCTTCAGGCATGCCGATGGTGTGAACCGCTTGGAATCCCGATGTAGCAAGGGTCAGGGCCTGAGGGTCAGCATTGCCCACATCCTCCGACGCGAGAATGATGAGACGGCGAGCGATGAACTCCGGCTGTTCACCACCCTCCAGCATGGTGGCGAGCCAGTAGATGGCCGCATCGGGATCGCTGCCGCGGACAGATTTGATGAAGGCCGAGATGGTATCATAGTGATAATCACCTGCCTTATCATAGATCTGCGTCTTCTTCTGTAGCGCAGTCTGAAGAATCTCTGATGTAATAAGGGCGGAATCGTTTTCAGACGGTACCATCGCCAGAGCGACCTCCAGCGTATTCAACATCTTACGTGCATCGCCGCCGGTGGAACGGATCAGCGTTTGACGAGTATCGCCTTCGAACATGAGTTGCTTCTTCCGGAGCACGACATCGCTCCCCTCGGCCCGCTTCAGGATCGCAGTAAGATCGTCTCCACTCAGGTTTTCCAGCTTCAGCACGCGACAGCGGGAAAGGAGGGGCGAGATGACTTCGAAGGAAGGATTCTCAGTCGTGGCACCGATGAGGATGACAGCTCCTTCTTCGACGCCGTGAAGGAGAGCATCCTGCTGCGCCTTGTTGAAACGGTGGATTTCGTCAATGAAGAAAATGGTATGCTTCGCCATCTTGAAATTGTCTCTTCCGGCTGCCAGAATCCTTCTCACTTCGCGCACGCCTGATGATACGGCCGACATCTGGTAGAAATCGGCTTTGGTCTCCCGGGCGACGATTTTGGCCAGAGTAGTCTTGCCCGTGCCGGGCGGTCCCCACAGGATCATGCTGAACAGATTGTGCTCCTGAATCGCTCGCCGCAGGAGGGACCCGGCGCCTACAAGATGGGGCTGGCCGATGAATTCGGCCACGGTCGCCGGTCTTATGCGGTCAGCCAGAGGGGGTAAAATCTTGCGTGAAGGTGGCATGACAAGTGAATTTAGACTTCAAACCGTGGAAAAGCAAAAGGGACAGAATGGCGTGGCAATTGTGATTGAATCAGGTTAGACTTGCAGCCATTTACTAATGATGGAGGTGGCAAAATGAGGCGTATTCTCTTACTGGTAGCGGCGATTGCCGTGGTAGGGTGTTCTGGAGACAAGTCGGGAGAAGAGATGATGACAGATTCGGGATTAAAGTATGTTGATATGAAAGTCGGCGACGGCGAATCGCCGCAGGCCGGTCAGCTTGTAACAGTTCATTATACAGGCTGGTTGGAGGACGGTACCAAATTTGACAGTTCTGTGGATAAGAATCGGCCATTCGAATTCACCATCGGAGCGGGACGCGTGATCAAAGGGTGGGATGAAGGCGTTATGACTATGAAGGTGGGGGGCAAACGCAAACTGACTATTCCATCTGAGTTGGGATACGGCGCCCGGGGAAT
>CEPS01074729.1_pt1 | contig 10035 bp, 9 predicted proteins | sample 530401 | NCBI WGS metagenome assembly CEPS01 (sample SAMEA2620035, study PRJEB7988) | marine metagenome | biome: marine biome (ENVO:00000447); feature: mesopelagic zone (ENVO:00000213) & marine oxygen minimum zone (ENVO:01000065); material: "saline water (ENVO:00002010), including plankton... | reverse complement strand
AGCGCACCCCGACTTTCGCGACTGGTTGCGAGAGGAGTGGCAAACGCCTTCCCCAGCCACAACCGCAGGGCGGTAAAGGCTACTGGCTATTGGCAGCCCTGGCCTTGTTTTCGCTGTTCCTCCCCGGGCAGCTTCCGCCAGGATCAACTTGTCCGATGTGAGATCAGAAACGGCTCTTCTTAGCCGTTCGCTTTCCTTGTGCAGGCGCTTCAACTCTTTGAGCTGATCCGTTCCCATACCCCCAGAGTGCTTGCGCCGGCGGCAGTCGCTCTGCCCGCTAATCTGCAGCTCGCGGAGTTGCGATCAGGGAACCTGATCTCCTCCACTTCAGCCATACGCGTTCCGCTGTCCTTGGGTCGATTGACTGCCAGTCAATCTGATTTTCAAAACTCTTTTTCGCGACCTAAATCGGCCCTGGTAGGGGTCTGGGCTGTAAATCCACATCTTGTCGTATGTCGTCAAAATCTCAATAAAACAATCAGTTAGCGTATTAAATATCGTACGAACATTCGAAAGAAAATAAAAATAATGAAATAATGCGCGAATGAACATAGAATGGGTTTCGTGAGAAAATAATTCTGGAAAGGAATCTTCTCGGAGCCACGACATGATGGATCTGTCTGCGAGGCAAGCAGAGATTGCTGCGCTACTGATCGAGGCCGGATTTCTCTCGGTTGACGATCTTGCCGAACGATACGCGGTAACTGCTCAGACAATTCGACGGGACTTAAATGCCCTCTGTGAGGCAGGTCTTGCACGTCGTCGTCATGGCGGAGTTGAAAAGCCCTTACCGAGCGGAAACATCGCTTACGGGTCGCGCCAGGTACTCCTGAGAGGGGAAAAGCAGGCGATCGCTCGAGCAGCAGCGTCCCAAATCCCAAACAACGCGTCTGTCGCTTTCAGTATCGGCACCACGCCGGAGTCAGTCGCAGCGGCTCTGCTACAGCACAACGGGCTGAAAGTTTTCACCAATAATCTGAACATAGCGTTGCTGGCGTGCGCGAATCCGACGTTCCAGGTGAATGTTGCGGGCGGAAGGGTGAGGAACAGCGATGGTGATGTTCTTGGGTCGGATTTGGAGTCTTTCCTTTCTTCCTACCTTTTCGATTACGGGATCTATGGTGTCGCTGGAGTTGAGAGCGACGGCACCCTCCTGGATTTTAGTGAGCGCGAAGTTCGCGCTCGCAAGCTGATACATGAAAATAGTCGAACTACGCTTCTGGTCCTAGACCATAGCAAGTTCGGGCGAGCCGCCCATGTCCGGGGTGGTCAAATCACTCAGGTCACAAAAATCTTCACCGACCGGGAGCCTCCTGCCGAGATTGTGAGTCGGATAGCAGACTCTGGTGCGGAGTTGGTGATCTGTGGCGAGGAGGAGGTGGAGTGACCGAACTTCGAATCAACAACTTAGTTAAAGATTGGGGTTCGACTCGAGCGGTCGACAACATCTCGTTTGTGGCAAAAGAAGGAACCCTAACAGTTCTCTTGGGGCCTTCCGGTTGTGGAAAGTCAACTATTTTACGGATGGTAGCGGGACTTGAGTCTGTTGAAGAAGGGGAAGTCCGTATCAGTGGGCGAGATGTTACCCGGGAAGATCCGGCAAGGCGCGGTGTTTCAATGGTCTTCCAGTCATATGCGTTGTTTCCACACTTAGATGTACGGGAAAACATCCTTTTTGGCCTAAAGGTCCGCCGGGTTTCTGCAACGGAGAGAGAAAAACGTCTCCAAGAGGCGGCCGCTATGGTCGGGCTGCAGGATTTTTTAGGACGCAAACCCTCACAACTGTCCGGGGGGCAGCGTCAACGGGTTGCGTTAGCGAGAACCATAGTATCGAAGCAACCCATCTGCTTGATGGATGAGCCCCTTTCAAACCTAGACGCAAAACTGCGCGCCGAGATGCGCGATGAAATTCACCTACTTCAGAGAAGCCTAAATCTGACCATGATCTACGTCACTCATGATCAGACGGAAGCGATGTCCTTGGCCGATCAAGTAATTCTGTTGCGTAAAGGAAAAATCGTTCAGATCGGAACCCCGCTTCAGTTATATGAGGAGCCAGCCACCAGCTTTGCCGCTCAGTTTATTGGCACTCCGCCGATGAATGTGGTCGACCGTGCAGATCTCGAGATCGAATTAGGCGGGGAACGACAGGGGCGGCTCATCGGAGTTCGACCGGAAAAGATCCGCTTCTCCGACTCCGGGCTAGCGGTCGAAGTATCTGCCATTGATTACATGGGTGCGGAAACCATCGTAAGGCTAAGCCACGGCAGAAGTTCGATTTTGGCGAGAGTCGAGGGGCGCCCAGATCTATCGAAAGGCGATCATCTGTGTATCGAGTGGAATGCGCATGACCTTCACTTCTTTGATCAGGAGGGTATGCGGATCAGTCAACAAAGAGATTGAAGGCAGACCAATGTCAGGAGAGATCATCAACAAAACTTGTGTAATGAGTAAGGGGAATGGGGACTGCCCTTACTTATTCAGGTTATCAATAGGTCCCAAAACCTTTGTAGGAAACCATATAGGAGGCAGCAAAAATGTTAGTTAAGACAAGACGCACATTGATACAGCTTGTCGCTGCAATGTGTCTCAGCCTGTCAGCCGTGATTGTTCACGCAAAAACAGAGCTGACTATGTATTACCCGGTGGCTGTTGGCGGGCCACTGACCAAGATCGTGGATGGGCTTGTTGCAGATTTTATGAAAGAGAACCCAGACATCGACGTTAAAGCGATTTATGCCGGCAACTACAACGATGCCCGAGTCAAGGCATTGGCGGCGCTTAATGCCGGGCAGCCAGCACAGCTATCAGTGATGTTCTCCATCGATATCTACGAACTTATTGAGCAAGATGCAATTGTCGCGTTTGACGATATCGTGAGTACTTCGGAAGAAAAGGCTTGGCTGGATTCCTTCTATCCGACGCTGATGGAAAATGGCCGGACTGCCGGGAAAACCTGGGGAATCCCTTTCCAGCGTTCGACTATTGTTATGTATTACAACAAGGATGCCTTTCGGGCCGCAGGCCTAGACCCGGAAAACCCACCGGCGACTTGGGCGGAGTTTGTGGATGCCGGCAAGAAGTTAACAAAGGCTGATGGTTCACAGTGGGGAGCTATGATTCCGTCGACCGGATATCCCTATTGGATGTTTGGTGCTCTTTCAATGCAGAACGATCAAGTTCTGATGAATAACGCAGGCGACACAACTTATTTTGATGCGCCTGCTACCGTCGAGGCACTCCAATTCTGGAAGGATCTGGGTTCAAAGCACAAAATCATGCCTGAAGGCACGATTGAGTGGGGAACGCTTCGTAAAAATTTTCTTGAAGGCAGGACTGCCATCATGTGGCACTCCACAGGGAACCTGACAATAGTAAAGAAGAACGCCAAATTTGATTTTGGGGTTGCAATGCTGCCGGCCAACAAGCGGCGGGGCACTCCAACGGGCGGTGGTAACTTCTATATCTTTAAGAAGACTTCTCCTGAAGAACGCGTTGCCGCTATGAAACTCATCAAATTCATGACCAACCCCGAGCGCTCTGGCGAGTGGTCGATGAAAACAGGCTATATGGGAGTTAGCCCAGCTGCTTATGAGACTCAGAAGCTTCGTGATTACGTAAAAGGGTTTCCGTATGCGGCAGTTGCGCGGGATCAACTGGAATTCGCAACCGCCGAGTTATCGACGTTCCAAACGGGCCGGGTACGTAAGGCCTTGGATGATGCAATTCAGGCTGCGTTGACCGGTTCAAAGGCTGCTGCTGTTGCCCTGGGTGATGCGCAGGCCGAAGCCGCTCGTTTGCTGAAGCCGTATAAATAGGAAGTTGAGCTAGCGGCGGCGCGGTATTCTGCCGCCGCTAGTTACTTCTCTGAAGCATTAACTAATTGGCACTAGCATGCATCCTGCAATGCGGCACGTTTATGGTTGGCTGCTGCTGACACCAGCAGCAATACTGCTCATTGCGTTCACTCATTTTCCGACCCTGGCGACACTATTTGAGAGCACGTTTTCCAAAGGAAATATTGTGCGACCGTCTAGGTTTATTGGCGCGGGGAATTATGAGTCCATGCTGGAGGACCCCATTTTTTGGAAGGTTCTCGTCAATAATTTTTGGTTTGCGGCTGGAACGATTCCCGTCTCGATTGCTCTCGCTATCGCAATGGCGCTGCTTGTGAATCGAGCACTTCCGGGCCGTCCGTTTTTACGGCTCGCATACTTCACCCCGACTATTTTGCCGATGATTGCGGTGGCCAATATCTGGCTCTTTTTTTACTCACCAGATATCGGATTGATTGATCAAATCCTCTCAATTTTTGGATTCGCGGGGCATAACTGGCTGGGTGATCCAGGAACGGTTCTACCCGCGATTATTGTGATGACTGTTTGGAAGGAAGCCGGGTTTTTCATGATCTTTTATCTGGCGGCTCTGCAAAACCTCTCCCCCGAATTAGAGGAAGCAGCGCGCCTGGAGGGTGCGTCACGATGGTATTTTTTCTGGCGAGTGGTGTTTCCTCTATTGATGCCAACGACCTTGTTTGTGTTGATTAACGCGGTGCTTAATTCCTTCAAGCTGGTTGATCACCTTTTCGTCTTGACAAAGGGAGGGCCCGACAATGCGAGCAATCTTCTGCTCTATTACATCTATGAAAACGCCTTTTCCTACTTTGATACGAACTATGCCGCAACATTAACGGTCGTATTGCTTGTGATTCTGGCATTAATGTCATTAGTTCAATTTTTTCTTCTCGATCGTCGAATTCACTATAGATGACCGAGCTTGCGCTACCCGGCCGTTCCTCAGTAGTTTCGTGGAGTTTCGAAACCGTTGCCGCATGGCTCCTCGCCATCCTCTGGGTCTCACCATTGCTCTACGCGTTTTGGGCAGCCTTTCACGCCAGCGAATACGCGATACATTTTGAGTTATTTGCGCCTTTGACTTTGGATAATTTCAAAGAGGCGCTATCTCAGGCGCCATTCATCCGCTACGGAATTAATACTTTTATTCTCGTGACGATGCTCCTGCTGTCGCAGTTATTCGTGTGTACATTGGCGGCGTATGCGTTTGCGCGATTTGAGTTTGCGGGGAGCAGCATTGCTTTCGCGCTCGTATTGGTTCAGCTAATGATCGCACCTGAGATACTGATCGTTGAGAATTACAGCACTCTGGCAAAGATGGGATTCATCGATACGATTACCGGCATCGGTCTTCCTTACATGGCGAGCGCTTTCGGTATTTTTTTGCTTCGCCAAGCATTCAAGTCAACACCAAAGGAACTGGAGGAGGCCGCGCGGCTTGAGGGTTGTGGTCTGTGGGGAACGTTATGGCGGGTTTATGTGCCACTGGCCCGACCGACGTATTTAGCTTACGGATTGGTGTCCATCAGTCACCACTGGAATAATTTCCTATGGCCGCTCGTCGTGACAAACTCAGTCGAGACGAGGCCTTTAACTGTGGGTCTTGGAATTTTCGGCGCTCCCGAGTCAGGCGTGGATTGGTCGATCATTTCAGCGGCGACATTATTATCAGTGGCGCCTCTATTGGTCGCCTTCTTGCTGTTCCAACGACAATTCATCCAGTCATTCATGCGTTCGGGAATCAAATGATCCGGATACTCTCTTGGAATATCCAGAATGGCAAAGGGTGCGATGATCGGGTCACACTCTCACGTATCGTGCGTGAGATTGAAGCGATGGGTGGGCCGGATGTGCTTTGCCTTCAGGAAATTTCCCGGGGTTTGGAGATTTTCGATAATCCGGAGCGGCCCGATCAAATGTCGCAGTTATGTGAGTTCTTAAGAGGATACGAGGGTGTGTTCGGGCCAGCGATTGACGCATTAGGCTCGTCCGGCCGATGGCAATATGGTAACGCCGTGTTCTCTCGATTACCTATCGTCGCGTCGGCTTCTCACCTGCTTCCTCGGCCAGGCGATGCCAATAAAGAACAGATGATGCGGCAAGCGACCGAGATCGTAGTGGATACTGATCACGGTCTGCGACGGATAATTACCACTCATCTCGAATTTCATAGTCCGCGGCAAAGGCTTGCTCAGATTTTGCGGCTTCGAGAACTGCATGAGGAGGCGGTTGAGGAGCAATCAATGCCTGCCAAAGTCACAGATCAGGGCCCATATCAGTTGGTTCCTCGCCCGGCCGATGTCGTCATGTGTGGCGACTTCAATATGTTGCCAGATTCCGATGAGTACCAAGCCTTACTCGCTCCTCTATCTTTGGGCTGTGCGAACTTATCTGACGCGTGGAAATTAGTGTTCCCAGATAGGGCCCATGAGGCGACCTGCGGAATTCATGATCGCAGTCAATGGTCGCAAGGTCCGCACTGCAGGGACTATTTTTTTGTCGCTGGCCATTGTGAACACCAACTCCGTCAGGTAATTGTGAATACGGAAACAAGCGCTTCGGATCATCAACCACTAATGATTGAACTGTCATGATCGGCTGGCGCTTCTTGCAGAACGCTCTTTTCGACGCGCAACCTGGGGGGCGACTGTGAAGTTAATTTCTGAGGTCTCTCAGGAAGTCTTAAAGCAGATTCGATATGTGTTTACGGATATCGATGACACCTTAACTGAAGACGGATCTCTTACAGCGAGCGCCTATGCGGCGATTGAAGCCTTGGGCGAGGTGGGCATCGTCGTCGTGCCCATTACAGGACGACCGGCAGGCTGGTGCGACCTGATCGCACGATTCTGGCCAGTTCGTGGAGTGGTAGGTGAAAACGGTGCATTTTATTTTCGCTACGTTCGAGAAGAAAAGCGGATGGAGCGATTTTATGTCGATTCACAATCTGAGCGAGAAAGGAAAAAGAAAGAACTATCTGCGCTAGCGGCAACAATTGTGAATCAGATACCGGCTTGCGCCATATCGGCGGACCAGCCTTACCGTGAGACTGATTTGGCAATCGATTTTGCAGAGGATGTCCCTCGTCTGGTGGAAGAAGAGATCCAAAGAATTGTGGCAGTGTTTCAGGAGGCAGGCGCGACAGCAAAAGTCAGCTCTATTCATGTAAACGGGTGGTTTGGAAAGTACGACAAACTGTCCATGACAAAGATTTTTGCCAATCAATGTCTAGATCTGAATTTGGATACACAAGGAGAGATGTCAATTTTTATCGGCGATTCGCCCAACGATGCACCTATGTTCGAGTTTTTCGAGCACTCTGTAGGTGTCGCAAATATCCGATCATTTAAAAGCCAACTCAAGGTCCCTCCGCGCTACGTTACCCAAGGGCATGGTGGTGTGGGTTTCGCTGAGTTTTCTCGAGCGTTAATCGCCGCACATCGTGGGGCAGGGTTGTAATAAGACAATGTTCGACGTGTTCATTATCGGTGGTGGGATCAATGGTTGTGGGGTCGCGCGGGATGCAGCGGGAAGAGGCCTTTCCGTTTGTCTCGCAGAGAAAGATGATCTTGGGGGCAAGACGTCATCCGGTTCGACCAAGTTGATCCACGGTGGTTTGCGATATCTTGAGCATTATGAATTCAATTTAGTGCGCAAGTCGTTAATCGAGCGGGAGGTGCTTTGGAGTATTGCTCCGCACATCATTTATCCCTTGCGCTTCGTATTGCCTCATCACGGGGGCTTGCGTCCGAGTGCGCTTCTAAGACTCGGGTTATTTATCTATGATCATCTAGGCGGCCGGAAGAATTTATCTAAATCCCGCAAGATTTCCTTAGCATCAGATGAGGTTGGCCAGCCATTACGATCGGAGTTCAAAATCGGATTTGAGTACTCCGATTGCTGGGTTGATGATGCTCGTTTGGTTCTCGTGAATGCTCGAGATGCGGCAGACCGGGGCGCAAAGATCATGGCCCGCCACGAGGTTGTTTCAGCGCGAAGAGAGAACGGGCTGTGGGTAATTGATAGCCGCGATCACAACTCAACGAAACATGAGTTTCGGGCACGAATTCTTGTAAACGCGGCAGGCCCCTGGGTTTCGCAGTTAACGGATTCCGTGATTGGAGGGGCAGTCAATCGCAATATGCATCTTATTCGAGGCAGTCATATTGTTGTGCCAAAGCTCTATGCACATGACCGTTGTTACCTCCTGCAAAATTCGGATGGGCGTATAGTTTTTGTTATCCCGTATGAGGGCGACTTCTCGTTGATCGGTACGACCGATGAGGAGCATCATGAAAGTCTTGACGAGATCAATATCGATAAGAGGGAAGCGGAGTATTTGTGCAGATCAGTAAATGGATATTTCAAAAGATCGATCAGCGTCAAAGATGTTGCCTGGTCTTATTCGGCGGTGAGGCCGTTGTTTGATGACGGAAACTCAGATGCCAAGTCGATAACTCGCGACTATCGGGTTGTCTCCGAGGTTAATGAGACAGGTCCACCCCTCATTAGTATATTAGGTGGAAAGATTACGACCTATCGAAAGCTTGCCGAGGATGTCATGGCTGAGGTCAGTCGCTCTTTGGGGGCGCTAGGACCCTCATGGACCGGGTCGAGCCCGCTACCAGGCGGTTCGTTCGCATGCCTGGAGTTTGAGAATGAGGTCACACGGGTACGGGAAGAATATCCGTTCCTTTCCCATTCTTACGCCCATCGCTTGATGCGCCTGTATGGTTCGTTAGCGTGCCAGATTCTGCGCGGAGCAAAAAGTTATGAAGACTTGGGGCAATTTTTTGGCGGTCATCTGTACGAGAATGAGGTTAGGTATTTGATGGAGTATGAGTGGGCGATGTCAGTTGAGGATATTCTGTGGAGGCGGACAAAAGAGGGGTTGAGACTTTCTGATGACGAGGTTCGGCAGCTTAGTGACTTTCTCAAGAACGTTGCCAGTGAAAACAACTCGGTTGTACCTCATTCTGAGGCATCTTCAACTACCACTGTTGAGAGGTCGGTCGCATGAAAGAGTTCAACTTTTTCCAGCGGTTCAAGCGGGGTGGGAGTCTGCTTCGAACCAGCAGATCCGTTGAGGCACAAGTCGAGAGTTTTCTCTCGAAAGTGCTGGAGTCCGGTCGGCTATTTTCTCGAGCCTTTGATACTTACCTTGCAGAGGGGGCGTCTGCGCATTTTGCAACTCTAGTAGATGAAATCGGGAAACTAGAGCGCCAAGGAGATGATCTGCGGCGAGACATTGAGACTGAACTCTATACAAGAACGTTAATACCGGACCTGCGGAGTGATGTATTGAGCTTAATTGAAAATATGGACAAGCTCACTAATCTTTACAAAGCAAATCTATTTCGACTCTCTATCCAAAACCCGGACATTCCGACGACCTTTCATCAAGATTACAGAGAGTTAACCCGTCTGGTGGTCATCTGTGCGGAAGCGGTGGTTGACACGACCCGTTCTTTTTTTACCGACCATTATGCGGTTCGCGCTGGGGCAAAACATGTTGCACAGTTGGAGACTGAGGCTGATCAGGTGAGCACCCCCTTGCAGCGGCGGATCTTCGAAAGTGATCTCGAACTTGCTCATAAAGTACAGCTACGTTACTTCGTTGAGAAACTGGATGAAGTGGCCAATCAGGCCGAGGATGTTGCAGACCAGTTGGCGATAAGCGCGATAAAGAGACGGATCTAGCGATTTCAGGTGGAAATTTCCTTTCTGATTTTCCTCGGTGGAGGTTTGTTCCTGGGATGGGCGCTGGGGGCAAACGACTCTGCTAATGTATTCGGTACCGCTGTTGGCACGCGCATGCTTCGCTTTGGTGTTGCCGCTACCCTTTGTAGTATCGGAGTTATTCTTGGTGCCGTAATCAGCGGCGCCGGTCCAACCGAAACCCTTAACAAACTGGCATCGATCAATGCGCTTTCTGATGCCGGAATCGCAAGCGCCTGCGCCGGGCTAACTGTTTTTTTGATGACCTGGCGGGGACTGCCGGTATCCACCAGTCAAGCTGTTGTTGGCGCCTTGATCGGCTGGAATACCTGGAACGGGATTGCGACCGATACCCAGGTCGTGACAAAAATTGTGATGACATGGGCACTCTGTCCGATTCTCGCTGCAGTCATTGCTGCAATTCTCCTGCCATTAACAGGCCTTGCCTTGCGTGTTTCGCGGA
>CEPS01013392.1_pt1 | contig 10070 bp, 8 predicted proteins | sample 530401 | NCBI WGS metagenome assembly CEPS01 (sample SAMEA2620035, study PRJEB7988) | marine metagenome | biome: marine biome (ENVO:00000447); feature: mesopelagic zone (ENVO:00000213) & marine oxygen minimum zone (ENVO:01000065); material: "saline water (ENVO:00002010), including plankton... | reverse complement strand
AGAAGAAATGATTAAACACTTCATAAAAAAAGTTCACAAAAAAACATTGGCAAACCCAAGAATATTAATTTGTGTTCCAACAGGATCAACTCCGGTTGAAAGAAAAGCTATTCAAGATAGTGCCCTTGCCGCAGGAGCTAGAAGAGTACAACTTATCGAAGAACCAATAGCAGCAGCTATCGGTGCTGGACTTCCTATAAATGAAGCAACTGGTTCAATGGTTATTGATATTGGTGGCGGAACAACAGAAATAGCAGTTATGTCATTAGGTGGAGTGGTTTACTCAGAATCTTTAAGGGTCGCAGGCGATGCAATGGATAATGCTTTAAAAGATTATATGAGAGAAGAATACAACTTAATGATTGGAGACAGTACTTCTGAAAAAATTAAAAAAGATATTGGAACGGCAATACCATCAAATAATAATACTTATGCTGTTAAAGGCAGAGATATTAGATCTGGAACTCCAAAAGAAGTAAACATTTCAGAAGAAGATTCTGCGGAAGCTTTAAATCCTATTTTAAAAGAAATTGTATCTGGCATTAAAAAGGCATTAGAACATACTCCACCAGAATTGTCAGCAGACTTAGTTGATATGGGTTTAACAATGACAGGTGGTGGATCATTATTAAAAAATATTGATAAAAGATTTTCAAAAGAAACAGGATTACCAGTTAATATTGCAGACGATCCACTATCAAGTGTGGCCATTGGAACTGGAAAGGCAATAGAGAACCAAGAAATATTTTCCGAAGTATTATCTGAGTATTAAAATACTATGGCGACAGAAACGGGTAGAGATGATTTTGTAATTGCTATTCGTTCAGCTTTTTTAAAAAAAGGAACACGTCAAAAATTTTCTTTATTTACTTTATTAATTATTTCAACTTTAGTTTTATCTTTAGAATATTTTAAATCAGGGCCCGTTGATACATTTAGATCAATTGCAAAAGATTTGATTTTTAAAGGTTCATTTTTTATATCTGAACCTTTTGTCTATATAAAAAAAAATTATTATAATTTTAAAGACCATCTACAGATGTATGAAAAATATACAGAATTAAAAAATAAAAATTATAATTTAGATAGTTTAAAAAATGAAAATAAATTCTATAAATCAGAAAACAATAGATTAAAAAAATTAATAGACGAAAAAAATATTTATTCTAAAGAATCTGTGTTATCAAAAGTTTTGCTTGATCAACAAAGTCCATATTTAAAGTCAATTATTATTAATAAAGGTTTTAAACACGGTATAAAACTGGGTACTGCCGTAAAAGAAAAATCTTATTTTGTTGGTAAAATAATTAATGTTAATTTTTTAACTTCAAGAATACTTCTTGCAAATGATCTAAATAGTAAAATTCCTGTAATTATAGAACCATCAGGAGCAAACGCAATCATGTCTGGACAAGGTAATAATAATTATGCTGGTCTTGAATATTTACCCAAACTAAAAAAAATTAAAGAAGGCGATATAGTATATACTTCTGGAATAGATGGTATTATACCGCAAGCCATTCCTGTTGGAAAAATTATTGAAAAAGATGAAAATTTATTTGTAGAATTTTTTGTAGATTTTAACCAATTAAAATATGTAAGCGTAAATAAATAACAATGGCACAGAGCAATTTAAGAAAAATATATAAAAATTTTATTCATGCTTTTCCATTATTATTCATATTTTTCCTAGCATTTACGGGCTTTGATCTTACTTTTTTTTTGTTTGAAAATAGCTTTTCTTTTAATTTTATTTATGCGGTAATTTTTTACTGGGTTTTAAAAAAGCCTGAAAGACTAGGATACGGCTTAATATTTTTGGTTGGAGTAATTAATGATGTTGTTCAAAATTTTCCAATAGGCATATCTTCAATAAATTATTTATTTTTGTGTGCTATTGCATCATTTATAAGAGCCAGAACATTAATGCCAAATTTATTATACGATTGGATTTTCTTTTTAATTGCAATCATGATTGTTAGTTCTGTGAATTATACGATTTTAACATTAGTATTTGACTACCCAATAAAATATGGAACTTTAATGTTTAGTTCATTTATTACATTTTTAATTTATCCAGCATTATCAAAAATATTTTATCAAATTACTATAATTGATTTAAGAGAAGAAAATGCACAATAGAGCTAGCAGTGTTCAAAAAGGAAGGGTTATTTCAAGAAGACTTTTTATTTTAACTGCGGCAAAACTCTTATTATTTGCTGGAATAACTTCTCGTTTATACAGTTTACAAATTTCAGATAGAGAAAAGTATGAAATTTTATCTGATAAAAATAGAATAAGAGAATGGAAAACTCCACCCCAAAGAGGTTTGATTACTGATTTTTATAATAAAATTTTAGCTGATAACGATCGTGTTTTTCAAGTTCATTTATCACTAGATGAAATACAAAATTTTGACCAAATTATATTTAGACTAAAAAATATTATTAATCTTAGTAATAACGAAATAAGGAAAATTTATAAAACAAAAGAAAAACTAAAACCCTGGGATACGTTGGTAGCTTCAGATAATCTTGATTGGAGTGAATTTTCAAAATTAAATTTGTATTTACACGAATTAGAAGGAGTAAAACCAGTGGTGTCTTCTTCAAGATATTATCCGTATGCAAATAATTTAGTTCATATAGTTGGATATGTTGGTCAAGCAAGTATAAAAGACATTGAAAGAATGGAGGCGATTAGAGAAAATCTTGTTCCAGGTTTAAAAGTTGGAAAATCTGGGATTGAATATTCAAATGAAAAATTATTAATTGGTAAATATGGAATTAAAAGATATGAAGTTAATTCTTCTGGAAAAAGAATAAGCCAATTAGAACATATAAAAGAATCACAAGGAAGCGAGATTAAAACAACAATTGATCTAGAAGTACAAGAATTTGCACAAGAATTATTAAAAGGTCAAGCGGGCTCTATTTGTGCAATGGACATTTACACCGGAGAAATTATTGCAATGGCCTCTTCACCAACTTATGATCCAAATAAATTTACTCACGGTATAAATCATAAAGATTGGAATGAAATAAGAGACAATCCATTAAAACCATTGGTTAACAAATCAATAGCAGGTTTGTATTCGCCAGGATCAACTTTAAAACCTCTAGTAGCACTTGCTGCATTAGAGTTTGGAACGATTGATCCTGAAAGAGCTATAGAGTGTAAAGGTCATAAACATCCATATGAATTGTATGGGGTAAAATATCATTGTTGGAAAAAACATGGCCATGGTTATATGAGACTTAGAAATGCGATCAAACAGTCTTGTGACACTTACTTTTATGAAACGGCAAGACTTTTAGGGGTAGATAAGCTTTCAATAATTGCAAAAAGATATGGACTAGGTTCAAATATTCTTAAAGATATATATTTTGATGAAAAAAAAGGAGTAGTTCCAAATACACAATGGAAAAAAAATGCCATGGGAAAATCTTGGTATCTTGGAGAAACAGTAATCAATGGTATTGGACAAGGATATATTCAAACAACACCGTTGCAGCTTTGTTTAATGACAGCTCAATTAGCTAATGGTGGATATAAAATTAAACCACACATTCTATATGACGAAAACATTAATATTGAAAATACTAAATTAGAAATAGCAAAACAATTTACGAATGACAGTTTACTTGGCAGCTCTAACACTAAAGAGAATTATTTAGAAGAAAGAGAATACCAGCTTTACGAAAGACTTTACAAAAATTCTCAAAATATAAATTTTGTTAAAGATGCGATGTTCGGGTCAACTAATGAACAATATGGAACATCCTATAAATCAAGATATGAAGATCCAAAATATCAGTTTGCTGGAAAAACAGGAACTTCGCAAGTTAAAAGAATTACCGAAGTTGAAAGAAAATTAGATCTAAAACAATCTCAAATTGAATATAAAAACAGAGACCACGCATTGTATATTGCTTTTGCACCCTATAAGGATCCCAGGTACTCAATCAGCGTATTAATTGAACATGGAGGATCAGGAAGTAGAGCGGCAGCACCACTTGCAAACAAACTAATAAAAAAAATTATAGACCGTCATGGAATAAGAGAACAGACGAGAAAAGCAAATCTAACTTTAGCATAATGTTAACCGAAAGACTTTATACATCCAAATATTCTTTTTTTGATAAACTGTTAGCGATTGATTATTTTTTAATCTTTATAGTAATTATGATTGGTGCAGTCAGCGTTTTTGCAATCCATTCAACAGAAGGTGGTGAATTTTCTTACTATACAAAAAACCACTTAATAAGATTAGTCGCATTTTTTGTAATGTTTTTATTTTTATCTTTTATAAAAATAACTTTTTGGTATCGAAATGCATATATATTTTATTTTATATGTTTATTTTTATTAATAATAGTTTTGCTATTTGGAATAACTGCCTCAGGTTCAAAGAGGTGGATTAATTTATATTTTTTAAATCTACAGCCCTCAGAATTAATGAAAATTGCAATAATAGTATGTTTTGCAAGATACTATCATAAAATTCAAAGTGCAGATATTCAAAGTTACAGATTTTTATTAATACCAATTACATTAATAATTATCCCTTGTTATTTAGTTATAGCCCAGCCAGATTTAGGGACATCAATTTTAATTGCAGGAAGCGGCATAGTTGTCATATGGCTAACCGGTCTTAATATAAAATATTTTGTCTACTCTGGTTTATTACTTTTGGTATCTTTTCCTTTTGTGGTCTCAATATTAAAACCGTATCAAAAATCTAGAATATTAACTTTTTTTAATCCAGATAGAGATCCACTAGGAGCCGGTTATCAAATTATTCAATCCAAAATTGCTATTGGTTCAGGAGGCTTTTTTGGAAAAGGATATTTAAAAGGTACACAAAGTTATTTAGAATTTTTACCAGAAAAACATACAGATTTTATATTTACTCTTTTTTCAGAAGAATTTGGTTTCTTGGGTTCTATAATATTATTACTTTTGTATATTTTATTAATTTATCGAGTAATAAGCACTGGATTTATTGTGAGAAGTTTTTTCGCTAAATTGTATTGTTTTGGCTTTGCTTCAGCGATTTTCCTATATGTATTTGTAAATATTTCAATGGTTTTAGGCCTATTGCCAATTGTTGGAGCACCATTACCCATTATGTCTTATGGCGGATCTTCAATGCTATCAATTATGTTGGGGCTTAGTATTGTGATGAGTTGTAGAATTTATAGTCAAGATCAAATTTCAAAGTACTAGAAATCAAACTAATAAAATTATATCTTTTTTATTATGGAATTTGTCAAATTAGTTGGTCCAGCCGCAATGTTTTTTATTATGTTTTCCATAGCACTATCGATAAAACCTTCAGCTTTTGTGGCAATAGTTAAAAATCCTTTAAGTTTTTATGTTGGCCTTGTATCTCAAGTGATCGGTTTACCCTTAATTGGCTTTACACTTGCATTAACCATACCATTTCCACCAGAGGTAAAAATTGGAATTGTATTGATTACCTGTCTGCCGAGCGCTGTTACTTCTAATTATATAACCAAAAAATTGGACGGTAATGTACCTCTTTCTATTACTTTAACTGCTGTTGCTTCATTGTTAGCTTTTATTACCATACCTTTCATATTAAAAATTTATTTATTATTTGTCTTTGAAGATTTCTCAACAGAAATATTTAACGAGAAACTTGTAGGGGCATCATTGCAAATTTTTATTATTGTTACACTTCCTGTTATTATTGGAGTAATTTTTAATACAGTGTTTGAAAATATTGCAAAAAAAATTGATCCAATATTTGATAAAATTTCAACTATACTTTTTATTTTAATAATAGGGATAGCCATATACCAAGATTTAGAAGAAATTCCAGAATATTTAAGATTTGCTGGCATAAAAACCGTATTAATTTTTGTATTAGGTTTTTTTATGGCAACTTTTTTAGCAAAGTTATTTAAACTAAATAAAGCCGATCAAATTACTATAACTGTTGAAACTGTTTTGCAAAATGGAGCTATGGGATTTGTTATCGGTGCTTTAATTTTTGATGATATTAAATATGTTATGCCAATTGCCGCTTATGCTCTTCTGCAATATATATTTCTGCTTGTTTATTTTACTTATGTAAAAAAAATACTAGATAAATAAATTATGAAAATACAAAAACCTAATATTTCAAATCAAATCTCTGTTGAACAAATTACTAAATGTTGCAATGATGATATAAAACACTTTGCGGAACATTTTTTTCAATTAGAATTTACTTGGCTGCACAATGCTTACGGTGCATTTAAAGATTTTGATAAATATCTAATTTTAGTTTATTTAATTAACAACACTTTAAAAACTTATAAAGAACATTTCTACAATTTATCTTTTGAAAATTTTTATAAATCTGAATCATTTGAGATTGAAAAAATAAGTATTATAGAAATAGTTAAAGATCTATCAATGTCAAAGGAAACGGTAAGAAGAAAGATAAATGAATTAAATAAAAGTAGAGTTATAATAAGAAATAAAAAACAAATTTTAATTATAAATCCATTTAAATCTCAAAAACCAATTAATAATATTAAAGAATTATCGAAATTAATAACTTGCATTTCACTGAAGTTAAAGAAAATCTATGGTTTACCTTCTTACAATGATCAATATTTTTTAGAATTAATTAAGAAAAATTATACTCGCTATTGGCATACTTTTTTGAATTTTCAATTGAAATATTTATTTGGAGTAAAAAAGAGTTTTGGATCAATAGCTAATTTTTTTATTTTTGGCTCTTGTGTAGTAAATCAGTCTTATAACTTAAAAAATGCCCCACAAAATGCCAGTAGTAATCTATTAGAACCAGACAATTATATAAAATTATTAACAAATTATACTAAATATAGAGCGCAAGGATTAAACCCAACTACTATTTCAGAATTAACCAGCATCCCAAGAGCAAGCGTTATTCGTAAGTTAAAAGAATTAAGCAAAGATAAGTTTCTTTTAAAGAATAAAAAAAATTTATTTACAGTAATTACTGCAAAAGAAAGTCCTGCAGCATTTAAAAAATTAAGCAATAATTTTGAAAAAAATCAGTTATTATTAAGATATTGTTTAAAAGACTTGTTTAATTATATGGTTGTGTAATTTATTTACTATCGATTACAACAATTGTTAAATCGTCTTTTTGAATGTGCCCTGCATTCAAAATATCATCAATCATTGTTTTTAATCTGTCATTATTTGGAGTAGCTTGATACTTTTTGATATAATTTTGAAAACCTTCAGAACCTAACATTTCACCACTTGGATTTTTAATTTCTGTAATACCATCTGTAAAAATATACATTGAACTATTATCAAATGGAATTTTATGTTCTTCGTATTTTGTTTTTGGCATAATTCCAAGAGGAGGACCGGCTTCACTATAATTACTAAAAGAACCATCTGCAGAAAATATAATTGGTGGTTCGTGCCCAGCACTGGATAATAAAAGTTCTTTTTTGTTACTATCGTAAATTCCAATAAGCATAGTTACAAACATACCTCTTGAAATTGTTTCGCAGATTTCATTATTTAATTGTATTAATAATTCAGCAGCTGAAAAATTAGTTTTACTTAAACATCGGTATAAACTAGAAGCTTTTGACATAAGTAGCGAGGATTTAATTCCTTTTCCAGATACATCAGCAACACCAAACCCGTATCTACCATCACCTAAATCTGAAAAATTATAAAAGTCGCCCGATACAACTTTTGCTGGAATATTTATGCCCGCAATAGGGAAGGGTTCTTTCTTATTTTGTGATAATAGAGATTTCTGAATTTCACCAACTATTTCTACTTCTTTTTGAATTTTATTTTTTTCAATCATATCTTTTGCCATTTTTGCATTTCGAATAGCAAAAGCAGCAGGTGCTGATAATGTTTCTAACAATTGACGATCTTCTTCTTCAAAAAGTTTATTGCCTATTTTTTTGTTTAGACAATGAATAACCCCTATACATTCATTGGCTGCAATCAACGGAGAACATAAAACTGAAAATGTTGTAAAATTAGTTTTATTATCTAAGTCAAAATAAAATTCAGCAATTTCTCTTACATCTTTTCTAACATCACCAACCCTGATACATTTTTTTTGTTCAATAGCTTTACCCATTACTCCATCTTTTAAATCTAATTCAAATTCATCTAAATAATCTTGATGAAGAGACGCAATACATTCAAATTTTTTTCTTTTTTCGTTTATTAAAAAAATATTCGCAGCTTGTGCATTAATTCTTTCAATAATAACTTTAAGAGCAGTATTTAAAGTATCATTTAAGTCTAATGAGGACGCAAACTCTTGGTTCATTTTCATGATTATGCCAAGATCAATATTTGCCTTTGATGCCTCTTCTTTTATCGGCTCTTCTGGTTTTTTTGGTTTAAATAGAAACATTTATTTAACTAGCATTTTAAGCCCATTTTGATACATTTTACAACTATGGAGTTAATATTTAGCAGCCCTAACTTATATATCCATATACATGATGCAGTAGTTATGGTTCAGCTCTTAATTGATGGTATTTTTCAAGTAACATCAAATTTCAAATTATAATCTAAAATATCAAAGTGGAATTAGTTTTTGTCATAATTTTAGGGGCGCTTTGGGGCAGTTTTGCAAATGTTTGTATTGTACGTATTCCCAAAAACAAAGATGTTGTTTCAGGTAGATCTAATTGTCCAAAATGTAAAAAAAAAATTGTTTGGTATGATAATATTCCCATCATTTCTTATCTGATATTAAACGGTAAATGCAGGAAATGTAAAAAATCTATTTCTTTTCAATATGTTGTTGTTGAATTATTAAACATTATTTCATTTGCTTTAATTTATTTATTATTCGGTATTTCATTAACAACTCTTCTATTATTTATTTTAAGTTTATCGTTTATCATCATATTTTTTATAGACCTAAAACATTTTATAATTCCAAATATAATTACATTTCCAATGATGGCATTAGGATTTGTTAAATCCTTTGATCCTAATTTAAACCCGATTTTTCCAAATTATGTAAATTCATTAATAGGTGGAATATTTGGTTATGGAATTATTTGGTCAATAATATTTTTTTATAAACAAATTAAAAAAAAAGAAGGCATGGGACTAGGGGATGCAAAACTTTTTGGCGTAATAGGATTATGGTTTGGTTTAAAGGCAATACCATTTGTAATTTTTATATCATCTGCCATCGCTTTGATAAGTGCCATTCCTGATTTGATAAAAAAATCAAAAAAATTATCATCTCAAATTCCTTTTGGTCCTTATATTATTATAGGAACTTTAATTTATTTAATATTTGAAAAAAAAATAGATAGTCTATTTTATTTATGAAAATTAAATATCCAGTTATGCTTGCAATAAGATTTATCATTACCATAATTTTTAGCTTATTTTTCCACAGTTATTTATATGCTGGGGATTGCAATACAACGGTGACAGCAGCATTAACTGAACAATTAAGTTGTTCTGATAATGATACGTTAACTGTAACGGGCTCAATATCTTATAATAATCAAAATGCAGTCCTTTCACAGCAATTAGATGGAGTAACAATTACAAATTCTGGAACTATAAAAACAACAACAGATGGAGGTGATGGAAGCAGTGCAATTAAAGGTCAATCATCATTAAACCTAACTGTAACCAATAGCGGTACAATATGGGCAAAAGAAGATTATGGTATTAAACTTATAGAAGCCGAAAAAATAACTATTACTAATCAAGCAGGTGGTACAATTAAGGCCACACCTACCGACAGTGGAGCTACAATCGCAATTGGTGGAACTAAAATGGGAAATTGTGGAACTTGTGTAAATGGTTCAACAACATCTTCTGGAGAAGGTTTAACTTTGTCTAACTATGGAACCATAGATGCTGATAGTAGCACTGTATACGGAGGATCAAACAGCGCACACACTTCAAAAAAAACTAAAATATATAATTATAATGGCGGAATGATAGATGCCACTAGTAGCATAGCAGTTAGATTCCAATATGCAGAAGATTTTGAACTCTATAATTATAGTGGAGCAACTATACAAACTGGTACTGGTAATTAT
>CEPS01080577.1_pt1 | contig 10071 bp, 5 predicted proteins | sample 530401 | NCBI WGS metagenome assembly CEPS01 (sample SAMEA2620035, study PRJEB7988) | marine metagenome | biome: marine biome (ENVO:00000447); feature: mesopelagic zone (ENVO:00000213) & marine oxygen minimum zone (ENVO:01000065); material: "saline water (ENVO:00002010), including plankton... | reverse complement strand
TTCGCTCAGGCCTCGAAGCGGCCGCCAGGGAAGCGCCGGAAAGCGCGCCGGGAGGGATTTCCGGCGCCGTCCAGGACCTCGGCCGCCATGACGAGATCATCGGCCGCTTGCGCCGCGCGTTGGCCGGGGAACTGCCCCTTTGCGCCCGCGACGGCGGCTTTATCGGCAAGGACTATTCGCCGGAATTGGATGAATTCCGCACGCTGAGAGACGAAAGCCGCCGCCTGATCGTCGGCCTGCAGAGCCGCTACGCCGAAGAAACCGCCATTCAGGCCCTGAAGATCAAGCACAACAACGTTTTGGGGTATTTCATCGAAGTACCGGCCAAGCAGGCCGACAAAATCCCTCTCGATAACGGCGGGGACGCCGCACCCTTCATTCATCGCCAGACCATGGCCAACGCGATCCGCTTTTCGACGGTGGAGCTGAGCGAACTCGAAAACCGCATTGCCAAGGCCGCCGACCAGGCCCTGGCGCTTGAGCTTAACCTGTTCGAAGACCTGGTCGGCGAAGTCGCCGGCCGGGCCGAGGCCATTGCGCTCGCCGCCCGGGCGCTGGCGCGGCTGGACGTGGCCCAGGGCCTGGCTTCCCTGGCCCGGGAGCGCCGCTATGTCCGGCCGCGGATCGACGACGGCACCGGTTTTCATATCTCTAGCGGCCGCCATCCGGTGGTCGAGGCGGCTTTGGAGGAAACCGGCGACGGCGTCTTCGTCGCCAATGGTTGCCGGCTTTCGGGCATCGGCGACGGTGGTGGGGCCGGGGCCGGGGGAGATGAAGGAAGCCTGTGGCTCCTGACCGGCCCCAACATGGCCGGCAAGAGCACCTTTCTGCGACAGAACGCGTTGATCGCGGTGCTGGCGCAAATGGGGTCCTTCGTTCCCGCCGACGAGGCCCATATCGGCGTCGTCGATCGTTTGTTTTCGCGCGTCGGGGCGGCCGACGACCTGGCCCGGGGGCGCTCCACCTTCATGGTCGAAATGGTCGAAACGGCGGCCATCCTAAACCAGGCCGGACCGAAAGGGCTGGTAATCCTGGACGAGATCGGCCGCGGCACCGCCACTTTCGATGGCCTGTCCATTGCCTGGGCGGTGGTCGAGCACCTGCACGAGGTCAACCGCTGCCGGGTCCTGTTCGCCACCCATTACCATGAGCTTACGGTCCTGGCGGCGAAGCTCCCGGGTCTTCGGTGCCATACCATGCGGGTCAAGGAATGGCAGGGCGACGTGGTTTTCCTGCACGAAGTGGCGCCCGGCGCCGCCGACCGGTCCTACGGCATTCATGTCGGCGAACTGGCGGGGCTGCCGAAAAGCGTCGTCAGGCGGGCGTCGGACGTATTGGAGACCCTGGAGAAGGGCCAGCAGTCCTCGGCCATGACGCGGCTGGCCGACGACCTGCCGCTGTTCCAGGCCCTGGAAGAGGATGATAGGGGTCCGGGCCCCGCCGGTCCTTCGCCGGTCGAAGAAGCCGTGAACGAAATCGATGCCGACAGCTTGACGCCCCGAGACGCCCTGGAGTTGATCTACCGCCTGAAGCGGCTTCTCCAGGCGGCGGATTGATTCGGCCGCGATCCGATTTCCGCCGCCGCCAAGGGGGGCCGAAGGCAAATCGGCCGGAAGAGCTTAATAATAAGGGTTGTAAGATGCTCTTATTTTTTCTTCCCCGGAAGGGGCCATTTAACTTATTGATAAATAATAGTTATTATTTATAAACCCAGCTTGGAACGTGTTGTTTCCAAAAACGGCAGTAAAACCTTCCGGCGCTTTCCTTAATAAGCTTTATCTTTTATCTCTAATAAATTTAATCAAGTAAAATCAATATATTATGTTAATTCCTGCTGGCTGGAAGGTCTTTCGTCCCACTTTTTGAAAAAGGCCGGGAGGAGACTTTAAAATAGTAGTCCGGGGCTTCGCGGCAACGGAGATTCCGGGGAGATTCCGGTTTCGCAACGGATTTGTTTCGAAAATGAAATAAAAAATAAAATAGGCGCCTTCGCGCCTCCGGCCGAAACAAGGCCCGGCCGAAACAAGGATCGCCCCAAGGAAGGATAACCCCGGGGCCTGGCCTTTCGTCCTTTAACGGGTTCCCCGGCGTCGGTATATAATTATCAGGACCATGGCCAACATAACCAAACCGCGCGACATCATCGACCGCAAGACACTCCTTGCCGAACTGGAGGATCTTGTCGGGTGGTCCGGCTATAGCCCGAAAACGCAAGGCCAGGTCCTCGACATCTTCAAAACCGCCCATAGGCAGGGCTGGTCGGAAGTCCGCCGGCGCTTCGAGGACGACGAGGCGTCGAGCGGCGACGTGCTGCGCGCCAACGCCTATCTGATCGATCAATTGGTCCGCTGCGTTTACGACTTCGCCCTTTCCAGCGTCTATCCCGCCGCCAACCCGACGACGGGGGAGCTTCTGAGCATTACCGCCACCGGCGGTTACGGGCGCGGCGAACTGGCGCCGTTCTCGGACGTCGATTTGATGTTCCTGCTGCCCTACAAGCTGACCGCCCATTCGGAGCAGGTGGTCGAATACATCCTCTATACGCTTTGGGATATGGGCCTCAAGGTCGGCCACGCCACCCGTTCCATCAACGAGGCCATCCGCCTCGCCAAAGACGACATGACCATCCGCACGTCCCTGTTGGAGGCGCGCTGGGTTTGGGGCGATCGGGAAATGTTCAAGCAATTCAAGAACCGCTTTCTCTCGGACGTGGTCGCCGACACCGGACTGGCCTTTGTCGAGGCCAAGCTGGCGGAGCGGGACGCCCGCCATGACCGTATGGGCGACACCCGTTATGTGCTGGAGCCCAACATCAAGGAAGGCAAGGGGGGGCTTCGCGACCTGCAGACGCTGTTCTGGATCGCCAAGTACCTCTACCGGGTCGACGACGTAAAAGAGCTCCAGGAACGGGGCGTGCTGACGGCCACGGACGTGCGCCTGTTCGCCAAGGCCGAGAAGTTCCTGTGGAACGTCCGCTGCCACCTGCATTACCTGAGCGAACGGGCCGAGGAACGCCTGACCTTCTACATCCAGAACGAGATCGGCGCACGGATGAAATATACCGATCGCGCCGGCGTCCAGGGCGTCGAACGGTTCATGAAGCATTACTTCCTGATCGCCAAGGACGTCGGCGACCTGACCCGGATTCTGTGCGCCGTTCTCGAGGAACAGCAAAAGAAAAGCCGGCGGCGTTTCCGGCTGCCCGGTTTCGTCTTCAAAAAGCGCCAGATCGACGGTTTCGTTCTCGACGGCGACCGCCTGACGGTCGAAGAAAAAGGCGCGTTCAAGAAAGACCCGGTGAAAATGCTGCGGCTCTTCCGTCTTGCCCAGAAGCACGACGCCGACATCCATCCCGACGCGCTCCGCCGGGTGACCCAGAACCTGAAGCTCATCGACGCCAAGCTGCAAAAGGACCCGGAGGCCAACCGCCTGTTCATGGAGATGCTGACCGGCAAGAACCCGGAGGTTACCCTGATGCGGCTCAACGAAGCGGGGGTATTCGGCCGTTTCCTGCCCGATTTCGGCCGCGTCGTCGCGCAGATGCAATACGACATGTATCACGTCTACACCGTGGACGAGCACACCATCCGCGCCATCGGCGTCCTCAAGGGCATCGAGGACGGCCGGCTTAGCCAAGAACACCCCGCGGCGTGTTCGGTGATCGGCGAGGTGCAGTCGCTGCGGGCGCTTTACCTTGCCGTCCTGTTGCACGATATCGCCAAGGGCCGGGGCGACGACCATTCCGAGCTCGGCGCCGATATCGCCACCAAACTGGGACCCCGGCTCGGCCTCAACGAATGGGAAACCGAAACCGTATCCTGGCTGGTGCGCTATCACCTTTTGATGAGCCACACGGCGCTCAAGCGCGACGTCTACGACCCCAAGACCGTCACCGATTTCGCCGCCGTGGTGCAGTCGCCGGAACGCCTCAGGCTGCTCTTGATCCTGACCGTCGCCGATATCAGGGCGGTCGGTCCCAACGTCTGGAACGAATGGAAGGCCGGGCTTCTGCGCGAGCTTTATTACCGCGCCCAGGAGGAGCTTTCCGTCGGCGCCCTGGCCGACCGGCTCCCGGAAAGGGTCGAGCAGTCGAAGGCCGCGTTGACGGAAAAACTGTCGGATTGGCCGCCCGGCGAGATCGAGACCCATTTCGCCCGCGGCTTCGGCGATTACTGGCTGTCCTTCGATGCCGAAACCCTTTCCCGTCACGCCCACCTGGTCCGCGAGGCCGAAGCCGGGGACAAGAAACTGCACATCGAAACCCGGGTCGATGCGGCCCGTGACGTGACGGAAATCGTCATTTACGCCCAGGACCATCCGGGCCTTTTCGCCGCCATCGCCGGCGCCATGGCGTTGTCCGGCGCGTCGGTCGTTGACGCCAAGATCATGACCCTGACCAACGGTATGGCGCTCGATACGTTTTGGATCCAGGACGACAAAAACCACGCCTTTGCCGTCAAGGACAGGCTGAAACGGCTTTGCGGGCGCATCAAGGGCGCCCTTACCGGCCGCCTGCACCCGGCCCGGGAACTGGCCGCGGCGCAGGAAAAAATGGCACCCGGGCGGGCCGGCGCGTTCAAGGTGGCGCCCCGGGTGCTGATCGACAACAAGGCGTCGAACCGCCTGACGGTGATCGAAATCAACGGCCGCGACCGCCCCGGCCTGCTTCGCGACCTCACTCAGGCCCTGACCGTTTCGGGCCTGCAGATATCAAGCGCCCATATCTCCACCTACGGGGTGCGCGTGGTGGACGTGTTCTACGTCAAGGACATTTTCGGCCTGAAGGTTGAGCAGGAGGAAAAAATCGCCGTCCTCCGCCAACGCCTGCTCGATGCCGTTTCCCCGGGGTCCGGGGCCGGGGAGCCGGGGAAAAGGAAATCCGCCAAGGACAAGGCCAGGAAACCAGCCGCCAAGGCGAAGCGGGCCAAGGGCAAGAAAACCTCGGCCGCCGAAGGCATCGAGGCGGCAGGGTAGGGGGCTCGCTCTATTCCCGGGCTAGCTGCCTTTTCGCCGCCACAAAAAACCTTTATTGAGGCGCCCATGGTGCTTTTGCGTTCCATTGCCACCGTCGGCGGCTTTACCCTGATCAGCCGGGTGCTCGGCTTCCTGCGCGATATCCTGATTGCCGCCGTGCTCGGCGCCGGCGCCGGGGCCGATGTCTTTTTCGTCGCCTTCAAGCTCCCCAACCTGTTCCGCCGCCTGTTCGCCGAGGGCGCGTTCTCGATGGCTTTCGTGCCGATGTTCGCGGGCCGTGTCGAAGCGGATGGGGTCAAGGCGGCCAAGGCGTTCGCCGAGGCCGCCTTCGGCGTCCTTTTCTGGACCCTGTTGATTTTCGTGACGGTTATTGAACTGGCCATGCCGCTGGTGATGCTGGGCTTCGCGCCTGGTTTCATAGGCGACGCGGCCAAGTTCGACCTGGCCGTGGAACTGACCCGGATCACGTTTCCGTATTTGTTGTTTGTTGCCCTGGTCTCGCTGATGGCCGGGGTCTTGAATTCGCTCGGCCGGTTCGCCGCCGCCGCGGCGACGCCGATCCTACTCAACCTGTGCCTGATCGGCGCTATCCTCGGGCTGGCGAATTTCACCGAAACCCCAGGCCATGCCCTGGCCTGGGGCGTGGCGGCGGCGGGTGGGGTTCAGTTCATTTGGCTGTACGCGGCTTGCGTTAGGGAAGGCGTGTGGATTCGCCTGGGGTTTCCCCGGCTGACCGGCGACGTCAAGATCCTGATGAAACGCATGGCCCCGGTTGCCGTCGGCGCCGGCGTCTACCAGATCAACCTGGTCATCGACACGGTGATCGCCTCGTTTCTGCCGTCCGGGTCGATCTCGTACCTGTTTTTCGCCGATCGGGTCAATCAACTGCCGCTGGGCGTCATTGGCGTCGCCGTCGGCACGGCGTTGCTGCCGCTGTTGTCCCGCCAGGTCCGGGCCGGCGAGGAGGCGGCGGCGCTGCACAGCCAGAACCGGGCCCTGGAATTCTCGTTTCTGCTGACCCTGCCGGCGGCGGCGGCCTTGATGGTCATCGCCGGGCCGGTGGTCCGGGTGCTGTTCGAACGCGGCGCTTTTGGTCCCGCCGAGACGGCGGCGACGGCGGCGGCGTTGGCCGTTTATGCCGTCGGCCTGCCGGCTTACGTCGCCGTCAAGGTGCTGGCGCCGGGCTTCTTCGCCCGCCAGGACACGGCGACGCCGGTCAAGATTTCCGTCGTCTGCCTGTTGGTCAACTTAGGTCTCAACCTTATTTTGATGGGTCCGTTCAAGCACGTCGGCATCGCCATGGCGACGGTGGTCTCAAGCTGGCTCAACGCCGGCCTGTTGGCCTACGTCCTCCATAAACGCGGCCATTTCGCCCTCGACAGGAGGCTCGGCCGCCGGCTGCCGCGCATCCTTTTGGCCAGCGCCGGCATGACGGCGGCGTTGGCGTTGGCATTGGCGCTGACGCCCCTGGGCGGGGCCCTGGCCGGGCCGGTGGTGGAACGCATCGGGGCGCTGGTCATGCTGGTGGTCGGCGGCATGGCGGTGTTCGGGGCCTTGGTTTGGGTTACCGGCGCGGCGCGGCCCCGAGACCTGAAAAGCCTTTATCGCGGCGCCGGCTAACTTGACCACGGCGACTGGAGGGGCGATAACTCCGGCGCCTTCCAAAGAAAGCGGACGACAGGGAATCGGGGTCCATGCAGCGTATTTTTTCCGGCGTGCAACCGACGGGTAATTTGCATCTCGGCAATTACCTGGGCGCCATTCGCAACTGGGTGCGGCTGCAGGACGATTACGAATGCCTGTTCTGCGTCGTCGACCTGCACGCCGTCACCGTCTGGCAGGACCCGGAAGAGCTGAAAGCCAACACCCGGCACGTCGCCGCCGCGATGCTGGCCGCCGGCATCGACGCCGAGCGCCACATCATCTTCAACCAGAGCCAGGTGCCCGGCCACGCGGAGTTGGCCTGGATCTTCAATTGCGTGGCCCGCCTGGGGTGGCTCAACCGCATGACCCAGTTCAAGGAAAAGGCCGGCAAGAACAAGGAAAACGCCTCCGTCGGCCTCTATGCCTACCCGAACCTGATGGCCGCCGACATCCTGCTGTACAAAAGCACCCACGTGCCCGTCGGCGAAGACCAGAAACAGCACCTTGAACTGGTCCGCGACATCGCACAAAAGTTCAACAACGATTTCGGCGTCGATTTCTTCCCTATCGTCGAGCCGCTGATCTTCGGCGCCGCGGCAAGGGTGATGTCGCTCCGTGACGGCACGGCCAAAATGAGCAAGTCGGACCCGTCGGACATGTCCCGTATCGCCATGACCGATGACGCCGAGCTCATCGCCAAAAAAATCCGCAAGGCAAAAACCGATCCCGATTCGTTGCCCTCGAGCCCGAAGGAATTCGACGGCCGGCCCGAAGCCGCCAACTTGATGGGCATCTACGCGGCGCTCGCCGACCTCGGGATCGAAGACGTCTGCAAAAAATTCGGCGGCCAGCAGTTTTCCGACTTCAAACAGGGCCTGACCGACCTGGCAGTGGATAAATTGGCTCCCATGCAGGGCGAAATGCGCCGCCTGATGGACGATCCGGCGCATGTGGACGGGGTCATCGCCGGCGGCGCGGAACGCGCCCGGGCCCTCGCCGAGCCGATCCTGGCCGAGGTCCATGATATCTTGGGTTTCCTGCGTCCCGGCCGGGGCTGAACGCCCAAATCAACGGCCCAAATCAACGGCCCAAATCAACGTAAGGTGACGGAACGAGGGAAAAAGAAGCTGCCCGGCAAGCGCCGCCTTGCCCTATAATGGGCATGAACGTTAATGGGCATAGCCGTCCCGGCCGGGCCTTGATAACGGGGGCCGCAAGGCCCATGTTAAGGAACGGCGTCCAAAGAAGGAAATTTTGAGCCATGTTCATTCAGACCGAACACACGCCCAATCCGGCGACATTGAAGTTTTTGCCTGGCTGTCCGGTCATGGAATCGGGCACCGCCAATTTCACTTCTTCCGGCGAAGCCCAGAATTCGCCGTTGGCGATGGGGCTTTTCGGCGTCGACGGGGTGAGCGGCATTTTCCTGGGCTTCGACTTCATCACCGTCACCAAAACGGACGACAAGGACTGGGAAATACTCAAACCCCAGATTCTCGGCGCCATCATGGAACATTTTCAATCCGGCAAGGCGGTGATGACCGAAGCCGCCGCCCACGGCGGTGCGGAAGAATCGGAAGCCGAAGACTCCATCGGCAAGCAGATCAAGGAACTGATCGACACCCGGGTGCGCCCGGCGGTGGCCCAGGACGGTGGCGACATCATCTACAAGGGGTTCGAGGACGGGATCGTTTATCTTCACATGCAAGGCGCCTGCGCCGGCTGTCCCAGTTCGACCGCGACTCTGAAACACGGCATCGAGAACATGCTCAGGCATTACATCCCGGAAGTAACGGAAGTCAGGGCCATCGATTAGGGCATTGAAAAAGACCGTCTTTTCCGGCCCTTATTAGGAAAATCCCAAAAAACGGCAATGCTGCGTTGCAATATTTTTTATTGCAACGCACAAAGGCTAGCATTAAAATCCGGGATGTGGTAGACAGCGTCCCGATTCTGCTGGCCATTGGCTCCGTTTAAGACTCGTGAGGGGGAAACAAAACGGAAGGCCTAGATAGCCAAGATGGTTTGTGCAATTGAGGGGTTGAAGCGGCGGGCGTCTGCCGCTCCATTTTCATTCACCGATGACGATACGTTTTGAACGTGGCGCGTTGATCGCCGTCGCCGGTCTTGTCGCCGGGCTCATCGCCGTGGTCATCCTCAGCCCGCTTGAAAAAGCGACGGTGGCGCCCAAGGCGTCGCTCAGGCTCACGGTATCCCAACCCGTCCCGGCGCCTGTTTTTAGCCCGGTTTTCACCCATCCGGCCGAAGATGTGATGCTTGTCCTCGCCCCGTCCGCAAGGGGGCGCAATAAGCCGGTAATTAGTCCCAGAATGGCCGGAATCGATACCTTGACCGGCTTTATGTCCGTCGACGATGTCGACCGCACCAGCCGCGAACGGTCTTTGAAAACGACGCAAGCGTTGTCGGAAACGTTTAACCAATTGGGCTACGACCTCGATCTTGTCCGTTCCGGCAAGGCCAATGTGCCGCGCCTGTTTCTGGCCAGCCTACCGGGCGACCTCAAGGACATCCGTGAAACCCGGGTCCGCAAGACGCTTTTCTTCAAGACCGTTTTGCCCCTTATACTGCAGATCAACGAGGAAATCCTGCGTGACCGCCGGCGGCTGTGGAGGCTCCATTTTCAACGCGGCCTCGGTCTAAAATTCGGACCCGCTGACCGGCTGTGGCTGATGGTCATGGCTGAGCGCTACAACCTGAAGAACGCCACCATCGACAATCTTCTGAAGCGGGTCGACATCGTCCCGCCGTCGCTGGCGCTCGCCCAGGCGGCGGAGGAAAGCGGCTGGGGGACGTCGCGTTTCGTGCGCGAGGGTAACGCCGTTTTCGGGCAGTGGACGTTCTCCGATACCGGAAATCTGTTGCCGGCCCGGCGCGACGAAGACAAGACCCATAAAATCAGGGCCTTTCCGAGCCTGCTGGAATCCGTCCGCGCTTATGCCCGCAACCTCAACACCCATCCTGCCTACCGGCAAATGAGACGGATCCGCGACGGGTTCCGGATCAAGGGGGCGCCGTTGGAGGGCCTGTTGATGGTCGGCGACCTGAAAAATTATTCCGTGCGGGGCGAGAAATACGTCGAAACCATCAAGACCCTCATCGAGGCCAATAACCTGCAACGCTTCGACGACGCCCGGCTGGGCGACGAAGGCCCGCTCATCTGAGGGGTCCGGCTGACGGGTCCGGCGTTTTTATCCTTTTGGACTTCTATAGAACTGGCGGCCGAACCAGTACCACCGGCCGTCGCCGGCGTGCAGCGTGCAGTTCACCCTAGTGCGGCCCTTGGGGAACGTCTGTTTGACCCTGATTTCGATCCGCCGTTCGCCCAGGCGTTCCAGCCTTGCCCGGCCTTCGTGGGATGAAAAACACGAAAGCCTGTTCAGCCCCTTGACCGGGCCGGTGATCGTGAATCCCATGACCGGAGGATTGTTGGCG
>CEPS01097888.1_pt1 | contig 10086 bp, 8 predicted proteins | sample 530401 | NCBI WGS metagenome assembly CEPS01 (sample SAMEA2620035, study PRJEB7988) | marine metagenome | biome: marine biome (ENVO:00000447); feature: mesopelagic zone (ENVO:00000213) & marine oxygen minimum zone (ENVO:01000065); material: "saline water (ENVO:00002010), including plankton... | reverse complement strand
CTTTAAATAAAATATCATAACCTTTTGTGGTAAGCTCGTATCTTCCAGATGTAAAGAATAGGAGGGAATGTGGTATGTCTACATGATAATATGGTAAAAAATATGCATTCAAAAATCTATAAATTCTTTCTTTGGCGTTATTGTGTTTTATTGCTCTTTCTTCTAAAGAAACAAATCTTTCGAATTCCAACCCATTAGGTGTTATAACATCTGTTTTTTTTCCTAATATGTACTCTGCTTCTCTAGCCGTAGTTTCACTTACACTAGTAAACACATCTGCTGCTTTTGCACATGCCTTTTCAAACTGGTGTACAGTTACTCTTATACCACCATATTTATACTCCCTACCTTTTCTGACAGTTTTTTTATGTTTAATGCCTTCTTTTATTTCAGTAACTAGATCTTCACTATTCATTGCTATGAACCTACCAAGTCTTGTAGAGTGTGCTGTATAAACTATCCCTAACTTAGTGTTTTTAGCAGCAAGTTCTAGAAGTAATAAACCTGGATCAGATAAATGAAAATGGGCAATTCCTTTTTTATTTTGAAATCCTGAAAGACTTAATAATTTATCAAATAACTTAACTAGGCAATATGACCAAACTATTTGTCTGTTAAGATTAGGACCGCATCTGCTACAATCTATTCCATATTTCTTCGTTACTTCTTTCTTTATTTTTTTCAATTTTTTCATCCATTTTGAATAATCAACCAAAATTGTTTTTGGCTTTCCGGTGATTAGCCATCTACCATAGTAGCAAGTTATTTTTTCTTTTTCTAATTCTTCAAAAATTTTTTTTATTTCCGGTGGCGGTATTTCTTCGTCAAATTCAACTTTAGCAAATTTTGGATAATATGCTCCAACTACATAAAAATTTTCTCCATAATATCTTCTCATTTCCCCTGAACTGGTTGTAGCAACAGTATAAACTCCACCAATAGGATTAGCAACTTCATGTAAAACTTCTATAAGAAAATCAGCTTTTGGTTTTATAGTTTTCATCTTAAATACTTACAAAACTTTATTTAATAATTAATATCTAGGGTGCTTTAATATAGTTTTCTGCTTTCCAATAATCTCTTTTTTATTTACTTTTCCTACTATTTCCTCTTTAAATACATTACTATTTTCTAGCCAAATAACTATTCTCACTTTAGTAATCTTATCAATGTATTTCTGGTTAATATTAATACCTAATCCTTCTCCACCCCCTATTATTTGTTCTGCATCATAAATAGCAACTCCTTTTTTATTTTTAATAATCAATCCAGTTTTTTTATTCTTATAAATTATTGTGTCTTTTCCTGTTTTATAGCTGTCTCCAATGACCTGCATAGGACCATCAAAGCCAAAGCCCGAGTTTAAGTTGCAATGTTCATAAATAACTAAAGCAGAGTGCAAGTTAGCAGTAGTACCTATACCTGTCTCGGTCATTGACATGGGCTCTAGCTTGAATTTAGGATATTTGCGCAGCAGATTAGAAAGCCAAATCACAAAGCTAAAACCGCCACTTCGTACCATTTTCAGCAAGGAACCCGCAGCAGCATGTGAAATCATGACATTTTCCATTTCTTCAATAGAAGAGCTTCCTTCATCAGTAATCAAAAATGGAGCATCTTTCATTGATTTAAACTTCTTGTATAGTGACGCCGATAGATAAGGAATATTGCGGTGGAATGGCTGTTCCAGACCGTCAATATAAGGCTTTATTTTATTGATAATAGTAAGTGCTTCTTGGACTGTTGAATAAGCTTGATTGCCATCTACAAACAGGTTGACAGTATGGTTAGGGTGATTCTTTTTCATATACTGATAGAGTTTCTTGACTGCACGCTCATCCGAGTTTTTAAAGATACCAATCTTAATCTTGATAACAGAATAGCCTTGGCTAACATAATAATCTGCTTCTTTAATCATTTCATCAATCTTGTCATCAGTTCTAGTTGCATTGCGACTCACTGTAAAGTTGGCAGGCAGTTCCGGAAGTTTATTGAATTTTTTCAGCCTTAAATAATCTCTAATAAGTTCATAAACTGGTTTTTTCTTTTGTTTGCCCAAAAGGTCAAATAATGCGATATCAACTGCAGCTATAGCACATTGAAAATAGTATTTATTGTGTCTAATATGTTGAATTAATACCAAGATGTCATCTACAGTTGTTATTTTTTGCTCAAGAATGTCCGGAGCTATTCTTTTTACAATATCATCAACCATTTGGTCCCTAACTTCACCAGAGTAAGAAGGAATTAAAGGAGATCCTTCTCCCCATCCAGATAAACTATTGTCTGCAGTTATTTTAACCAATATATTATTCCTACTGTCATGCGTTCCCACTGCAATTGGAATAGGCCTTTTGTAAGGCTCGTGAGTTGAGAAAACCTCTATTTTTTTTATTTTCATTTGTATTCCCAGAAATAAAGTATTATATAAATCTTTAGTTTTATGGGATTTTATAGAAACCTTAATAAAATACCTAATCTGGATTCATAATATGGGAAAATCAAGTGATAGAAAGAATCTGGCTAAGATACGGAAGAAAATAGCATACCTTTATCCAAACAAAGACACTGATAAAATTATTCTAAAGTTAAAATCTACAATGGATTATTACAGAAAAAATAATATTGTCCGTGCTAAAAGGAAAAAATACAATAGTAAAATTTCACTAACAAACAAAGACGTTATTCTTATTACATATGGTGACACAATAAGGCAAGAAGGAGAAAAGCCATTAAAAACTCTCCATAAATTCCTAAAGAAGTATGTTAAAAAATCCATATCAGGAGTCCATATACTGCCATTTTTCTATTATAGCTCTGATGATGGCTTCTCAGTCATTGATTACAAGAAGGTAAACTCAAAGCTTGGAGATTGGGAGGATGTTGTAAGGATATGCAAAGATTACCGTTTGATGGTCGACCTTGTTGTAAATCATATCTCTAGAGAATCTAAGTGGTTTAAGGGTTTTCTGAAAGGAGATGAAAAATACAAAAATTATTTTATTAATTTTGATAAAAGAGTAGACACTTCTTCTGTGTTCAGGCCTAGGACAAATCCTTTATTGACTAAATTCAAAACTAAAAATGGAACAAAATACATATGGACAACATTTAGTAACGATCAGATTGATCTTAATTATAAGAATCCTGATGTACTAATAGATATGATTGATATATTATTGTTCTATGTTTCAAAAGGTGTAGAAATAATCAGGTTAGACGCAATTGCTTACTTATGGAAAGAACTAGGGACAAGATGCATTCATCTTAAGCAAACTCATAAAATAGTCAAGCTTATGCGTGATGTCCTAAATTACGTTGCACCATATACGATTATTATAACCGAGACTAATGTACCACCTAAGGAAAACATGTCTTATTTTGGGAATGGCTATGACGAATCGCAGTTGATTTATAAATTCCTGTTGCCACCCCTCGTCTTTGACGCATTTACAAGGAAAGACACATCTTATTTACAGAAAGCATATAAAATATTTTGGGCTTTAAATAAGAATTCATTATTCTTCAATTTTTTAGCTTCGCATGATGGTATGGGAATTTTGGGTGCAAGGAGAATGATTTCTCCAAAAGATTTTAACAGTCTGTTAGCTACTACAAAGAAACATAATGGCCTTATATCTTACAAATTAGCCAAGAATGGAAAGATAGCACCTTATGAACTAAATGTAACTTATTTTGATGCGATTAATAATCCCAACAAAAAAATAGCTATTGAAAAAAAAGTTAAAAGATTTATGGCTTCCCAAGTTATTATGCTTTTGAGCAAAGGAATTCCAGGAATTTACATACACAGCTTGCTTGGTTCTAGGAATTATTCGCGAGGCGTTGAAAAAACAGGCATCAATAGAGAAATTAACAGGGGAAAATTACATTATAAAAAAATAGAGCAAGAAATTAGAGACAAAAATTCAATAAGGCATAAAGTGCTGGCAAGCTATTTGCATCTTCTTAATGCCAGAAAAAGAATAAGTGCATTAGACCCTTATTGTAAGGAAAAACCAGTTAAATCAGACAAAATATTGCTTATTACCGAACGTAAATACAAAGGTAAAAAAATAATTGCCATTGTTAATGTTAGTGGAGATAAAATAACCTTGCCAAAATATACAAAAAAATTTGATTTGATTTCTAAAAAACAGTTTAATGGTCAAGTTGAGCCATATGGTGCTTATTGTCTTCAGTAGTTAAATTAATATTATAATTCACTTTATAGTAGTAAAAACAGAATTATTGATAGACATGCAAATACAAATCAAGGATTGATAAAGTTAATGGTAACATCAGCCAGAGTATAGGTGTTATTAAAAAGCCAGGAGACCTTGAACACATTCTAAGGAACAATCCAATGCTAATAGACCCGAACACAAGATACGACAAAGTGTATAAATAAAAATGAGGCTAGAGCAACTTGTAATCACAACAGATATAGATGGCTGTTTTTTTAGACTTACTAAAAGAATAAGTTATTTCTTAACTATAAGCCCGATATCAGCCACATTACTGCCAGTTGCTCCAGTAAAAACTAAATCTTTTATTCTTTTAAAGAAATTGTAAGAGTCATTCTTATCTAAATATTCTGTGGGATCTAATCCTAGTTTTCGGGCTTTTTCTAAAGAGTTACTATCTACTATCGCTCCTGCCGCATCTGTTGGACCGTCTATGCCGTCAGTTCCTACAAAAGCAATAACAGTATCTTTTAATTTCCCAACCTCTTTTATAGCTCCTAAACACAACTCCTGGTTTCTTCCTCCTTTTCCATTACCCTTAACTGTAACTGTTGTTTCTCCTGCAAATAAAAAACAATTCTTATTTTTATACTTATTAACTGATTTCAACAGATTTTTCCTAATCAATCTTGCTTCTCCTTTTAATTTATTTGTAACTATAATTGGTTTTAGTCCTAATAAAACTGATTTCTTTTTCATGGCATCTAAAGCAACTTCATTGTTCAATAACAGAATATTGTCCACATTCTTTAACCCTTTCCCGTATGTTGGTCCAGATGCAATAGTAGCCAGATCATCACCAACAACATCTGAGAATATCAAGGAAATTATTCTTGCTTTTGTATGTCTTGCCAGCTTGCCTCCTTTAACATTAGAATATTTCTTCCTAAGTTTATTTAATCCATAAATGCCAATTCCTGATTTGAATGCCTTGTTGAATATTTCCATATATTTGTAATATTTAATATTAGGATAAAACAATAAAGCAGAACCCCCTCCTGAAATAAGAGAAATCACCAGATCATCTTTATTCAGGCTTTTTAATAGGTTTATCATTTTCTTTGTGGCATAAATATTCTTTTCAGTTGGAAGAGGATGAGTTCCTTTTATGATTTTTATCTTATTTAACTTTATTTTCTTTGTTGATATTACTAGTCCATTGTTTATCCTGTTTTTCAGTATATTTTTTAGTTCTTTTGCCATTAGAGAAGAGGCCTTTCCAAAACCTATAACAAAAATCCTTTTATAGTTATTTAAATCGAATTTATTATTTTTTATTATCAGAGAATTACCTTTTAATTTGATATTGTTTTTTATTATTTTTTCTGTTTTTATTGCTAAAAGTCCAGAATTAATAATTTGAAGCGCTTTTCTTCTTAAGTTAGTCCTAGACAATTTTTTATAGTTTTTTATAAGCATTAAGAATATAAATGTTTTAGATGTTATTAAGTTTTCCTTTAATTTATAAAAGATTAATCATAAACCCACTTAGGCTCTTTTTTGAATTTTTTTCTGTATTCCTCTAATGTAATTATTGGCGGTCTTTGTATTTGCTCAATCGGAGAATCAATAAGTTTGTAATCTACTTTCTTGCCTTCAGTGGCCCTTTCAATGATTTTTATTTTTCTCCTGATGTCATTTACAAGTATGAACTTCCCAAGTGTATTTGCTCTTTTTGATATTACTTGTAAAACTGCAAAAGCCTGTTTGCTTAGGCCTCTTAAACTCTGGTGCTTATGTATCCTTGATACAAGGTCTACCTGGGCAACTCTTTTTAATCCAAATTTCTTTTGCATGTCTATCAATAATCCTGTTTCTACACCATATCCAGTGAAGAATGGAAGTCTTTCCAGATGTTTTCTCCTGCCAGCATATTCCCCGCTCAATGGCTGGATAAAGCCGCTTAGCAATGGAAAGAACATATTAATGAGAGGCCTAAAGCACAGTTCTGTAGTTCTTCCCCCTCCAAGAGGGGTCGTCCCATTGGCTTTTTTTGATACTCTCTGATAAAAAGCTTTAGTGTAATAAATATTCTTGTTTGTCAATAATGGCCCAACAAGCCCGTAAATAAATCTGGGATGTATATTCTTTATATCACCATCAATCCAGCATATTATATTACCTTTTGTTACATACAAGGACTTCCATAAATTTTCACCTTTGCCTTTGTAATTTCCTTTTCTTTTTAGAATTTCAGAATCCAGATATACGTTTGCACCTGCTTTTTTTGCGTTGTCTCTTGTCTTGTCAGTGCTGCCAGAATCAATAACAACTATTTCATCCACTAGCTTGTATTTCTGCATTAAATTTTCTTTTAGAACTTCTATTATCTTTCCAATGGTTGATTCTTCGTTAAGAGTTGGAATAACTACACTAATTGCAGTTTTCTGTTTTCTCTTCAATTCCACCAGTTTTTTTATGTTTGAAAAACTTGATGCTTTGTACCTGTTTTTATCAAACCATTCTGCGACTTTCATAGACAAAATAGATACCGTTATTACATTTAAAAAGATTGTTATTTACAAAAAAGAACCTTTATAAACAATTATAGTATACATAAACTTATGAAAACCACAGTTGGCAAAATAAAATCCATGAAGAGCAAGGAAAAAATAACTATGCTTACTGCTTATGATTGCAGTACTGCAAAGTACATGGATGAAGTGGGTGTTGATATAATATTGATTGGAGACAGCTTAGGAATGGTTGTTTTGGGTTATGAGAATACATTAAGCGTTACTATGGATGATATGCTAAGGCATACTGGAGCTGTTGCACGAGGCGCAAAAAATACCATGATTGTTGGCGATATGCCTGCTAATAGCTATAATGACAATGAAAGTGCTGTTTTGAATGCAAAAGCATTTATCAAAGCAGGAGCAGATAATGTAAAAATTGAGAATAAACCGGAAATTGCAAAATTTTTAGTTGAAAATAAAATCAATGTTATGGGGCATATAGGTTTAACCCCGCAAACTGTTACTGATTTCAAGGTCCAGGGCAAGGACGAAGAAACAGCAGCTAAACTGATCAAACTGGCAAAAGAACTAGAAGCAGCAGGCTGTTACAGCATTGTTTTAGAGTGTGTTCCAATGCAGCTTGCAAAAAAAATTACAGAAAGCATTTCAATACCTACAATAGGCATTGGTGCAGGTCCATATTGTGATGGCCAGGTTTTAGTATCAAATGATATTTTGGGCCTATACAGCAAACTCAGCCCAAAATTCGTTAAAAAATATGCTGAGCTGGGACAGGAAATGAAGAATGCTTTTGAAAATTATATCAAAGATGTAAAAGAAGGGAATTTCCCAAAAGAAGAGCATAGTTTTCATTGAACATGCAAAACAAAAACATCGTAATCGGAATAACAAGCAGCATTGCATGCTATAAAGTTCTTGACATAATTAAAAAACTAAGAAAATCAAATGCAAATGTTCATGTAATTATGACAGAAAATGCTACAAAACTGGTTGATATAAAAGATTTTGAAAGAGCAAGCAATAACGAAGTTTTAGTATACTCTTTCAATAAAAATGTAAATTATATTGATTTTATTAAAAAAGACAAGCAAATAAAACATATTTCTCTGGCAGATATTGCTGATTTATTTCTGATATGCCCCGCAACTGCAAACACAATAGGAAAAATAGCTAATGGTATTGCTGATAACCTATTAACTTCAAGCATAATGGCTACAAACGCCCCAATCCTTATATGCCCTGCAATGAATGTAAAGATGTGGAAAAATCCAATAACGCAAGAAAATATAAGAAAATTAAGAAGATTAAGGTACGAGTTTGTTGATCCTGAATATGGAATATTGGCATGCGGCTATGAGGGAATTGGAAGACTGGCAAATTTGGATAAAGTCATCAGCAGAATAAAGACAATAATTGGGAGACGGTCTGATTTAAAAGGGAAAAAAATTTTGGTTACAGCCGGGGCAACATCAGAGGAAATTGATCCTGTAAGGGTCATAACAAACAAAAGCTCTGGAAAAATGGGGGTATATATTGCTGAGGAAGCATTTTTAAGGGGAGCAGATGTCACATTAATAAGAGGCTCAAATTCTGTTGAACCCCAATATAATTTGAGGGATATAAAGATTAATAGTGTAAAAGAATTGTTTAATGAAATCAAAAAAAATATTAAAAATAAAGATATAATGATTCATGCTGCTGCTGTTTCTGACTTTACAATTAATAACAAAAATAAAACTAAGATAAAAAGCAACAAAAGTATGCATTTAGAGCTAACTCCAGCAACAAAAATATTTGAGAATATTAAAATCCTCAAAAAAAATATTGTATTAGCTGGCTTTAAGGCAGAATACAGGACAAGCAAACAGGAATTAATAAACAGGGCATATTGGCTTTTAAAAAGTGCGAATGCGGATATTGTTGTTGCAAATGATGTTGGGAAAAAAGGTGCTGGCTTTAATACAGAGACAAACGAGGTTTATATTGTTGGTAAAAATAAAAAGGTTAAACATATAAATTTAGCAGATAAAAGGATTATTGGAAACAAGATACTGGATGTCCTGGCACTTTAGAATTGATAAGACATTATTTCTTGCCTTTCCTCTGGCTGAGCAGGTCAACTATCTTCTTCAGTTCAGCAAGCTCTTTTTTGGTGACATCAACACCCACGCTTAATGATACAAACACAACAAGAAGCATAAGCCAGTTGAATATTGCTATTACCATTAACCAGCTTATCTTTCCTTCTGTAATATAAACCCGGTTTATGAACTGAAAGCCCAAAACAGCGGCAGTAAGGCCTACCATTAAAAGAACAATTTCAAAAGCACTAACTTTAGTATTAGCCATTTATTTCCTTTTTTATGATTGTACTAACTTTAAATCCTTTATTATTTAAAAGTTTCTTTTTTTCCAGAACAGATGCACAACATTTAAAAACCAAGAATAATTTCTAAAACGTATATGGGAAAGAAAAGCAGAGGATTAAATGCAGGAAAGAAGCTTAAAGCTAGAAGGCATAAGAGCAAATGGAAGGATAAATGGTTTGTAAGGAGAGTTAGAAGGCTGAAAGCTAAATCTGACCCTCTGGAAGGTGCTTCTCAGGCAGAAGGGATTGTTTTGGAGAAAGTACAACTGGAAGCTAAACAGCCAAACTCTGCAATGAGGAAATGCGTAAGAATTCAATTAATTAAGAATGGCAGACAAATAACAGCATTCTGCCCGGGAGATGGAGCAACAAAGCTTATTGATGAGCACGATAAAGTTATGATTGAATGTATAGGGGGCGCAATGGGAAAAAGTAAAGGCGACATTCCTGGCGTAAGATGGCAGGTCATTAAAGTAAATGATCAAAGCCTGGATGCATTACTAAAGGGTATAATAGAAAAAGCTCGTAAATAAATTACCTGCTTTTTCATATTTTCCTCCCACCCACCCCCAACGCTTATAATAGAAAAGGCTAGGAAATAAAATAATTTTTGAAAATGCAATCTCAAATAAAAGCTTTCAACAGATGGGATGTGAGCGGAATTAATGTAGATGATCCTGGACTAAAGTCATACATTACACTAGAGCCCAGAATTGTTCCTAAGACGGGGGCCAGATATGCAAAAAACCGCTTCCACAAAAGCAAGATTTTCATAGTTGAAAGGTTGATTAATAAACTGATGATACCAGGGCATAAATCCAAGAAGCATTTTAAGACAAGCTATCATACAACAGGAAAAGCCAACAAGTCTTTTTCCATTGTGGAAAATGTTTTTACCGCAATAGAAAAGCAGACAAAAGAGAATCCAATAATGGTTTTTGTAAAAGCCCTGGAAAATGCTGCTCAGAGAGAGGAAATAATAACTATTGAG
>CEPS01095433.1_pt1 | contig 10182 bp, 9 predicted proteins | sample 530401 | NCBI WGS metagenome assembly CEPS01 (sample SAMEA2620035, study PRJEB7988) | marine metagenome | biome: marine biome (ENVO:00000447); feature: mesopelagic zone (ENVO:00000213) & marine oxygen minimum zone (ENVO:01000065); material: "saline water (ENVO:00002010), including plankton... | reverse complement strand
CTTTTTTGCCAGAAATAGTACATTTTATAGGGCTTCTCAAAGCCTAAATCGACACATTTTCTTGATTTAAACTAAAAAACAAGATTTGCAGGGTGTTATTTTTTGCCTTTCTTTTTTTAAGTGTGATTCTCTCAACATGTTATATGAATCAGATTGCCAAAGATCGCTTAGGTTTTTTTTATGAAACGTTCCAGTAGTTAACATTGATTTATAGTCTATATCACATGGGTTTGCCTTGCCGTCCCACCAAATAAACATTCTTCTCCATAAGTCAGAGCAAGGTTCTGTCAAACCATTATGATTTTTATCGTATGAATTTTCCCATGGATTATAATCTACAAATGCTACTTGATCTACTAATCCTTGCCATAAATTTTTCATATCATTAAAGTTTTGTTCTTTAGAAAATTTTACTCCAGAAACTCTGGTAATCATTTTTTTGTTTGAATATTGTTTTTCTTTAATATTTTTAAATCTTTCAATATTTTTTAATACTACATCTAACTTTCCATTTACTCTTAGTTTTGCATAAAGCTTTTTATCAGCAGCATCAGCAGAAAATATAAGTGTTCTAATACCTGATGAAAGTATTGCATGACATTTCTCTTCGTTTAACAAGGAAGCATTTGTATTTAATTTTAGTGATATAAATTTATCATTAGTATAACTTAACATTTGGCTAATATCTTTGCATGCTAAAGGTTCGCCTCTTGAAGCTAATGTAACAAATTCAACATTACCTTCTGCATTATCAATAATTTTTTTAAAAAGATCATAAGTCATATTACCCATAAAACCATTTTTTTTGTTTGTAAAAGTAGTATCTGTTTCAAAACAAAAAATGCATCGATAATTGCAAATAGATGTTGGTTCTATTTGCAGATATGGAGGGAATTCATCAATTTCTTTTGTTACAGGGAATATTTCATATCTATATCTATGTACTAAATATTTTAATACAAAAGTATCAGGCAAAATATCAATTTCTGAAATAGCGTAGCTTGTAAGTTTGAATTTATCTTTTTTCTTTTTTTTATCTTTACTATTTAAATCTGTTATTGCGCGCTTTAAAATATTTTGATGCGCAATTGAAAGATGTGATATCAGTTTTTTATTTTTACTTATTTTTATAATTCTTTGTATAGTTTCGTTCTCATAAAAAGAATCCTTAAAATTTATCTCACTGATACTATCTTGTTTTTTATAAGTTTTATTTAAGTCCATTTTTTTTTATCCAATATTTCACTAAAGGCATCTGCCACTCATAATCAACATCACATCCTGCGTCAGAAAATATAGGTGCTATTTTTTTTCCCATCCATTTTTGCGGTAATAAATTTTGTTTCATTTTTTCTAAACATTTTGGCCTAACGACCGATACTGACATGTCGGCAAAGAAAACACTTCCTTGCGAGTCTCTATCACAATTCAAAGTATAAGGATTCCCAAAGTGTTTAAAAGGAATAAAGGGTATTAGATTACCATTTTTATCCAACTTTCTTGCTCTAAGAGGGCTCCACATATTATAAACAGAAGTAGTGACTGCAGAATCAAACTTTTTATTTTTATCTAATATCATAATTCCTTTATTAATTAAGCTAGAGTTTATTGTTGGTGAATTTGCCATTAGAAGTACTAGATATTTTATTTTAAAATTTTTTTCTTTTAAAATCTTTTTAATTTTGAAATATGCATGCTGATAAACATCTTCTCCTAAAGCTTGATCGTTAGCTAATTTTTTAGGTCTATCAATTATAAGTGCACCATGTTTTTTACTAACTTTTTTAATTATTGGACAATCTGTAGATACAAATATTTTATTAATATATTTAGATTTTTTTGCAGCTATTAATGGATATTCGCAAAGAAGTTTGCCATAAATTTTTTTTATATTTTTTTTAGGAAAACCTTTGCTTTTAGCCCTTCCGATCATAAGCGCACATATCATAATATTTAATTTAACCTTTCCAGCATTGAAGCAGACATCATTTTGAGGAATCTATTTTTTTATCCATATTTGATTATAGCATGAAGAATACTGAGAATTATCAAATAGTTCTGAGTGGGTTTTTTTTGTAAGTGTAAAACCTGCTTTTTGCAAATAATCTGTAGTATTTTCTTTTTGCACTTTAAAAGAATCATCTACTTCTACTAGTAAACTTTTAACATTTTTTAAAGTTTCGCTTCCACCTTTTAATATCAAGTGTTCAATCCCATCAACATCTATTTTAATATAATCTGGCTGAGGTATTTTTAACAAACTTATAGCCTGATCCATTGATAGACCTATGGTTTTATAATCAAATTTTTTGACTAGTTGTGAACCATCGTGCGTATAATTTTGACCAAATGTTGAACCAGAACCTCCCCATTCTGTTGTCGACATACTTAATTTATTTTCAAAAAGGTTTTCTGTTAAAGGTATTGGTACTATTGTCACTTGATCTGAAAGATTATTTGCGGAAATATTTCTTCCTAACAATTCAAGATTAAAAATAGATGGCTCAAATGCAAAAACCTTACAATCTTTACTTTTTTGCTGCATAACAAGTGTAAAGTCCTACATTAGCTCCTATATCCCAAAAAATACTATTTTTTTTAAAATTACCAATCCAATCTAAAGTTTCTGGTTCTTTAGTTGCAAAAGTATCTATTCTGAAACGATTAATCCAATTTGGAACAACAAATTTAAGTTTACAGTCCAAATATACAATTTCATTAATATTTTTTAGTGATAGATCTAAAAATTTATCTGAAATAATTTTTCCTATTTTTGTTTTAAAAACTAATGATAGAGGTAAAGTAATTATTTTTTTTATTAAATTTTTCATCAAATTCATGTTTAAAAATAAAAGTTTTTATTTAAGTTATAGTATCAACTTTTCTTTTTTAGAACTTCAACTAATTCTAATAGGCCACTTTTAAAATCAATATTAGAGTTTATGGTAAATTTTTTCCCATTTTTAAATTTATATGTAAAAGGTGATAATACATAGTGTCCCAATAATTTTTTGTTTAGAAATTTAATTTTTTTTCTAATTTTTAATATACCCGATAATATTTTTAAAAAATCATAAACTTTTATTTTTTCTTTGCCAGTCAAAATAATATATTTATTTTTATATTTTTTTTTTAAAATATCAACTGTTGCTTTTGCTGCGTCTTTGACATGAATATATTCTCTTACAGACTTTTTGTTTCCTAAATAACTTAGTGTACCTGTTTTAATAGCTCTTCTAATTATTGATGTTACGCCATTTGTATCATCTGCACGCTCACCATATAAAGAACCAAATCTAAGTACAGTATAATTAATTCCAAAAACATTATGAAATTCCTCAACATATTCTTCAGCTGCTTTTTTGCTACAACGGTAGAAGCCTCCATCCTTACTATTTACATAAATGGTACTTGCGTGAATAAATCTTTTAATTCTGTGCCTACGACAAGCTTCTAGTGTTAATACGGTGCCAAAAATATTTATATTTGATGTTTCAATTGGTTTTTTTACAGCTTCATCCATATCTGCTAAAGCTGCAAAATGAAAAACTGCGTCAGCACCTTTCATAACTCTATCTAAATCTGCTCTATTTAAAATATCTCCTTTATACATTTTTTGATCAGACCTAATCCATTTTGATTGTTTTTTATCAAAAATAGTTACCTTATGACCCCTATTGCTTAATTCATCAGCAACGTGTGAGCCCAAAAATCCACTGCCTCCAGTAACAACAATTTTCATATTTAAGTACTAAAAAATAATTTTGAGTTTAACCATCAATAAAATTTATTTAGAGTATTTGTTATTAATTTCATATACCTTACTGGGCCCAGCGAAAACCTCAAAAAATTCTTGCAACCAGGTATTCTTTGTTCATCTGTAATTAAAATATTTTTATTTTTCAAATATCGCCAAACTTTCATTTTTAAATTTCGTGTTTTAAGATCTATAAGCAAAAAATTTGCATAAGAATTGTGGTAGGAAAATCCAAGTTTATCCAAATTTTTAGTTAAATATTTCTTTCCTTCTATAGTTTCTTGGATATATTTTTTTAAAACGCTTTTATTTTTCATAATTTCTTTAACAATCAAAACAGAAATAGAATTTATTTCATACATTGGGCGAAATTTATATAGTCTTTTAGCAATAGTCTTATTCGCAATTATTAGTCCCACTCTACATCCTGCTAAACCATATGCTTTAGAAAAGGTTCTTGAAATAATCAAGTTTGGAAATTTTTCTAGATAAGGCATAACTGTAATATTATGAAAATCATAATAAGCCTCGTCGACTAAAACGTAGCAGTTAAATTTTTTAGCTTTTTTTAGAATATTAATAATTTGTTCATTTTCAATAATAGTGCCAGTAGGACTATTAGGATTAGCAATTATAATTAATTTTGTTTTATGATTAATTTCTTTAATTAATTTATTTATGTTTAGCTCTAATTTTTTGTTAAAGTATATCTTGACTTGGTTCGCCTCAAAAAGTCTAGCATAAACATCTACCATTCCATAAGTTGGAGAAAGTGTAATAATTTTATCTCCAGATCTGACTAATAATTCAAAACAGTTTCTGATTGCCATATCTGCTCCTGCGGTTACTACAAACATTTCTTTATTAAGTTTAAATTTTTTAGAAAAAATTTTATAAAGGGGTTCAACTTCAGGATAAGTATTTAAATAATTAGAGTTAATTTTATTTTTAATTTTATCGATAAAATGACTTTCAAAATCATTCAATCTTTCGTTCTTATCCAATCTTATTTTTTTATAACGTGATAAGTTACTCCGAACTCTAAATATTTTATCGATTTTTTTAAAATGTTTATATTTTTTCAAAAAGTTTAATGATTTCATAATATTCTCGCGAACAACGTAGATTAGAAGTGTAAATTAAAGCAAAACTGAAATTTATGATTAGGATATATTGCTATTAATTAACCATCCACCATCGATGTACAGGTCTTGCCCAGTCATATATTTTGATGCATCAGAGGCAAGAAAGATGCATGGCCCAATCAGATCATCAGGCTCTCCCCACCTTCCTAAAAGTGTTTGATTTTGTCTTTTTAGCCTTGTTTTTTTATTTGCAAATCTTTTTGATGTCATTTTCGTTTTAATATATCCCGGCCCAAGATTGTTTACTCTTATTCCAAATTTAGACCAATCTTTTGCAAATGATTTTCCAAGCATTTTAAGACCTCCTTTAGATGCATTGTAGGCTGGGTTTCTAGGAAAACCTAACTCTGCATGAATACTTGTTATATTTATTATTGAACCAGTTCTTTGTTTTAACATGTATTTTATAGCTTCTTTACTGCAATAAAAACTACCAGTCAAGTTAACATTAATTGTTTGAATCCAATTTTTTTCTGAATAAAATTGATTCTTCTTTTGTAACGCAAATGAAACTCCCGCATTGTTTATTAAAACATTGATTCTTTTCTCTTTTGCAAAAATTTTCTTGAAAACCTGTTTAATTTTTTTATGGTTTGTTATGTCGCATTTAATTTCGGTTATATTTGACAATAAATTTTTTGGAATTTTTTTAGTAAATTTTTTATCTAAGGAATATATTATAGCTGAATGTTTTGCCATCTCTGTAGTTAATTTGTAACCTATACCTCTTCCTGCTCCCGTAATTATTATCACTTTTTTTTTTATTGAAAATAAATTTTCCATTATCTGCCTTACAAATATTTTTTTAAACTATCTTCTAGCTTTTTTATATAAATTTTAGCCTCTTCAATTGATCTATAATTTGTTTTAAAAAGCATACATCTTGGTTGAATTTCCTCTGTTACGGGGCATGTGTTTAGATTTTCATTACAATATCCTAGATCTTTCATAATTCCTTCGCTGTACACCGGTGACATCATAGCATAAAAATTATCACCACCATTTGTTACATGGTTTGTATAAAATTTTTTCCAACTGTCCAAATTTTTAAATGGTGATTTCACACCATAAGTAAAATAAGAATGTACATATCCAGCCGGAACTTCTTGAGGCTCAAATTTAGGAAATCTAGAAAAAAGCTCAGAATAAATATTAGCAATATCTCTTCTGATTTTAACTTTTTCTTCAACGCGTTCGAACTGCGCAAGAGCTACTGCTGCACAAAATTCACTAATTCGATAGTTGAGTCCTAAGTAATCATGTCTTTTGTAATCTGGAGACTGAAATTCCAAAGGTATTTTTGCAACAAGCTTACTTTTATTTGCTGTAAGATTTTTAAATCCTCCTCCTGCAAATTTTCTTGCTCTCGTTGCATAATCGCTGTTATTTGTTATTAATAATCCACCTTCATGGGAAGAAATATGTTTTGTTCTTTCTAAAGAAAACATTGCAAAATCTGCATCTACACCAACATATCTACCTTTGTATTCTGCTAGCATAGTTTGGGCATTATCTTCTATAACAGGAATTTTATATTTTTTACCTATAGAAACTATTTCATCAATATCACATGGTAAACCATGATAAGAAACAGGAATAATAGCCTTAGTTTTTTTGTTTATCAGTTCCTCAATTTTTTTTGGATCAATATTGTGAGTGCCATATTTTACATCAGCAAACTTTACTTTGGCACCCATGATTATTGCGATTGCTGAATCCCATAGTACAGAAAATGGAGAAGTTATAACTTCATCTCCTGGTTTTAAACCAATGGCGTGCATAGCAGCATGTAAACCGGAAGCTCCTGAATTTAATGCTATAGCATATTTTGCGTTATATTTTTTTTTAAAAGCTGTTTCTAATTTATCTGTAAAAGGGTTGTCTCTTACTTCTTTCGCATTATCTAACACTTGCTTTAAATATTTAAGCTCATTTCCGCTTGTCCATTTTGGATCCATTGTTATTTACCTCAGTGTTAAACTTTAAATTAATTGTTTAATAATTTTAAAATCTTCTTTTTCATCGAGTTCAAAAATAGATTCTTTTGGCATTTCAAAATAGGTTATTTTACCGTGTAATCTATTTTTTGTCTTTAAAAAATTTTTTCTGCTGAAAATATAAAATGAACCATTTTCAATAAACTCTTTATCTTTAATGTCCTGACTTCTTGGTCTTTTTTTATAATTATAATTTTTTGAAATAATAATATCCTTATTTCGTTGCCAAATAAGATATTTAGATTTTACAACAGATAAAAGTGAGTCATATTTTTTTCTATTATTAATTATTTTGTTAATCGCCAAATCAATATATTTGGTTTTAATAAACAAGTTTGTTGCTTGAATTAAAACTAAATAATCACAAAAATTACTTCTTAAAAACTCCTCGATTACAATTTCTGTTGATGATTTTTTAGTATTGCTTTTTTTTGATCTTTTAAAAATTGATAATTTCTTATGCTTAATTTTTATTTTTTTACTTTTGGTTGCAATAAATACTTTTCTTATTAACTTGCTTTTAAGTGTCTGATTTACAGCATGAAAATAAACAGGTTTTTTTTTAACTTTAACAAAATTTTTATTTTTTATTCTTACGCTGCCTGTTCTTAGTGGAATAAGTGCATAAATTATCATTATAGTAATAACTTTTATTTGAAAAACTTTTTTAAAGAAAAAAATACTGTTTCTTTTCTGTATATTGTGATTAAATTAAATGTAATAAAATTCATGACGGAACAATTGAGCTAAATACTATCTATATCTCCTGTCAGGCGTCTTGAATTATTATTAATAAAATCTGAGCTTTTTATTGTATCATTTTCATGGGTAGATCTATAAAAATTTTTTACATATACTCTTGAAAGAGTTCTGCTAATTCCTTCTAACGTTATTCCAAATAAATTTTTATAAAATTTCATTTGTCCAATTTGAAATTGGTTTAGCTTAAAATTTAAAACCATATCAGATTTATATTTAAATTTTTCCAAACTTATTTCATCAGTAATTGAATCTTTCATTGATATAAATTTAGGTATATCAAATTTAAATTTTCCTTCGATAGACGGGACTCCTTTAAAAATATCCTGGACTTGACATTTTTTATAATTTACTAAATCTTCTACAAATTCAGAAAGTTCTGATTTATCCCCTAATCTTTCAACAAGTATCTGTTTTGTAGTAAATATAGCTATATTACTAATATTTTCTAAATCTAAAGTATAAGATTTTGATTTGTATTTAAAAATAAGGTTGCTTCCCAGCTTGCCCTTTATAAATTTATCAACATTACTAGGATTATGTGTAAATTTCTTTAATTTTTCAAAATTTGTCCATAACTCCTTTTCAGAGTCATCTAAAAAATCCTGCAACAGTTTGTGAAATTTATTAAATTCAGTTTTGTTTAAATTTTCATAAATTTTACTCAACCAATCCCAAACTGAAATATTCAATTTTCTTAATAAAAAAAGTATCTCTTCAAATATCCCATCATTAAAAAAAATTTGTATAACAAGATTCATTTTTCTACATTCAAGATAATCTTCAAAACTTAAGGTGTTGTTTGAAATGCAAACTTCTTCAATTTCCGCTACGCTAATTTTTTTTCCCAAAACCTTGTAAACACCAAAACTTCTTGGAACAATTCTAAACTTAGTTTTCATTTTATATTTTTCTTTATTTGCCTTTGATCCAAGCTCAGTGCCTGGTAAAACCATAAGTTGATACATAGCAATACTTGTAAATGCACTATCGACCAAAGTTTTAAGAGTTGCAAAATGTTTCTTTGTAGTATCCCCTGGCAATCCTAAAATAACCTCGCTAAATGATTGAGCTCCAATTTCAGAAGATTTTAGCGCCATATCCATAATTTGGGCAGACGATATATTTTTTCTACTAACGTTTTCTAAGATTTCTGGATCTAGGCTTTGAACTGATCCCGTTATTTTCATCGCACCATTAACAATCTTTGCTGCTTCAAGAATTCTATCTTGCTTATTTTTCCCTGTTGTTACGCTAATATATTTTGGATATCCAGTTTTTTTTTGTTCTTCAGCTAGAGCTTTGCAAGTATTGAGGTCTTCTTTATACATGCCAAAGTTTGAGTCGGCGATATAAAAATCTGTTCTTTTCTTTTTTGTCTCAAGATTATTCATTTTATTTGAAATGTATGATATTTCACCTGCAATAACTTCTCTGGACTTTGTTTTAACTTTAGACCAGTAATGCTGTCCTTCTGTACAAAAAGTACAAGCAAAAGGACAACCTCTGTTCGTCTGAATTATAGGCAGTAATTTTCCATCCATAAAATTATCTAATTTCCCTGAAAGGTATGGTGATGGAATTTCTGTTAAATCCATAACTCTCTCGATTGTTTTATGACGATAGAATTTTCCATCTTTAATAAAAACTAAATTAGGAAGATTCGATATGACTTCTACACTACTTTTATTTATTAATTCTAAAATTAATCTGTAAAAAGCATGCTCACCCTCTTTAACAACGTAATAATCTATCCATGGTCTTTTTTTAAGATATTCAAACTGTTCTTCTGCAACCGATGAAAAATTAGGTCCTCCAGCTACAGTAATTATTTTGGGAAAGACTTCTTTAATTCTTTTCATAAACATATCGCTTAGTGATGTATTCCACATATAGCTTGAAAAACCTATGACATCTGGTTGGTCTCTTTCTAATTCTTCAGATAAATCTTCAGGAAATTTAAACAGTTTGGTTTTCTGAATGTTTGGTATTTTTTTTTCTAAGTATTCGGCAATCATGCCTATTGCTGCCGGAACAGTATCTGAAGCAATTGATTGTTGTGTATATGTTAGGTCTGAAATCCAAACTTTCATGTTAATATCAAAATTTATATATAATATTTCAAAAAAGAAGTAAAGTTGCTTTAATAGTTTGCTTAGATTAATTGATTATCTAAACTAGTTTATTTTAGATAGGGTATCATTTAATAGTTCATCGCGCTTATTTAAACTATCAAGTTTCAAATAATAATTTTTGGAATTTTTTTTAACGCAAGTATAAAAATTTCCAGTTTCAAGATATTTTTCAACTTCTAATAAAAATTTCTTAGCATTATTAAAATAAAAAATTTCATCTTTTAGGTTTCCTTCAAAATGTTTTTCAAATAAATTTTCATCAATAACAAAAATATCTGAATCAAAATATAAAGCCTCAAAGAAAGTGGTGCTCACCCATGGAAGAATATTTAAATCGGATATTCTTAGTAAATCGTTAACAGTGTATTCATCCGATACATATAAAATTT
>CEPS01023704.1_pt1 | contig 10184 bp, 11 predicted proteins | sample 530401 | NCBI WGS metagenome assembly CEPS01 (sample SAMEA2620035, study PRJEB7988) | marine metagenome | biome: marine biome (ENVO:00000447); feature: mesopelagic zone (ENVO:00000213) & marine oxygen minimum zone (ENVO:01000065); material: "saline water (ENVO:00002010), including plankton... | reverse complement strand
CGATCTCGGTGAAAACGCCTTTATGACTTTTGTGCGGGTCACGCTACCGCTCTCCATGCCGGGCGTCATTGCCGCGAGCCTGCTGGTCTTTATCCCAACCGTGGGCGACTACGTCACCCCGTCGCTGGTAGGCGGGCCCAGCGGCATCATGGTCGGAAATATTATCCAGTCCATGTTCGGACAATCACAGAACTGGCCGATGGGCGCCGCAATTTCCGTCATGTCCATGTTTACAGTCGCAGCAATGATTGGCCTGTTCCTCTGGGGCACCCATCGTTTCCGCAGGAGGATCGCATGAACACCGATCGGCCCTGGTGGCGTCTCGACGGATTCTATATCTATGCGGTTCTGTACTTGACCTTCATCTACCTGCCGGTGCTGTTTCTGCCGCTGTTCTCCTTCAACGACTCGAAGTACATCGCATTCCCGTTGAAAGGATTTACGTTGAAGTGGTATGAGGCGATGATCAATAACCCACCCATGCTGAGCGCGTTGATGAACAGTCTCAAGATCGGGTTGGCCGTTGCAATACTGAGCACCATCTTTGGGCTGTTGGCTGCCAAAGCAGTCACGCGCTACCGTATGCCGGGAAGAGGACCCGTTGTTGGATTTATCATGATTCCCTTAGTAATCCCGGAGATTATCCTTGGAATTTCTCTTTTGATCCTGTTGAACCTTGCAGACATTCCTTTGTCCCTATGGACCGTTGGTTTCGCCCACCTGCTGCTCTGTGTGCCGTTTTCAATGCTGGTCCTGGTTTCACGCATGGAAGGCTTTGACAAGAGCATGGAGGAAGCAGGCCTCGATCTTGGCGAAACCGCATGGATGACGTTCTGGCGGGTGACATTCCCGATCGTGCTGCCAGGCATTATCGCGAGCCTTCTGCTCACATTTACGATTTCTTTTGACGAGTTCGTATTGGCCTTTTTTCTCTCAAGCATTGATCAGACATTACCGGTGTATATCTGGAGTTCCTTGAGATTTCCTTCCAAACTTCCCTCAACATTGGCCCTGGGAGCTGCGATCTTCATGGTTTCATTTATTGTCGTCACGTTTGCGGAATGGATTCGCCGTCGGGGCGTACGACTCGATTCCACTTCAGGCATTTAAGATGAATCACGACGCAATTATTTCATTCCAGGGCGTCAGTAAACACTTCGGGTCTGTAAAGGCCATCGAGAACGCCAGTTTTGATATCCAACGCGGTGAGTTCTTCTCGCTGCTGGGACCCTCGGGCTGCGGCAAGACCACCTTGCTGCGGATGGTGGCAGGCTTTGAAATCCCAAACGCCGGCGAAATCGTGATCGACGGCCAGCCGATGTCGGCAATACCGCCCAATCACCGTCCAGTGAACATGGTCTTCCAGAATTACGCAATCTTTCCGCACCTGGATGTTCGCAACAACATTGCCTTCGGCATGCGAAAAGCCGGGTTAACCCGGGCCGAACTCGACAAACGCATCGACGAAGCGCTGGAGCTCATCAAACTGCCGGGCTACGGTAAGCGGGGAGCCGATGAACTCTCAGGCGGACAACGCCAGCGTGTGGCCCTCGCCCGGGCACTGATCAAGCAGCCCAAGGTGCTGCTGCTGGATGAACCGCTGGGTGCACTCGACAAAAAACTGCGCGAGCAGATGCAGATCGAACTGCGGCAACTGCAGCAGCAGATCGGTATCACGTTCCTCTTCGTTACTCACGATCAGGAAGAGGCCCTGACCCTGTCCGACCGGATCGCAGTGATGTCAGAAGGTGAGGTGATGGAAATTGCATCACCGGGGCAGCTCTATGAATCGCCGGGCTCACGATTCGTTGCAGATTTCATCGGCAGCATGAATTTCTTCGAGGGGGAAATAACGTCCTTGGCCGACAGCGCCGTAATCGTCCAGACTCCCGTTCTGGGGGATGTCGAGGTCACCGGATCTGATACCGCTATGGCACCAGGACAGAAGGTATGGGTCGCCATACGACCCGAAAAGATGCAGCCGGTGTTCTCGGATCCGGGTGCCGGAAACAATAGCGTGGCCGGCACCATGGGGCCATCGGCCTATCTTGGTGACCGGAGTCATTTCTACGTGCATCTGCCGCAGCGCGAGGAACCGGTGCTGGTTGCGCTGCAGAATCTGGAACGCTCGATGAGCCATCTCCATAAGCCCAATCAGCCCGTGTGGCTGCAGTGGACGGACGATGCCGTGGTGGCGCTGCCGCGGGATTGAGCAGCCGGCCTGAAGCCTTCATGGGCTTTCGTTTATTCATCGGTTCGGTCAGCCTGTGTGTTGCATTCTGGGCGACCGCGCTCTCTCATGCACAACCTCTCGTCACGGTTTACCCCGAGGGAGGTCTTATTGCTTTGGGCGAAGATGTCTACCGGCTTGACGGCAGTACCCTGCCCCACCCCGACGCGCTCTGCCGGGGCCATAACGGTGACTGGCAATGCGGAGAAGCCGCATGGCAAGCGCTTGCAGTCCGCGTCCGGAACGGTACGCTGGAGTGCGCCCCGTTGATCCCGTTCTCGGCCTCGGCAACTGAGGGCCTGCCTGCAAAATGCACGCTGGACGGCGAAAGTCTCAACGCCTGGCTGGTCCGCCAAGGCTGGGCGCTGACGGATGACACTCCGGCAGCTCCTTTCCAGGCCGAAGAAGCGCTGGCGCAACAGGAAGCACTCGGGATCTGGCGCGGCGGCTTCAGGCCACCCCAGAATTGGCGGGCGGCGGGCTCTGGTGACTGCAGCGTCTGCAGCGCCCGGCATGAAAGTATCGTCCGCTCCCGGGAGCAGCGCCAGCAGAGCGCTGGCGAGCAAAATACGGACTAAAGATCCGCTCGACACCCTTCGGTCAACATCAAGATGCAGTACCAACGCCTGAATGCCGGAAACTGGGAAAACTGGCGCTCACAGATTCTTCGTCTTGAAGCGCAGGTTTATGAGCCATCCCGGCAGGATACGCCTGAGACCCTTGAGAGGATCATCTGTGACGAAAAAGGTGTCAGCCTCGCAGCGATAGATGGCGAGCAACTGGCCGGCTTTTGCCTGGGGGCGCCGCTCGAGGCCTTCGCCCATGTTCGCGGCCCGGCCGAAGATCCGTTGTGCGGCAGTGGCACGGTACTCTACGCGGCAGATACCCTGGTTGATACTGCGTTTCGTGGCCAGGGCATTGGCCGGGAACTCAAAGCACGTCAGATTGACACGGCGCGTTCGGCGGGTTTCAAACAGATTTGCGGGCGTAACCGGGCGGGCCTCGCCGATGCCATGTGGCAACTCAATGTTTCGCTTGGCGCCCGGGCAGTTCATATAATTGAGAAAGACTATAAAGACGGGATCGAGCCTGACCTGTGCATTTACTACCGGATTCCGCTGTAAGCGCTTTTAAGAGAAACAGATGCCCATGAGACCTGAGCATATCCGCATCGTTGAAGTGGGGCCTCGCGATGGACTGCAAAACGAAGCTGAACCGCTGTCGCCGAAAGAACGCGTCCAACTGATTGAGCAACTGGCCAACGCCGGGCTCAAAGATATTGAAGCCGGCGCCTTTGTATCGCCACGCTGGGTGCCGCAGATGGCCGGCAGCGATGAGGTGCTGGCGTCACTTTCCGGTCGGGAGGATCTGCGTCTTCCGGTACTCGTTCCCAACAGTAAGGGTTACCAAGATGCACGAGCCGCCGGCGCCCGCGAGATCGCGGTATTTGGCTCCGCGTCGGAGACCTTTTCGCAGCGCAATATCAACTGCAGCATTGATGAAAGCCTTGCACGCTTTGCTGAGGTCTGCCGACTTGCAAAAGACGATGGCGTCCTGATCCGTGGCTACATCTCCTGCGTGCTCGGTTGCCCCTATGAGGGCGAGGTGGATATCGCACGGGTAGCGGCTCTTGCTGCGGCACTGACCGAAATGGGCTGTTCCGAGATCTCTCTCGGCGACACCATCGGCGTCGGAACCCCGGATAAAGCCCGCGCCCTGGTGAAAGCCTGCGCCAGCGAAAGCGGCATCGACAATCTGTCGGTCCACTTTCATGATACCTACGGTCAGGCACTCGCCAACATTCTTGCCTGTATCGAGATCGGGGTCACTTCGGTGGACGCTGCTGTCGGCGGCCTTGGCGGATGCCCTTATGCGTCGGGGTCTGCCGGCAATGTCGCAACCGAAGATGTGGTGTACCTTCTGCAGGGCCTCGGCATTGGCTGCGCGGCGAGCCTCGATAAACTCGTCACGATCACCGATTCACTGAGTCACCGGCTGGGACACCCTCCGGCCTCGCGGGTCGCACGGGCCCAACTCGCCAAACGTCACTGAAAAAGGCTATGCCACACAGGCCCGTGATTCCGTCGCGATCGGGTCAAGTCCACGGGCAAGATCGGCAATAATGTCCGAGGGATTCTCGAGCCCGACGCTGACGCGAATCAAACTCTCGTTTATCCCCATCGCGGCGCGTTCCTCGGCGCTGATGCGCGAATGCGTGGTCGACGCAGGATGAGTAATCGTTGTTTTGCTGTCACCGAGATTGGCGGTGATGGATACCATCCGGGTGGCGTCGATCACCTGCCAGGCATTCTCCCGCCCACCCCGCACCTCAAAGGCCAGTATCCCGCCGAAACCGGTCTGCTGCTGTGCAGCCCGTTCATGACCCGGATGGGTGGCCAGGCCCGGGTAATAAAGGCGCTCGACCGCCGGGTGTGCGGCCAGCCACTGCGCTACCGCCGCTGCATGATCGCAATGCGCCCGCATACGCAGCGGCAGGGTTTCCAGTCCTTTGAGAAATACCCAGGCGTTAAATGGACTCATCGCAGGACCTGCTGTACGCAAGGCATTAAACAGATTGTCAAACAGTTCTTTGTCGTTGACGACCAGGGCACCGCCCATACACCTGCCCTGGCCATCCAGATACTTGGTCGCAGAATGCACGACAACATCTGCACCCAGTGACAACGGTTTCTGCAGCACCGGCGTACAGTACACGTTGTCCACTGCGAGCAAAGCCTGCGTCCTGCGCGCGAGGACGGACAGCGCCTCTATATCGACGACATCGCAGGTGGGATTGGATGGTGTCTCGACAAAGATCAGGCGGGTCCTGGGCGTCATTGCGCGTTGCCATGCATCAGGATCGGCCAGGGGTACAAAATCAGGCGTGACCCCAAAGCGGGCCAGAATCTTGGAGAAAAACGAAACCGTAGACCCAAACACACTCGCCGATACGGCAACCCGGTCACCGGCTTTGAGCGTTGCCAGGGCGAGACAGAGAATCGCCGACATCCCTGATGCCGTCGCCACGCAGTACTGGCCCCCTTCCAGGACTGCCAGACGCTGCTCGAATGCGCGGACGGTCGGATTGGTGAATCGGGAGTAAACGTTTCCCGGCTGGTTTCCCGAGAATTTCGCGGCAGCATCGGCCGCGCTTTCAAACACGAAACTCGAGGTGGCGAAGATCGGATCGCTATGTTCGCACTCGTCTGTACGAAACTGTCCCGCACGAACCGCCTGGGTCTCAATCTCCCAACAAGGGGTTGCTCTGGTCATCTTTGTGCCTCCTTCGCCCGGCAGGCACAGCAGATATAAAAAAACCCGCTGCAGCCTGGGCCTGAGCGGGGTTTGCTTACACCTCGCTTTAGCCGTATTTTTAAAGCGCCCGCAAGCTGATGTTCAAATCGGCGCTGACGTAATAATAGCGGAGTGATGCTAAGGTGTCAAAAAAACTACCGGGGAGCACGGGATACTGAAGGGTCCTGTCGTCTTTCGGGGTCAAGAGGTCGACTGGCTAGACCGATTCCTCAGGATGCTGGCAGCAGGTCGGGCAGTCCTTTCAGGTCCTTGAGTTCTGCATCAGCCACGGTATCGAGACGCTCGGGGCGCTGACCGAAGCGGTTGATCCAGGCAACTTTGAATCCAAAGGCGCCGGCGCCCGCGGCATCCCAGGCATTTGAGGACTGAAATGCGATCGCGGCCGGATCGAGGCCAAACTGATCGACAGCCATCTGGTAGACCCTCGGGTCCGGCTTGTAGACACCGATGGCATTGATCGAGATCACCGCATCAAAGAAATTCTCAAGCTCGCTGTTACGAACCGCCGCACCGAGCATTTCGGGTGAACCGTTAGACAAGATGGCGCAACGGAAACCCCGGGCCTTGAGATCGCCAAGCACCTTTGGCACCTCGGGATAGCAGGAGAGTTCAAGATACGCCTGTGTCAGATCCTTCCGCAGCAAAGGATCATCGACAGCCTGCGTATCAAGGGCAAAATCCAGCGCATCTTTGGTGATCTGCCAGAAATCCACGTATCGGCCCATCAGCGTACGCAGCCAGGTGTATTCAAGCTGCTTGGTGCGCCAGAGCATGGAAACTGCACCCGCATCGGTCAGCCGTGCCGAATAACGGCCGACAGCAGAATGCACGTCAAACAAAGTTCCATAGGCATCAAACACACAGACTCGAACCCCTTCAAACCCGTTATCGTTCATGCCGTCTTTTAACCCAAGAGATTCAAACAGCCCCGGGTGGGATGGAATACGTCGCGGTCACATGTGCCGCCAGATCATCACAGCCTGCGCTGAAGATTTCCACCTCCCCGACCGCCAGGCGTTTCCCCAGCTTGATGATTCTGGCATCTGCAATGAGATCTGCCGCGCCAGGTCGAGACAGAAAATTGATGTTAAAACTGGTCGTCACCGCAAGTTCAACGATGCCGATCCGGCTCAAAAGGGCCGCGTACACGCCATAGTCTGCAAGGGCCATCATGACGGGGCCCGCAATGGTTCCCCCGGGACGGAGAAAGGCGCTTCGATACGGCGCCCGTACCACGGCCCTTCCATCGTCAAGCGTGTCGAGAATCAGTCCGTTTTCAATCGCGAACGGCAACTGTTCCCGGGCCAGGGAATCCATTTGGGCAATCGTAATCCGGGGCATTGCAGTTTACTTTTCTTATCTACCGGGTGTAAGTTACGGGGCGTCACGGTAACGGGATACCCCAATGACAGCATCTTTGACTTCTCAGGATTCCTCACCCATCGTTCTCAACGAGATGCGCTCGCCGGGCGTTGTGATGCTGACGCTGAACCGGCCGAATCAGTATAACCCCTTGTCTGAGCAGATGCTCTTCGCCCTGCAGGCCCAAATCGATGAGGTATCGGCACGTGACGAGGTCAAAGTCCTGATTATTGCCGGCACTGGCAAAGCGTTTTGTGCCGGTCACCATCTTAAGGAAATGCGGGCAAAGCCCGAACAGCTTTACTACGAAGACCTCTTCTCCCGTTGCAGTCACATGATGCTGACGCTGGCGCGCATGCCGCAGATTGTGATCGCCCGGGTTCAGGGCATGGCGACTGCCGCGGGCTGCCAGCTTGTCGCCAATGCCGATCTCGCAGTGACCGTGGATACGGCGCGCTTCGCGGTATCCGGTATCAACCTGGGACTTTTTTGCTCGACACCGAGCGTTCCCTTGAGCCGGGCCGTCTCACGCAAGCGGGCCTTTGAGATGCTGACCACCGGGGACTTCATCGATGCGCACACCGCCGAGGCGTACGGACTGGTTAACCGCGTCGTTCCGGCTGAAAAACTCGACGAGACGGTCGATACACTGGCGCAGAACATTGCGGGTAAACCGGCTGAAGCCCTGCGCGCCGGAAAAGCGCTCTTCTACAGACAGCTGAACATGCCGCTGGCGGAAGCCTATCAGGCAGCCGGCCAGGTCATGGCCGGCAATATGCTCTTCCCGGACACCCAGGAAGGGATTGACGCTTTCATCGAAAAACGCGATCCGAACTGGACCTAACGCCCGCTAGGCCGCGCCCGGTTCACCCTGGTCGGGCTTGCGGTACTGAAGCGCTTCGGCAAGATGGTCTGCCGTCACCGCGGCGACAGCTTCAAGATCGGCGATCGTCCGCGCCACTCTCAGCACCCGATGGTGTCCGCGGACTGAAAACCCCAACTGCCGGGCGGCTTCGCTGAAAAAGCGCTGCGCCTCTTCGCTCAATCGTGCAACCTGCTGCAGTTCACTTTGGGTGAGGTGTGCATTGATCTTCCTGCTGCGCGCCAGTTGACGCTCACGCGCGGTGCAGACGCGGTTTTTGACCTCGGCGGTGCTTTCAGAAGATGACGTCCTGACATGGAGTTCGGTGGGATCTACAGACTGCATCCTGACGTGAAGGTCCACCCGGTCAAGCAGCGGCCCGGAAAGACGGTTCTGGTATCGCCTGATCTGCTCGACGGTGCATCGACAGCGGCCGGACCGCTCTCCGCTGTAGCCACAGGCGCAGGGATTCATCGCGCTGACCCACTGGAAGCTGCTGGGATAGCGGGCCGTCCGCCCCGCACGGGCAATCGAGACGGATCCTGACTCCAGCGGTTCGCGCAACTGATCGAGTGCCTGCCGCGAGAACTCAGTCAGCTCATCCAGAAACAGTACGCCATTATGAGCCAGCGAGATCTCGCCGGGTCCCACCCGGGCGCCGCCGCCGACCAGGGCCACAGCCGAGGCGCTGTGGTGGGGTGCACGAAACGGCCGGATCTGCCAGTAACGGCTATCAAAGCCAAGATGCGATACCGAGTAGACGGCAGCAGTCTCAAGGGCCTCGCTCGCTTGCATATCCGGCAATACGCCAGCAAGCCGCTCCGCCAGCATGGTCTTGCCGCAGCCCGGCGGGCCCACCATCATCAGCGAATGCCCCCCGGCCGCTGCAATTTCAAGAGACCGCCGGCCAAAAGGCTGTCCGCAGACATCCTTGAGATCAGGCTGAGCATTATCCTGAAGGGGCTTTGCCGCAGGCATGTCACCGGTCAGCACCGGAGTCGGTGTGTCGCCGGACAGGTGCGCGGTTGCCTGTGTCAGGCTGGCGACCGGTAACAACCTCGCATCCTGTACGAGGCTGGCCTCGGGCCGGTTCGCCATGGGCAGCATCACGGTATGGTTCCGTTCACCGGCGGCCAGTACGGCAGGCAACACGCCCGGGACCGCTCGCAGTTCTCCGCCAAGGCCCAGCTCACCGAGATACTCTCCCGGCAGGTCGAGGCCCGCCGGCCCCAGTTGACCGGATGCCGCGAGTATGCCCAGTGCGATGGGAAGATCAAAACGGCCGCCCTGCTTGGGAAGATCGGCGGGGGCCAGGTTAACGGTAATCCTGCGCGGGGGAAAATCGAAGCCTGAATTGATCAGCGCGCTGCGCACGCGTTCGCGACTCTCCCGAACAGCTGCTTCGGGAAGTCCGACGATTGTAAAAGATGGCAGGCCACCCGAAAGGTGAACCTCAACCGAAACCGGTGGTGCATCGAGGCCGCTAGGCGCCCGACTCTGAAGTCTCGCGAGGGACATGTTGACAGCTCCTTGTCATAGTTCCCAATCCCTGGGATGAAGGTTTGCTAGGAATCAGCGCTACGCTTTAGCGCATCCTCGAGTTCAGTTACCCGCTGCTGCAATTCCTCCAGCTGACTGCGGGTTCTTGCCAGAACTTTTTCCTGAACGGTAAGTTCCTCGCGGGTGACGAGATCCATCTTCTCGAGGGAGGACTGAACCACTGCCCGGACGTTCTTTTTGACGTCATTGGCGAGATCAACCGGCAACACATCACTCAGCGACTCTGCAATTTTTTTAAATGGCACCGTCATGTTGCTCCAACCGTCGTTCCGGTCAGTCCTGTCGCGGATATTTTACCAGTCCAGGGCCTGAATGCGTGTTGCTCCCATTCAGTGCAAATCCGCTGCCGCTCTGCCACCTGCCGGTGCATTGAGTCAAAAAAGTCCTGCCAGCACTCCACAAACCGCTTATTTTGCAGCGCTTTTTCGAGCTGGCACGCAAATTGCTTCTTAACAGATGCCAGACGGTGATCGGATCTGAGTATGGCCCGATCCCGAGACAGACACTTTGCACAGGAGAATGTTTATGAAGCTTGTCACTGCCGTAATCAAGCCATTTCGGCTGGATGATGTCAGGGATGCCCTGTCCCGAATCGGAATACAGGGCATGACGGTTACAGAAGTAAAGGGATTTGGCCGGCAGAAGGGCCATACGGAACTCTACCGGGGTGCCGAATATGTTGTGGATTTTCTGCCCAAGGTGAAGCTTGAAGTTGCCATTTCCGAAGAGCTCGTCGATCAGGCTCTGGAAGCCATCAGCGAGGCGGCCAAAACTGGAAAAATCGGCGACGGCAAGATCTTTGTTTACGCGATTGAGCAGGTGATCCGGATTCGCACAGGCGAGACCGGTAGCGAC
>CEPS01066116.1_pt1 | contig 10202 bp, 5 predicted proteins | sample 530401 | NCBI WGS metagenome assembly CEPS01 (sample SAMEA2620035, study PRJEB7988) | marine metagenome | biome: marine biome (ENVO:00000447); feature: mesopelagic zone (ENVO:00000213) & marine oxygen minimum zone (ENVO:01000065); material: "saline water (ENVO:00002010), including plankton... | reverse complement strand
CTCGGGCGGCGGCAAAAGCTCGGGCCTTATGAGCTTCCTCAAGATCGGCGACCGCGCCGCCGGCGCCATCAAGTCCGGCGGCACCACGCGGCGCGCCGCCAAGATGGTCATCGTCGACATCGACCATCCCGACATCGAGCAGTTCATCACCTGGAAGGTCCAGGAAGAGCAAAAGGTCGCCGCATTGGTCGCCGGCTCGAAGCTGGCCGGCAAGCACCTGGGCGAAGTCATGGCCGCCTGCCAAGAAGGCGAAGGCGAGGACCGCTTCGATCCGAAGAAGAACCCGGCCCTGAAGAAGGCGATCCTCGGCAGCCGCCGGGCGATGATCCCGGAATGCTACGTGCAGCGGGTGATTCAGTTCGCCCGCCAGGGATACACCGAAATCGAGTTTCCCGAGTACGACACCGATTGGGATTCCGAAGCCTATTTGACCGTATCGGGACAAAACTCCAACAACACGGTCCGGGTCGACAACGCGTTCCTGGAAAAAGTGCTCGAGAACGGCGAATGGGACCTGATCCGGCGCACCGACGGCAAGGTGGCTGAACGGGTGCGGGCCCGGGACCTTTGGGAACAGATCGGTTATTCCGCCTGGGCCTCGGCCGATCCGGGCCTGCAGTTCGACACCACCATCAACGATTGGCACACGTGCCCCGAAAGCGGCCGTATCAACGCCTCGAACCCGTGTTCGGAATACATGTTCCTGGACAACACGGCATGCAATTTGGCGTCCTTGAACCTGATGGCGTTCGCCAACGAAGACGGCAGCTTCGACGTAGACGCCTTCGAGCACGCCGTCAAACTGTGGACCGTGACCCTTGAGATATCGGTGATGATGGCCCAGTTCCCGTCCGACCGGATCGCCGAACTGAGCTACGAATACCGCACCTTAGGCCTCGGTTTCGCCAACATCGGCGGCTATCTGATGGCCGCCGGCATTCCTTATGATTCCGACGCCGGGCGGGCCCTTTGCGGCGCCATCTCGGCGCTGATGACCGGCCGGGCCTATGCCACGTCGGCGGAAATGGCCGCCGAAATGGGCGCCTTTCCCCATTACCAGGACAACCGCGAGGCCATGCTCAGGGTCATTCGCAACCACCGCCGCGCCGCCATGGGCGCCGAGACCGGTTACGAAGACCTGTCGGTCAACCCGGTGGCGCTGACAGCGGCCGATTGCCCGGACGGCGAACTGGCCCGGGCCGCCCGCGACATATGGGACCGGGCGCTGGAACTGGGCCAGAAGCACGGCTACCGCAACGCCCAGGTTTCGGTAATCGCGCCGACCGGCACCATCGGGCTGGTCATGGACTGCAACACCACCGGCATCGAGCCCGATTTCGCCCTCGTCAAGTTCAAGAAACTGGCCGGCGGCGGCTATTTCAAGATCATCAACCACATGGTGCCGAAGGCGCTGTCCAGGCTCGACTATTCGCAAGCCCAGATCGGGGACATCACGCTATACGCCGTCGGCCATGGGACATTGAAGGATTCCCACGCCCTCGGCCACGAGGCGCTGAAAGCGAAGAAGTTCACCGAACAGGCCATTGCCAAGGTCGAGCAGTCGCTGGCCGAGGCCTTCGACATCCGCTTCGTCTTCAACAAATGGACGCTGGGCGAGGAGTTTTGCGTCGATACCCTGGGCCTCAAGGCCGATGAGCTGAACAATACCTCGTTCGACATGCTGGATGCCCTCGGTTTCGAAAAGAAGGAAATCGAGGCCGCCAACATCCACGTGTGCGGCGCCATGACGCTCGAAGGCGCGCCCCACATCAAGGACGTACATTTGAGCGTCTTCGACTGCGCCAGCGCCTGCGGGCGCATCGGCAAGCGGTTCCTTTCCGTGGAAAGCCATATCCGCATGATGGCCTCGAGCCAGCCTTTCATCTCCGGCGCCATCTCAAAGACCATCAACATGCCGGGCACGGCGACCGTCGAGGACTGCAAGGAAGCCTACATGCTGTCCTGGCGGCTGGGGCTGAAGGCGAACGCCCTTTACCGGGACGGATCGAAGCTGTCGCAGCCGTTGGCGGCGGCGCTTCTCGATGATGCCGACCTGGATTACGATGCCGAGGCCGTCGCCGAAACCGCCGCCGAGGCGACCCCCGTCGAAAAGACCCAGATCGTCGCCGAACGGGTGATCGAGCGGATCATCAAGGCCGCCGAACGCGAACGGCCGCCCCATCGCCGCAAGGGATACACCCAAAAGGCGGCCGTCGGCGGTCACAAGGTCTATCTCAGGACCGGCGAATACGAGGACGGCCGGCTTGCCGAAATCTTCGTCGACATGCACAAGGAAGGCGCTGCCTTCCGCTCGTTGATGAACAACTTCGCCATCGCCATCTCGATCGCGCTGCAATACGGCGTGCCGCTGGAGGAATACGTCGATTCCTTCACCTTCACCCGTTTCGAACCCTCCGGGGTGGTCACCGGCAACGACACCATCAAGATGGCGACCTCGATCCTGGATTACCTGTTCCGCGAGCTCGCCGTCAGTTATCTCGGCCGCAACGACCTCGCCCATGTGGAACCCGACGACCTGTTGCCCGACAGCATCGGCGCCGGCGTCGGCGAAGGCCTCCTGCCGGTCGCCGACCCGGCCATGGAAGCGGTCAAGAGCGTCGCCAGCCAGGGATACGTGCGCGGCAATTTCCTGGTCATCCAGGGGGCCAAGGACCAGGGTAACGCCGCCGTTGCCGTGGCCGCGGACGACGCCGCCGGGGGATCGACAGTGGGCGCCCGGCAGGTCTCGGCGCCCGAGCAAGCCGGAACGCTCAGCGTCGCCAACAGCGTCATCGAAACAATGGACGGCCGTTTGAACAGGGTCCGCGAAGCCAAAATGAAGGGGTTCGAAGGGGACCCCTGCGACGAGTGCGGTAATTTCACCTTGGTCCGCAACGGCACCTGCATGAAGTGCCATACCTGCGGGTCGACGAGCGGATGTTCTTAGATGGCTGTTCTTTTTACCGAATCCTCCCTGGGAAACTTGGGGCGCGTGCCGGGGGCCCTCCCTGGCGCGCGCCCCGTCTTTTTTCCCCGACCCGGGAGAAGGACGGGGTTGAGAAGAATTCGGCGATAAATTTCTCGACATTTCCGGGGCCCGTTCCCACCTAAACACCTATCGACAGCCGCCATTCGGGCAATTAGTCTTACGCCCAGCCCTCCGGCATGGACTTCAGGGGGGGGCCCGGCGTGGTGTTTTTTTCCTACCAGGAATGGTGGACCAGGGATTCTCCATGGCGAAGAAAAAGAGCTTTTACGTCGTCGATGACGATCCCGTCGTCCTCGAGGCGATGGGAGCGCTGTTGAAGGGCCAAGGGCACTCGGTGACCACGAGCACCGAGAGCGCCGGCATCATTACCGACATCGCCAAGAAAAGGCCCGATTGCGTCATCGGCGACCTGATGATGCCGGAGGTCGACGGGCTGCAGCTTTGCAAGCAGGTGCGGGACCACAAGGACCTCAAGAAAACCAAGTTCATCGTCGTTTCGGCCAAGGCCTACGAATTCGACCACAAGCGTTCCTACACCTTCGGCGCCCACGGGTTCATCCGCAAGCCGGTCAACCCGGAAACCTTCATCGAGCGGATCAACCGCATCCTCGACGACCATATCGACATGAAGTTCTGGGGCGTGCGCGGCACGCTGCCCGTAACCGGCGGTCAAAGCCTCAAATACGGCGGCAACACGTCGTGCATGACGCTGGAATTCCCGCGCGAGCAGTTTTTCATCTTCGATTGCGGCAGCGGCATCAAGAACCTGGGCGATTCGCTGGCGGCCCAGAAAAGAAAGGGCATCAACGCCAAGATCTTCATCTCGCACCCCCATTGGGACCACATCAACGCCATCCCCTTCTTCAGCCCGCTTTACGTGCAGGGCAACGAATTCGAGATCCTGGGGGCAAATCAGGGCGACATCTCCATGAGCGAGATGGTGTCGGCGCAGATGGAAGGCGTCTATTTCCCGATCACGCTCTCCCAGTTCGCGGCCCGGGTCTATTTTCACGACCTGGAGGAGGAGAACCTGAAGGTGTCGGGGATCGACGTCAAAACCAAGCTGTTGAGCCACCCGGGCAAGTGCCTGGGCTACCGCATCGAATACAACGGGCGCTCGATCTGCTACATCACCGACAACGAGATGTACGTGGAAACCAGCGAATTTTACGACCCCCATTACGAGAAACGCCTGGCCGAATTCGTCCACGACACCGACGCCTTGATCACCGACGCCACCTATATGGACGAGGAATACATGACCAAGGAAGGCTGGGGCCATTCGTGCATCAGCAAGGTGGTGAATTTGGCCGATACCGCCGAGGTCAAGACGCTGTACCTGTTCCACCACGACCCGGACCAGACCGACGACGACATCGACATCAAGCTGGATATAGCCCGGGCGATGCTGAAAAAACGCCGATCCAAGACCAAGTGCCTGGCGCCGACGGAAGGCGAGGCATTTAAAATCTAATTACGCCATGACCGGAAAAATCGAAGCGCGGCTTGCCGAACTCGGCATCGAGATTCCCGACGCCCCGGCGCCGGCGGCCAACTATGTGCCGTTCGTGGTCTCGGGTTCGCTGGTGTTCGTCGCCGGCCAGGTGCCGGTCGAGGACGGCGAGATTAAGTTCACCGGCCGCCTCGGCGAGGACATGGACGTCGACGAAGGCTATCAAGCGGCCAGGCTGTGCGGGCTCAACCTGATCGCCCAGGCCAAGGCCGCCGCCGGCGGCGACCTGGAGCGGATCAAGCGCGTCGTCAAGCTCGGCGGGTTCGTCAATTCGGCGGCCGGTTTCACCGGCCAGCCGGAAGTCGTCAACGGGGCGTCGGACCTGATGGCCGAAGTGTTCGGCGACGCCGGCAAGCACGCGCGCTTCGCCGTCGGCGCGCCGTCGCTGCCGCGCGGCGTCGCCGTCGAGGTCGACGGGGTGTTTGAGCTCGCCTAGCTGAGGTAGACCATGCCCGACGGACGCGAACCGACCACCGTCAACGTCATCGGCTCGATCGCCGAGGCCGGGGCGGCCGAGTGGGACGCCTGCGCCGGGGCCGAAAATCCGTTCTGCGCCTGGGGATTCCTGTCGGCGTTGGAGGATTCGGGCTCCGTCGGCGCCGAGACCGGCTGGCTGCCCCGCCACCTTGTCGTCCGCGACGAGTTGGGCGGCCTGATGGCGGCGGCGCCGTTGTACCTGAAAAGCCACTCCTACGGCGAATACGTGTTCGACTGGGGCTGGGCCGAGGCCTATGAGCGCGCCGGCGGACGGTATTACCCGAAACTGCTGTCGGCGATTCCGTTCACCCCGGCGACGGGGCGCCGCCTTCTGGTGCGCCAAGACCTGGCCGACGCCGCCCGGGACGAGCTCACCGACGCCCTCGCCGCCGGGATGGTCAAATTGGCCCGGCGCCTGGGCGTCTCGTCGCTGCACGTCACCTTCCCCACCGAGGCCGAGTGGAAGCGGCTGGGCAAGCACGGGCTATTGCTCCGCACCGGCCAGCAGTTCCACTGGCGCAACCGGGGCTACGCAAGCTTCGACGATTTCCTGGCCGATCTCAATTCGCGCAAGAGGAAGGCGATCAAGAAGGAACGCGCCGCCGTCGCCAAACACGGCCTCCATATCCGCGCCCTAACCGGCAACGCCATCACCGAGGCCCACTGGGACGCGTTCTATGGCTTCTACCGCGACACGTCGGACAAGAAATGGGGCTCCCGCTACCTCAACCGCGAGTTCTTCTCGCTGCTGGGCGAACGGATGGGCGAAAGCGTGGTCCTGGTCATGGCCGAGGATGGGGGCCGCCCGGTGGCCGGGGCGTTGAACCTGGCCGGCGCCGATACCCTGTTCGGCCGCAACTGGGGCTCGCGGGCCGATTACAAGTTCCTCCATTTCGAGGCCTGCTACTACCAGGCCATCGACTACGCCATTGCCCACCGCCTCGAATGGGTCGAGGCCGGGGCCCAGGGCCCGCACAAGGTGCAGCGCGGCTACCTGCCCCGGCCCACCTATTCGGCCCATTGGATCGCCGATCCGGGCCTTAAATCCGCCGTCGAACACTTCCTTGCCGGCGAACGGCGCGAGATCGAATACGAAATGAGGATGCTTTTGGCCCGCTCCCCCTTCCGCCGGGACGGGAACTGAAGAGGGAGCCGAGGGCGGGCGTTTCCGTGCGTTAGGGGCTGATCCCAGCCCTCATACTTCGACGGGGCTCAGCATGAGGGCCTCATCCTGAGGAGCGAAGCGTCTCGAAGGATGATCGGGACGGGGGCGACATCCTTTATCGTCGTCAAGCCCACCGTTCGAGCGCCGTCTCCAGATCGACGTCTTCCACCGTCCGCCGCGGTTCCGGCGGCTGGCCGTCGACGGTGGCGGCAAACGACACCCCTATGCCGGATTCCCCTTCCGTCACCAGCCGCCGCGCCTTGACGTGGGGGTCCGCCCTGGCCTCGGCGTAATCGAGGACGGCGTGATAGCAGCAGTCCACGTTCTTCAGCAGCGCCTGCCAGTGGGCCAGCGGCTGGGCCCCGATCAGGGCCGCGACCTCGGCGATCAAATCCGTCTGCGGCAGGGGCTCCAACTGGCGGTCCGTCCACTCGGCCCGCTCCACGGCGGCGCAGAAATTGGCCCAGAAATGGGGCTCCAGCGCGCCTAATGTAATAAACCGGCGGTCTCCGGTGGCGTAGATCTGGTAGCACGCGGCGCCGCCGTTGAGCAGGTTCCGGCCGCGCCCGGCTTCCCCTTCGCCGCCCGCCGCGATCATGCCGAAGGCCTGCCAGGCGAGCATGGATTCCGACAGGCTGACGTCCAGGTGGGCGCCTTTCCCGGTCCGGGCCCGCGTCACCAGGGCGCCGGTAATGGTCAGCGCCGCCTGCAGGGCGCTAGCGTAATCGGCCGCCGGCGGCCACGTCAAAACCGGCCGTTCCGGGATGCCCGAGGCGCTGAAGGCGCCGGTGGAGGCGATGTAATTGATGTCGTGGCCGGCCAAAAGCCTGTTCGGCCCCGTTTGGCCGTAGCCCGACAGCGCGCAATGGACGATTCCCGGGTTCAATTCCTTCACCCGCTTAGGCCCGAAACCGAGCCTTTCCAGCACCCCCGGGCGGTACGATTCCAACAATACGTCGGCGGCCCCAACCAGGGTCCCGAACGCCCCCTTGCCGGCCTCGGACTTGAGGTCGATGGCGACCACGGTCTTGCCGGCGTTGACGGCGTCGTAAAACGGCGACCGCCCGCCGCCGGACCAGGGTTGTCCGGAAATGGGGTTGAAGCGGCGCTGCGGGTCGCCCTGGGGCGGCTCGACCTTGAGCACCTCGGCGCCCATGTCGGCGAGCAGTTGGGTGGCGAAGGGACCGGGAAGAAACTGGCTCAGGTCGAGGACGCGGACTCCGGCCAGGAAATCCTTCAGCATCTAGCGGCCTGTATCATCGGTCGATCAGCGCCGGCACCTTGCCCTTGCGGCGTTTGACCGGAAGCTTGGCGTCCTGGGGGTCCGGGTATTCGAAGACGAACTTGTTCTTCTTGACCTTGACCAGGACGACGCCGCCCTTGGCCAGCTTGCCGAACAGCAGTTCCTCGGCCAGCGGTTTCTTGACCTTTTCCTGGATCACCCGGGCCAGCGGCCGGGCCCCGAATTTTTCGTCGTAGCCCTTCTTGGCCAGCAATTCGCGGGCCGGGCCGCTCAGCTCGATGGTTACGTTGCGGTCCTCGAGCTGCACCTCGAGCTCCATGACGAACTTGTCGACGACCCTGGCCACCACCTCCGGCGGCAGTGACTTGAACTGAATGACCGCGTCCAGCCGGTTGCGGAATTCCGGCGTGAACATCTTTTCGATGGCTTCCATATCGTCGCCGACGCGCCCTTCGCGTTCGAAGCCGATGGCCGGCTTGACCATGTCGGCGGCGCCGGCGTTGGTGGTCATGATCAGCACCACGTTGCGGAAATCGATGCTCTTGCCGTTGTGGTCGGTGAGCTTGCCGTGGTCCATCACCTGCAACAGTATATTGAACAGGTCCGGATGCGCCTTCTCGATCTCGTCCAGCAACAGCACCGAATGGGGCTGGTGGTCGATGGCGTCGGTCAGCAACCCCCCCTGATCGAAGCCGACGTAGCCCGGCGGCGCGCCGATCAGCCGCGACACGGAATGGCGCTCCATGTATTCGGACATGTCGAAGCGCACCAGTTCGACGCCCATGGTCAACGCCAGTTGCTTGGCGACCTCGGTCTTGCCGACGCCGGTGGGGCCGCAGAACAGGTACGAGCCGACGGGCTTTTCCGGCTCGCGCAGGCCGGCCCGGGCCAGCTTGATGGCGCTCGACAGCGAGTCGATGGCGGAGTCCTGGCCGAAGACCATGGTCTTGAGGTCGCGCTTCAGGGTTTTAAGCGCCTTGCGGTCGTCGACGGAAACGCTCTTCGGCGGGATGCGGGCTATTTTGGCCACCACCGCCTCGATGTCCTTGACGGTTACCGTCTTGCGGCGTTTCTTTTTCGGGATCAGCATCCTCGATGCGCCGACCTCGTCGATGACGTCGAGCGCCTTGTCGGGCAGCTTGCGGTCGTTGATGTAGCGCGCCGACAGTTCGACGGCGGAGCGAAGCGCCTCGGCCGTGTAGCGGACCATGTGGAACTTCTCGAAATATGGCTTCAGCCCGCGCAGGATCTTGACCGTGTCCTCGACGCTGGGCTCGTAGATGTCGATCTTCTGAAAGCGCCGGGCCAGGGCCCGGTCCTTCTCGAAATAGCTGCGGTATTCCTTGTACGTGGTCGAGCCCATGCAGCGCAGCTTGCCGCTGGCCAGCGAGGGCTTAAGGATGTTCGACGCGTCCATGGACCCGCCGGAAGTGGCGCCGGCGCCGATGACGGTGTGAATTTCGTCGATGAACAGGATCGAGCCCTCGGCGTTTTCCAGTTCCGTCATCACGTTTTTCAGCCGCTCCTCGAAATCGCCACGGTAGCGGGTTCCGGCCAGCAACGCCCCCATGTCGAGGGCGAAGATGGTGGCCCCGGAAAGGACTTCGGGCACTTCCTTTTCAACGATTCGTTTCGCCAGCCCTTCGGCGATGGCCGTCTTGCCGACGCCGGAATCGCCGACGTAAAGGGGATTGTTCTTGTTGCGTCGGCAAAGAATCTGAATGGTGCGCTCGATTTCATTCTGGCGGCCGATCAACGGGTCGATGCGGCCTTCCTCGGCCTTGCGGTTGAGGTTGACGCAATAGGCTTCCAGCGCCTCTTCGCCCTTTTGCGTCACCTTGTCCTCGGCGGCGTCCACGTCGGCGCCGCGGACGGTCTGCGGGCGCGATTCGCCGGTTACCTTGGCGATGCCGTGGGAAATGTAGTTGACCGCGTCGAGGCGGCTCATATCGTGCAGTTGCAGGAAATAGACGGCGTGGGATTCCCGTTCCGAAAACAACGCCACCAAAATATTGGCGCCGGTGACTTCCTCGCGCCCCGAGGACTGGACATGGATCACGGCGCGCTGGACCACCCGCTGAAACCCGGCCGTGGGCTTCGGCTCGCTGCCCCGCGACCGGCCGATGTCCGACAGCTCGTTGTCGATGAAGTCGGTCAGGTCCCGGTGCAGTTGCTCCAGGTCGACGCCGCAGGCCTTGAGCACGGCGATGGAATCCCGGTCCTCCGTCAACGAAAGCAGAAGATGTTCCAGGGTCGCGTATTCGTGGTTGCGCTCGGTGGCCAGGGCCAGGGCCCGGTGCAGGGTTTGTTCGAGGTTGCGTGACAACATGTTGTTGTTCTCCGTTTCCGGTTATTCCCCTTGTTGATCCCCCTTGTTGATCCCCTGGGGGCCTTAATCCTCGCCGCCGTCGTCGTCCTTTTCGATCGTGCATTGCAGCGGGTGCTGGTGCTGGCCGGCGAAGTCCATGACTTGGTTGACCTTGGTTTCGGCGACTTCGTAGGTGAAGACGCCGCAGATTCCGACGCCTTTCTGGTGCACGTGAAGCATGATCCGGGTCGCTTCCTCGATGCGCTTCTGAAAATACCGCTCGAGCACGTGGACGACGAATTCCATCGGCGTGTAGTCGTCGTTCAGCATCAGGACCTTGTACATGGCCGGCTTTTTGGTCCTGGCCCGCGACTTGATGGCAACGCCGGTCGCCGGACCGTCATCGATGTCGATGGGGGGCTTGCCGGGCTCGTTCGGACCGCTCATCGGTTTATCCACGCTTTCCACGGTCCCCTCGGGGAACCGAAACTGAGTGCCTTGGATAAT
>CEPS01016724.1_pt1 | contig 10229 bp, 5 predicted proteins | sample 530401 | NCBI WGS metagenome assembly CEPS01 (sample SAMEA2620035, study PRJEB7988) | marine metagenome | biome: marine biome (ENVO:00000447); feature: mesopelagic zone (ENVO:00000213) & marine oxygen minimum zone (ENVO:01000065); material: "saline water (ENVO:00002010), including plankton... | reverse complement strand
AAACAGGTCATCAATTTAGTAATCCATCTGGGCAATCCGGGTTGAATAAACGCGACCGCCTGCATAGAAGATGAATGGCGGTCCGAACACGTCCCCAATGAGGCAAAAAAGTACCCGCCCGAGCATCCAAACCGTTATGGGCCGGATGGTCTTCGACGTTTCGGGTCCGCGGCATTTCCATCCAAGCTCATTGTAAGCGCCAGAGCCAGTCGTGAAAACAGGCTAATTTAGGACCACCGCTTGTTTAAAGGGGTTATTTCACATAGGGTTAGCGGGCGATTCCACGCTTTTTCTATAATACTCCCAAGGGCATTAAGGGGGCTGAGTGGGACCAATGCCTCTCTACTTGGGCTCTTTTTTTGAGGGCATGCTTCCATGCGTCAAATTCTGCTGAATCAGAAGGGGGCCATTGTTGCCCGCATGCCGAAACCGACGGTCGGACGTGGGTCGGTTCTGGTGCGGACCCGTTATTCCCTAATAAGCGCCGGAACCGAAATTGCCTCTTTGATGCCCGATGCCCCCTCCGGACTGGATTCAGGGCCCATGGAAAAAGCGCAAGCCTATGGAAGCTTGGCATCCCGATACCTTGGCAAAGCCGTCCGCGACCCGAAAAGAGCGGCGCAAAGGCTGAGGGCCATCACCATAGGCCGGTTACATTCCCTTATGCCGGAAAAATCCGTTACCGCTTCCATCCCGGTCAATGCCGATGGAATGGCCTGGCGTAAGGTGGGAGGCGGCAGCCAGGATTCAGAAGGCAATACGCTACGGATTGTCACCGACTCGACGAAGTTTGGCTATCAAAGCATGAGCGACGATTTTTCCATTCCAAAGGACCATGCCGTCGTTCTTGAAGTACGTGGTGAAGTTGAAAAAGGCGCCGTTTGTATTGGCCTCATCGCCGGAACCCATGGGCCTTGGATCGGGCATTCGACTTTTAGGGCGGGGGTTTTTGACGAGAATCTGATTTTTGATGCCAAAGGGTTGGAAACGGCCACGGTAGTCATCGCAAATGCCGGCCATAACGCCTCCAGCACCCTTAGAATCGATTCCATCAATATCTCCATGGCACCGCCCACACCCGACGGCGGGCCACAAAACGAAATGGACCAACAAGGCTGGAACGTTGGCTATTCCCTTGCCGGAGAAGTGGTCGAGGTGGGCCCCGGCGTCAACGATCTGGTCCCGGGGGACTTGGTTGCCTGCGCCGGCGCCGGTCAGGCGAACCATGCGGATTATGTTTCGGTAAAACGCAACCTGGTTTGCCGGGTTCCCAAGGGTTGCGACCTAAGGTGGGCGGCAACGACGACTATCGGCGTTATCGCCCTTCAGGGGGTCCGGCGAGCGGCTCCCGAGCTTGGCGAACAGATCGCCGTTATCGGCCTTGGACTGATTGGTCAGTTGACTGCCCAGATTCTTCGTGCCGCCGGTTGTCATGTTTTTGGGTTGGACCTGGATTATGAGCGTGTCAAACGTGCACTTGCGCTTGGAATGGACGATGGCGCTTCCGACACGGACGACTTCTTACGAATAGTCCGCGACAAAACCAAAGGTCACGGCGCCGACCGGATGTTGATTACGGCGGCCACGAAATCGAGCGATGTCATCAACCTGAGCATGGAAATTACCCGCAGGAAAGGCACCGTCGTTCTGGTCGGGGATGTCGGCCTGAACATCGAACGCCCGGATTTCTATCGCAAGGAAATCGACCTTTTGATGAGCACTTCCTACGGCCCGGGCCGTTATGACGCCGCCTATGAGACCGATGGGAACGATTATCCCTTTGCCTATGTGCGGTGGACCGAAAACCGGAACATGGAAAGCTATCTGGACCTGGTTTCTTCGGGGCGGCTTAATATCGAGCCCCTAATTGATACCGTCATCCCAATTGATGAAGCACCCGAAACCTACAAGGCACTTGCCGGCGGAAAGGGCGCCAAGCCGCTGGGCGTGCTTATCAGTTATCCTGAAACCGAAAAACCGGATGCGCCGGAAAAGGACGATGCCGCCATCACCCTTCGCGGGCACCGCAAACCGCAATCGGGTCCCATTAACTTTGCCCTGGTCGGGGCCGGGGCCTTCGGAACCTCCATGTTGGTTCCGCAAATGCAAAAACAGAAGGACCGATTCTTTTTGAAGGCCGTTGTCAGCAGTGACGCAACACGGGGTGGGAACTTCGCCCGCAGTCAAGGCGTCGAAATCCTTGCTTCAGACATGGAGCCGGTCCTTAGCAATCCGGAAATCGACCTTGTTGTTATTGCCACCCGCCACAACCTTCATGCGGAACAGGTTGTCCGGGCGCTGCAGGCCGGCAAGCACGTCTTTACCGAGAAGCCCTTGGCCCTCTCATGGAATGAGCTTCATTCCGTTACGGAGGCCTATAACAACCGGGAAACCGACAGTCTTTTGATGATCGGCTTCAACCGCCGTTTCGCTCCTGCGATTGTAAAGCTAAAAGAAGCCATCGCCCAAAGGCGCTCACCCCTTATTATCCATTACCGCCTGAACGGCGGCTTTATAGCTTCGGATAATTGGATACAGGGAACCGAAGGCGGGGGAAGAAACCTGGGTGAGGCATGCCATATGTATGACGTATTCCGGTTCTTGAGCGGCGCGCCCGTTGCATCGATCCAGGCGACGGCCATCGGCCCGGTTGATATGGCTTATCAACGCAATGATAATTTCTGCGCCACCGTCACATACGAGGACGGAAGCATCGGCAATCTTGTCTATACCGCGCTGGGCCCGAAGAAAGGTCTTTCCAAGGAACGCCTTGAGATATTCGCCGACGGCGAGGCTTTTGTCCTTGATGATTTTACCAGCTTGTCCCGGGCCGGCGATGACGCTCCCCTGTGGCAGTCGGCCGAGGCCGACAAAGGCCATTTCGAAGAATTCAAGCGCTTGGGCGAAACAATCGCCAACGGCAAGGAAGCGCCCATACCCTTCGACGAAATCATCGAAACCTCTTCGGTGGCCCTGCACGTCGAGGATCAGTTGTTCGGTCGGGCCTGAGCCATGGACGAAACGAAATCCATGGAGCCGAAGCTAAGGGAACCGGACGCGGCAACAAAAAGTGTGCAGCGCTTTATTTACGTTTCCGATATGCATGAAATAGGCATTTTACCCAGTACCCGAATCAGCGCCTTCACTGAACGTCACCGCATAAAGCTGGACCGGCCGGCCTTGCGTTCCAGTTCCGGGATTTTAAGCGAAGTTGAAAAAAATAAGGCCTCCGGAGTCATCATCGAAATGCAACGCGGTTGGCCCAACCGCCGCGACTTGATGCTTTCGCGGCGGGTCCTTAAGACCGGGCTTCCTCTTTATTATTATTGGCCCAGGGAAGAGGCGGCAGAGGTTATTAACGGCCATCGTTTCTTGAGCATGGCTTGGATGTTTCTTTACATCACGGCCTATCGCATTTTTCAAAACATCCAGAGAATTAGGCCTATCGAGGATGCTGACGAGGATGCTGATTTTGAAACACGGCACGAAACTCGTCTAAAAATTTTGAGGAATAACATCGCCCCCATCCCCTTGGAAGGGATCGGTCCGGCGGGTAAAAATCCGCGTATAAAAGGTGCGGGGGTATATTTGCGTACGGACTATTGGGCAGACATAAGATCAGGCGGAAGCTACGGCCATACCTGCTATGTTGCCAAGGAACTTGCTAAAACGGTCGACAGTTTTACCTGCATCATGGGCAGCCATTTTGAACTTCTTGATGTATTTGGCCTTCATCAAGTTGTCCTAGATCCCCCGTCAGCGTTTGCTCATGAAACGGATATACTGGAAGCCAACTTCTATTATTATGATCGCTTAAAATTCTCATTTGAGATTTTTCGCCCAGCTTACATTTACGAACGTCTGGTGCCGGGAAGCTTCGCCGGTACTCGCCTTTGCCAGGAACTAAAGATTCCCTATTTGGTGGAATACAACGGTTCTGAAATCGTGATGCGGCGCGTTTTTGGGGACGGTAAGGGTTTCGAGCACGAACTTCTTTTCCAAGTGGCGGAAAGGCTGGCCTTTCAGCAAGCAACTGCCATCAATGTCGTTTCAGAAGCCATTCGCGATAGCTTGGTGGGAAACGGCATTGATAGAAAAAAGATATTTGTCAATCCGAACTGCGCCGATCCCGATGTCTATACGCCCGGAACGTCCGATGAAGTTAATGGATTGCGCCATGACCTAGGTTGGGATGACAACCATATCGTCATCGGTTTTGTCGGTACTTTTGGGGGCTGGCATGGCATTGAAGTCTTAGCGGAAGCCCTTCCCCGCATAGCCGAAGAGGTCCCTAATGCCCGTTTTCTGCTTATTGGAAAAGGCAACCTTCAAAATCTGATCATCGAGTCCTTAGACTGCCATAACCTCCATGACAAAGCGCATATGCCTGGGATGTTGCCGCAGCAGGAAACGGCGCATTTAATGAAGATATGTGATATTTTCGTTTCCCCCCATCACCGGGACATGGGAACCACCAAGTTTTTCGGCTCGCCGACCAAGGTTTTCGAATACATGGCCATGGGCGCCGGCATTGTCGCCAGCGATCTGGAGCAAATCGGCGAGGTGCTGTCTCCTGCCCTTCGGCCGTCAGATTTATCCCAAACTGATTTAGAGGTTTCCGGTCAGCGCGCCGTTCTTTGCAAGCCAGGGGATGTAGATGAATTCGTCTCCGCCGTGGTTGGGTTAGCGAAACGGCCGGACATCATTAAAGCTCTTGGCGTCAACGCCCGCCAGGCTGTTATCGGCCAGTACACCTGGTCCCGGCATGTCGAAAGATTTCTCGATTTTGCTCGTGGTCTTGATGGCACCCTGTACGAAGAAACTCCTAATGGCCCCGAAACCGAAACGCCGGCGGAAGATCGGGACATCGATCCCCTAAAGAAGGAAATTATCGATCAATGGGATAACGACCCCTGTGGGTCGCATTATGCGACCCTGGAAGGGGAATCGCGCCTCGAATGGTTCAGGGAGGTGGAACAATTCCGCTACGAGGAATTCGGCCCTTGGATGGCCGAGACCATGGAGTTCGCTAACCATGAGGGCGAAAACGTTCTTGAAATCGGCAGCGGCATGGGGGCGGACCTGACCCGTTTCGCGTTAGCGGGCGCGACGGTGACCGATTTGGACATGTCGACGGGGCATTTGAAGCTGGCACGCGAGAATTTTGACCTTAGAAACCTTGAAGGAACGTTCATCCGAGGCGATGCCGAGGACATGCCCTTTGAAGACGATACCTTTGATCTCGTTTACACGAACGGAGTCATTCACCATACGCCCAATACTTTGCAAGTGATAAAAGAAATATACCGGGTGCTCAAACCGGGCGGAAAGGTCATTTGCATGGTCTATGCGGAAAACTCGATCCAATATTGGCGAGATCTCGTTTTATGGCAAGGCCTCCGCCAAGGCCAGCTTCTTGATCTTTCCATTGGGGAAATCATGTCCCGCAGCGTTGAAATTTCCGAAACCGGCGCACGGCCTTTGGTCAAGGTTTACAGGCCGAAACAACTCAAAGAGATGTTTCGGGATTTCACTGATACGCGGATTTACCACCGGCAACTGATGCCACACGAGCCGCCGAAGCTGTTGCGGTGGTTACCTGTCAGTTTGCTGCAAAAAATCATGGGGTGGAATCTAATTATCAAGGCGCGGAAACCCCTATCGTGAGAGTCTTTGAAGGGGCCCATAAACGTCGCGCAAAATGGGTCCGTGCCTTCCTGCAGGGATGCAAATTTATTTCACGGATCTACAAACGGGCAGGTTACAAGCTAAGCTGGATGACGGTTCAGGCTTTTATGAAAGTCGACCAGGGTAGGATTCCCGAATTCCTTCGAGCACGGCCGGAAGTACCTGGGCATACGGAAATATTTCTCCGTGACGCGATGAGTCTGACCGAGAATATTGGTGAGGACCTTGAGCACCTGATCTCGGCTTTGGATTGGCTTGTCCGTTCACAGCAAGTTACCGGCACGGGCGGTTTCGCCGCGGGCTATAGTTTTCAGGACGGATGGTTGCCGCCCTATCCGGAAACCACCGGTTATATTATTCCGACCCTTTGGGATGCTTACGCCCGGCTGAGCAACGAACAGTACCATGATGCGGCAATCAAAGCGGCCGATTGGGAAATCGACATTCAAATGGACAATGGTGCCGTTCAGGCAGGTTATTGGGGCGTCGACCCTCAAGGCTTTTGGAAAGACGACCGGATTCCGGCATCTTTTAATACCGGGCAAGTCATGCAGGGGTGGAACCGAACTTTTATTGAAACCCGCGAAAAAAAATATTTGGACGCTTCCTGCCACGCCGCCGAATATCTTCTTCGGTGCATCGACGAAGAAGGTATTTTTCAGGAAGGTCTTTCGCCGGGCCCTACGAATTTTATCCGTTCGTACTACACCCGGGCAGCGCATGCGCTTGCCTGGACGGGGCAGTTGGCGGAAAAGGACAGCTACCTTGCCAGTGCCAAGCGACACCTCGACTGGGTTTTGACGTGCCAACATAAGAACGGTTGGTTCGAAAATGCAAATTTTCTCCTCAACAAACCCCCTTTGACGCACACAATGGCCTATACGGCGGAAGGGCTTTTCGATGCCGGCGTTTTATTAAAGGACGACCGCTATGCCGCCGCTTCGTTTCACCATGCTGATCAAGCCATGCACGCATGTGAGCGAAGGGGCTTATTTTTGCCCGCAACGCTGGATTCCAAATGGAAAAGCATGGAGAAATTTTCCTGCTTGCCGGGCAATGCCCAATTCGCGGGGCTTTGGTTGCGTCATGGAATGAGGGTCGAAGACCTGTGCCTGATCAATGCGGGCTTGAAAATGGTTGATTGGCTGAAGGGGATCCAGTCCTTGGACAACCCCAATGACGGCATCAGGGACGGAATCGGAGGGTCTTGGCCCATTGACGGCGGGTATTCTATTTTCCGGCACCTTAGTTGGGCGGCAAAATATTTTATTGATGCCGTCATGCTGTCAATGGATGCGAAAGAAGGCCTTAAGACGGGTGTTTAGGATCTTTATTCTCGGAACTTACGATTCTAATAAGCCCGAAGAGCTATTCGAAGTGGATCTCATGCGCTACGTCGAAAATACGGGCGTATTCCTTGCCGGTATTATTTACAAAACCACTCCTGCTTTTCGCACCAACCTTCCCCTTTATACACCGATAACCGCAAAAAAGGACCGTACGGTCATACGGACCGACGATCTCAATGCACCTGAAATCGTCTCGGCTATTAAGCGCCTAAAACCTGACCTTCTGATCTATGCCGGGGGACGTGATATTCTGCGGACGCCGCTTCTTAATGCAGCAAGGCTTGGCTGCATTGGAGGACATTATGGTCATTTGCCGGATATAAGGGGCATGGGAACCGTGGAATGGAGCATCATTGAAGGAGTTCCGCCTACTGTCGCCATCCAACGCATTAACGCTGGAATCGATACCGGTGATGTCCTCATGCAGGCACCGGTTCCGCTGATGCAGGACGATACTTTCACTTCGATCCGGGAGCGCAGTTATTCCATGACAAAAGAAATGTTAGCAACTTGTGCAGGACGGCTTATGACCGGAGAAATCGAGTCTAAACCCCAGGATAAGAATTTGGGCCGCCAATACTATCGCCTTCATCCTGCGATTCAGGAATTGGCCGAAAGAAAACTGTCAAGGCTGCTTCAACAGCACCAGAAAGAACAACGGTCATCATAATGCTCTCTCGAATCCGGGCACTGTTCACAAGACTGGCTACGCCAGGAAACCGGTTTGCGCGCTTCTTTACCGCCCGAAGGGATGCTTTCGCCGAGCATTTCTGGGAAAAGGCCCGGTATTTTTGGCCGCGTCTGCCGTCCCACGGCGAGATGAATGCGATCCTCCGGCGCATGACCATCAGCGGTTTTACCGATTATACGGTGGGGCAGATGCTGGGTTATTTCGGTCAGCGTAGTTTCCTGCCGACGGAACGGGAAAAAATCGTCGCCGAGCTCAACAACAGGTTCCCCGATCAGGTTCGCCAAACCCTTGACGCCGCGGAAAAGACATCCAGCGGCATTTTTAGCTTTTTCGGAAGCGGCCCGGTTGATGTCCGCCGTGGAGAAAAGGGAGACGGCTACCGAATCGACTGGCAACTCGATACGACGACTGGGCAGCGTTATCCAAGGTTTTTTAGTAATTACCGTTGGAATTCCGGCAAAATCAAAAGTGGCGGAGCCGACATCAAGGGACCATGGGAATTGGCCCGGTGCCAGCACTTTGCCGCCCTGGGGCAGGCTTATTGGCTGACCGGTGACGAGCGATATGCACGTTGCTACGCCCAAACCATCCTGGATTTTATTAAACACAATCCGCCGGGGCACGGCATTCATTGGGCCTGCAACATGGATGTGGCTCTTAGGATGGTGGGCTGGCTCGTTAGCCTTTCTTTTTTTCAGGGCTCTCCGTCTCTTTCCTACCGGTGGTGGCGGCGGTTCCTGAAAGGGGTCGCCGCCCATGGACAGTTTCTGGCGGCAAATCTGGAATTCGGCAACATCGACAAACGGTTGGTGACTTCCAACCATTACACGGCAAATCTGCTGGGCCTTTATTGGATTTCCGTCTGCTTTCCCCATCTTGACGCGGGAATGGTTTGGCGGGGCCTGGCCGAAAGAGGGCTGGAACTGGAAATAAGAAACCAAATTCTGCCCGATGGAGGCGATTTTGAATCCAGCGTCCCTTATCACCGTTTGACCGTCGAGATGTTTCTTTCGGCTTATGCATTGTCACAGCATTTCGGCGCCAGGTTTTCCGAAGGCTTCCGGGGGCGCCTGCTTTCGGCCCTTCGTTTCGCCAAAGCCTTGCGCCAGCCCGAAGGCCGATGGCCGCAAATTGGAGACGCCGATGATGGCCGGGCCCATATTCTGACCGGATACGGGGCTTGGCGGCAGGACTCCCAGGATCACCTGCTTGCGGCGGGTGCGCACGTTCTGAACTGCCTCGATCTTTCGGAGGACCTTCCCGAAGAGGCCCTCGTTGAACAACTGTTCTGGGGCAATTCCGCCCCTGAACGAACAGACCTTCCCTCTGTGCCCAACCCCGCCGTATTTCCCGATTTCGGCGTTGCCGTTCTTCGCGGCGAAACGTCCTACGTTTCAATAACCAACGGGCCCGTCGGCACCGAAGGTTTCGGCAACCATAAGCATAATGACCAGCTTGCAGTCGAATGGGTGGTCGGGGAACAGCCTCTTCTGGTGGATGGCGGAAGCTATATCTACACCCGCGACCCGGCCGCTCGAAACCTGTTCCGATCGACGGCCCAACACAACACGGTTACGGTTTCCGGTAACGAACAAAACGACTTCGCTGCCGATGCCCTTTTTCGAATGGACCAGGAAGGCGATACGTTTTGGGAAGCGCCCCTCAACAAGGACGGTTTTTCCGGAATTGAGGGCCGTCACACCGCTTATGCCCGTCTCGACCCTCCCGTCACGCATAACAGAAGAGTATTGGTAAGAAACGAGGATGGGATTGTCCTAATCGACGACCTTTTGGATGGGGGGGCGGAACATGCCCTTCGCTGGCATTTCCTGCTTTATCCCGGAGTCGAAGCGGAAATCGAGGGAAGAGAAATTCGCTTTCAAGGGCCCCATGGCGGAGGCCGGATGTCGGTTTCAGTGGAAATGCCCTGGCGCCTTGAAGAAGGGTGGTATTCTTCCGGGTACGGTCGGCGCGAATCGACTTTGGCCTTGGTCGGGGAAATCAGCCAGGGGGTCGATAGGCTGCTCTTTTCCTTGGCCCCTGATAAAGAAGAGCCCCTGCCCCCCAAAGAGGTTATGGAATTGAGCAATAAATTATTTTCGGGGACGGCAAGGTCCAACAATCCTTAACAAAATAAGCCGCCAAAATCTTTTTGGCTTGTCCATGTTATTTAGGTGAGCGCCGTTTTTTTTCCGCTACCGCATCCGCCATATTGCGGAAGAAGAATTCGTTTTTATGAAATTCGGGTACTTGAAGCATAAATTCGGCGTGAGAAATCACGACCTTATTTCCGCGAAAAGATTCTCTGATCCGACAACCTTTGGGGAGGTCGGCTTCCAGCCTGGAAAATTGCTCATTAGAGGTAATGAAAATACCCAGCACCTGGGGGTTCGTTCCGTTTATCTCGAGATAAGTTGGGAAACGCTCAAGGTGGTTTAGGTAGTACGCATATTGCCTTAAATGCCGATCATTCGGTTCAATACATACATAGGTCCCCGCGA
>CEPS01050822.1_pt1 | contig 10315 bp, 5 predicted proteins | sample 530401 | NCBI WGS metagenome assembly CEPS01 (sample SAMEA2620035, study PRJEB7988) | marine metagenome | biome: marine biome (ENVO:00000447); feature: mesopelagic zone (ENVO:00000213) & marine oxygen minimum zone (ENVO:01000065); material: "saline water (ENVO:00002010), including plankton... | reverse complement strand
GTCGGCGTAGCGCCGCCCGTAGGCCGGGTCCTGGTAAAGGGTCAGATCCTTGATGCGTTTGGTAACGAAATCCAGGGTCTCGGGCGTTTCCGGTTCGGATTCGGCGGGGCCGGCGATGCGTTCAACCGCGTCCCGGTCATGGGCGGCGCGGCGGCCCCACAAGAATGCCTGGCGGTTGAAATCGACGGCGACGCCGTTGAGCTCCAACGCCCGCTCGATGGCCTCGGCCGAAAGCGGCAACAAGCCTTTTTGATAGGCGAAGCCGACCAGGAGCATGTTGGCGGCAATGGTGTCGCCCAACAACGACAACGCCAGCCCGGTGGCGTCGATGAAATCGAGCCCGCCCTTGCCGGTGGCCTCGGCCAGGGCGTCGCGGATGCCTTCGTCGGGGAAAGCCAGGTCGGCGTCGCGGGTGAAGTCGGCGGTCATGGTTCGGTGCGAATTGACCACGGCCGTTGTATATCCTGCTTTAATCTTGCCCAGCGTCTCGGCGCTGCCCGCCGTCACCATGTCACAACCGATCAGGAGCCGGGCGCCGCCGGCGGCGATGCGCACGGCATGCAATTTGCCGGGGTCGCCGGCGATGCGGATGTGGGAATAAACAGCGCCGTTCTTTTGCGCCAATCCGGTGACGTCGAGTACCGAAACGCCTTTCGATTCAAGGTGCGCCGCCATCGCCAGCACGGCGCCGACGGTAACCACGCCGGTTCCGCCGATGCCGGTGGCGACAATGGCGTAGGATTCATCGGCGGCCGGCAGGTCGGGTTCGGGCAAGGCTTCGAAGGGGATGTCGCCGACGGCCGCCGGTTTTTTCGGCTCCGCGCCGAGGACGGTGACGAAGGCCGGGCAAAACCCCTTCAGGCAGGAGAAATCCTTGTTGCAGGCCGATTGGTCGATGGCCCGTTTGCGGCCCCATTCGGTTTCGACGGGCGTGATGGCGACGCAGTTGGAGACCATGCCGCAATCGCCGCAGCCTTCGCAGACGGCTTGGTTGATGTAGGGGCGCGCCAAGGGGTCGGGGTAAGTGCCGCGCTTGCGCCGCCGGCGTTTCTCGGCGGCGCAGGTCTGGTCATACACCAGCACCGATACGCCTTTCACCCGGCGCAGGTCGCGCTGCAATCGGTCCAGGTCGTCGCGGTGGTGGAATGTCGTGTCCTTGGCGAAGCCGGCGCCGATAGGGTATTTGTCCGGTTCGTCGGAAACGACGGCGATGCGCCCGACGCCTTCGGCGCGCACCTGCCGGATGATCATCGGCACGTCCAGCGGCCCGTCCATGGGTTGGCCGCCGGTCATCGCCACGACGTCGTTGTAAAGCACCTTGTAGGTGATGTTGACGTCGGCGGCGACGGCGGCGCGGATGGCCAGAATGCCGGAATGGAAATAGGTGCCGTCGCCGATGTTGACGAAAACGTGCCCGGTATCCGTAAACGGCGCCTGGCCGATCCAGTTGGCCCCTTCGCCGCCCATGTGGGTGAAGGTGGCGGTGTCGCGGTCCATCCAGATGGCCATGTAGTGGCAGCCGATGCCGGCGACGCCGCGCGATCCTTCCGGCACCGCGGTCGAGATGTTGTGCGGGCAGCCGGAGCAGAAATAGGGGATGCGTTCGACGCCGGTGGCGGCGGCGTCAAGGGCGCGTTCCTTGTCGTCGAGGAACTTCAGCCGTTCCTGGATGTGACGCTTGACCGGGCCGCTGACGGGGAATTTGCCGATCCTGTCGGCGATGACGCGGGCGATCCGGGCCGGCGTCAATTCGCCGGCCGACGGCAGGATCCATTCGCCCTTGTCGTCGAACTTGCCGACCACCCGGGGGCGCGCGTCGGCGCGCCAGTTGTAAAGCTGCTCCTTGACCTGGTTTTCCATCACCGCGCGCTTTTCCTCGACCACCAGGATTTCCTCCAGGCCCTCGGCGAAATGACGGATGCTTTCCTTCTCCAGGGGCCACGGCATGCCGACCTTGAGCAGCCGGAGCCCGATTTCGTTGCTGTGTTCCACCCCGATGCCCAGGTCTTCCAGGGCCTGCAACACGTCCAGATAGGACTTGCCGGTGGCGATGATGCCGATGCGCGGGTTCTTGGAATCGACGCTGACTTGGTTGAGGCCGTTGGCGCGGGCGAAGGCGAGGGCGGCATAAATCTTGTGGCGTTGCAGGCGGTGTTCCTGATCCAGCGGCGGGTCGGGCCAGCGGATGTGAAGCCCGCCTTCCGGCATCTCGAAGTCATCCGGGGTTTGAATGCTCACCCGGTCCGGGTCGACGTCGACGGAGGCCGACGAATCGACGTTGTCGGTGATGCACTTCATCCCCACCCAGCAGCCCGAATATCGCGACATGGCCCAGCCATAGAGCCCGAAATCCAGCACGTCCTGAACGTTGGCCGGGTTGAGGATGGGGATGTGGACGTCCATCAGGGCGTGTTCGCTCTGGCTCGGTACGGTGGACGACTTGCATGCCGGGTCGTCTCCGGCCAGGGCCAGGACGCCGCCCAAGGGAGCGGTGCCGGCAAAGTTGGCGTGGCGGAAGACGTCGCCGGAACGGTCGACGCCGGGGCCCTTGCCGTACCAGATGCCGAAGATCCCGTCGTAGCGGGCGCCCTCGAACAGGCCCAACTGCTGGCTGCCCCATAACGCCGTCGCCGCCAGGTCCTCGTTGACGCCGGGATGGAACTTGACGTGATGGTCCCGGAGGAATCCTTCGGCGCGGCCGAATTCTCGGTCGATGGCGCCCAAGGGCGAACCCCGGTATCCGGTGACGTAGCCGGCGGTGTTCAGCCCGGCGGCCGCATCGCGGCGGCGCTGCATCAGCACCAGGCGCACGAGGGCCTGGGTGCCGGTCAGGAAGACACGGCCCTTATCCAATGTATATTTGTCGTCCAGCCTGACCTGGGACAGTGGCATCGGCCGAATCCCCTGGGTTTTGCCCGGCGTTTCGTTCCTTCGTTGTCGGTTTAAACGTAATACGGGGCCCGGCCGCTTACAATCGCCGGGCGGGCTTTTTGAGCCTACCCTTGACCGAAAACCGTACAATGGGATGATTTTTCCCGCCCGAGCGGGTATACGGGTGCGGCTTAACGGAGTCCCGGATTTTTTCAGATGACGGTTTTGGTTACCGGCGCCGCCGGCTTCATCGGTTTTCACACCTCGCTTGCCTTGCTCGACAGGGGCGACGACGTGGTCGGCATCGACACCGTCAATGACTACTACGACGTCCAATTGAAGGAAGCGCGGCTGAAGGCGTTGAGCGAACGCGACGGCTTTACCTTCGAGCGCACCGACATTGCCGACAGGGAGGCCATGGGCGGCCTGATCGCCAGGCACGGCGGCATCACCCGGGTCGTTCAACTGGCGGCCCAGGCCGGAGTCCGCTATTCCCTGGTCGATCCTTATGCCTACACCCGCGCCAACGTCGAAGGACAGTTGGTGGTCCTCGAAGCCTGCCGGAAGCTGGAAAAGCTTGATCACTTCGTATTCGCATCCTCCAGTTCCGTTTACGGCGGCAACACCAAACTGCCTTTTTCCGTCAATGATCCGGTCAATACGCCGCTGTCGCTTTATGCGGCGACGAAAAGGTCCATGGAGCTTATGTCGTACAGCCATGCCCACGTTTACGGGATGCCGCTGACGGGGCTGAGATTCTTCACCGTTTACGGCCCTTGGGGACGGCCTGACATGGCGGCCTTCATCTTCATCCGCAAGATTCTGGCCGGCGAACCGGTCCCGGTGTTCAACAACGGCGACATGCGCCGCGATTTCACCTACATCGACGATATCGTATCCGGCGTCCTGGCATGCCTGGACAAGCCGCCGCCGGTGACGGAGGGCGAGCCGCCTTGCCGGCTCTACAACATCGGCAACAATACCTCGGAGCCATTGATGCGGTTCATTTCCATCATCGAGGACGCGCTCGGCAAAAAGGCCGAGATCGATTTCCAGCCCATGCAGATCGGGGACGTGCCCGAAACCTACGCCGACATCACCGAAACGGAGCGGGACTTCGGCTTCAAGCCCGAAACCTCTATCGACGAAGGCCTGCCCCGGCTGGTCAAATGGTATCGGGACTTTTACGGAGTTTAGTATCCCTGTCCCTTTTCCGAGGCGCGCATGCTCCGTCATTTGGCGTTGATGTTTCTGTTGGCTTTGATTTGGAGCTCATCCTTCATGGCCATCAAGGTGGGCGTGGAAACGATCCCGCCGCTGACGCTCGCCACCGTGCGGGTGATCCTCGCCGCCGTGATCCTTTACGGCGCCACGCGCCTGCGGGGCGAACGCCTGCCGGGCGGGTTGCGGTTCTGGACGTTTTGCTTCCTGCTCGGCGTTATCGGCAACGGCCTGCCGTTCACCCTGATTGGCTGGGGTGAGCAACGGATATCAAGCGGCCTGGCGGCGATCCTGATGTCGGTGATGCCGTTGGCGACCGTCGTCATGGCCCATTTCTTCACTTCCGGGGACCGCATGACGCCGGCCAAGTTGGCGGGCGTCGTCATCGGGTTCTCGGGCATCGTCGTCCTTGTCGGACCGGAGGCGCTTAAGGGTCTGGGCAGTGACGTCTGGCGTCAGCTCGCGGTCGCCGGCGGGGCGCTGTGCTATGCCGTCACCGTGATTCTGGCCCGCAACACGCCGCCGGCGCCGCTGATCGCGCGCTCCGCCGCGGTCATGATCATGGCCTGTCTGGTGATGGTGCCGGCGGCCCTCGTTGCCGAGGCGCCGTGGGCGATCGAACCGGACGGGGAATCGGTGGCGGCGGCTGTCTACCTGGGGCTATTCCCGACGGCCTTCGCGACCATCCTTTTTTTCTATTTGGTGCAAATGCGGGGCGCCAGCTTCATGGCTTTCGTCAACTACCTGGTTCCCGTCTTCGGCGTCCTTTGGGGCGTCGGGCTCCTGTCTGAACCCGTCAGGGAGATGGAGGTGGCGGGGCTTATAATCATCCTGGCCGGCATTGCCGTAGCCCATTTCAAACGGCCCAAGAAAACCGGCGCCGCTTAGCGATACAGGGCCTCCAGCGCCTCGCCGTAGATTTGCTTGATTTTGTGGCGGCGGATTTTAAGGGTCGGGGTCAACAACCCATTATCCGTTGTGAAGGGCTCGGTGGCGATCATCAGGCGCCGCACCTTCTCGATGTTGGAGAGCTTGGCGTTGACCCGTTCCTGGACCGCGCCCAGGGCCTTAACAAGATCCCCGTCGCCGGCCAGGTCCGAAAGCAGGGCCGGTTTGCCGGCCGCCTTCGCCCATTGGGACAGCCAGTCCGCGTCGGCCACCAGAAGGCTCACCAAGTGCGGGTGTTTGTCGCCGTAGACCATGGCCTGGGCGATTTCCGGTTCGATGGTGAGGATGCCCTCGACCCGTTGTGGCGAAATGTTGTCGCCGCCGGAATTGACGATGATGTCCTTCTTGCGGTCGGTGATCCGCAAATGGCCGTCCCCGTCGATAAGGCCGATGTCGCCCGTATGCACCCATCCGTCGCGGATGGTTTCACGCGTCGCTTCGTCATTCCGCCAATAGCCCTGCATGACCAGTTCGCCGCGGACCAGAATCTCGCCGTCGTCGGCGATCTTCACCTCCACCCCTTTCAGGGGCGGCCCGACGGTGTGCAGCTTCATGGTGCTGGGGACGTTCACGCTCACCGACGGCGACGTTTCCGTCTGCCCGTAACCCTGCAGGATACGAAGGCCGAGGGCGGTGAAGAACATCCCGATTTCCGGGTTCAGGGGCGCGCCGCCAGACACCAGGGCCTTGAGACGCCCGCCGAACCGGGCTTCGACCTTGGCGCGGACCAGGTTGTCCAGGGCCCAATCGATCAGCCGTTCTTTCAGGCTCAGGCTGTCGGGATCCCGGTAACGCCGGGTGCCGAGTTCGACGGCCAGGTTGAACAACCTTTCTTTCGCTCCCCCGGCCTTGCGCACGCCCAGGGTGATGCGGTGGTGGAACGTTTCGTAAAGCCGGGGCACGGCGGTCATGATCGTCGGCCGGGCTTCCATCAGGTTGGCGGCCAGGGTGTCGGCGCCTTCGGCGTAATAGATTTCGGCGCCGATGGTCATGGGAAAAAACTGTCCGGCCATGTGCTCGTAGGAATGGCTGAGCGGCAGGAAGGACAAGAACACCTCGTTGCCCAGGCCCAATTCCATCAGGGCGTTTTCGGCGCCTTCGCAGTTTGACAGGATATTGCGGTGACTGAGCATAACGCCCTTGGGCGCGCCGCCGGTGCCGGACGTATAGTTGATGCAGGCGGTATCGCCGGGGGCCCATTGGCCGGCCATTTTGACGATGTTCTGGTGGCTTTCGCGGCCCCGGTCCAGCACGTCATCCATGTGCAGGACGTCGACGGAAAGCTCCTGGGACAGTTCGGGCAGGTCCATGGCGACGATGAATTCGGCTTCGGGCGCCTTCAAGACCGCCGGCAAAACCCGTTCGGCGAGGCGGCGGTTCGATACGATAACGCCTCGCGCGCCGCTGTCGCGGAGGATATGAAGGTGGTCGTCCTCGGTATTGGTGGTGTAGGCGGGAACGGTGATGGCGCCCACCGACATGATCGCCAGGTCCGAAACCAGCCACGCCGGGCGGTTTTCGGAAACCAGCATCACCCGGTCCCCCGGCTCGACGCCCTGGGCCAGAAGCCCCCGGGCCAACGGCGTCACCCGGGCGGCGGTGTCGCCCCAGCTCAACGCCTTATAATCGCCATGACGTTTGACCCACAGGAAAGGCCGGTCGCCCAGCCAGTCCACCTGATCGAAAAACATGGCCGCCAGGTTGGGCCAGTTTCGGTCACTCATATTTAAGTTTTCCTCCCGCTCTTGGGGCCTATCATTGTCGTTGCGGCGGGTCATTTCCACCTTTATATGGCTGGGGGGGGGAGGGCCTGAACCCGGCCGGCGGCCGAAGGAAGGATAATAAATGACCAAAACCAGGACTCGCCAGACCCGAAAAAAAAGCCAAGGCGGCGATTTGCCGAACTGGAATTTGAACGATCTTTACCGTCGGCCGAAGTCGCCGAAACTGAAGGCCGACATCGCCTGGGCACTTCGTCAATCGAAAAAGTTCCGCAAAGCCTTCGAAGGGCGTCTCAAGGGCCTCGATGGAGGCGGCCTGGCCAGGGCCATCATCCGATACGAAAAAATCACCGAGCGCCTGGGCCGGGTAATGAGCTACGGGCACCTGCTGCACGCGACCAATCTTTCCGATCCCGAAATCAGCGCCTTTTTCCAGACCCTGCAGGAACAGGCGACGGATATTTCCACCGAAATCCTGTTCTTTACGCTGGAGTTGAACCGGCTCAGCGAGACGGTGTTGAAAAAGCAGCTCAAAAACCCCAAGGCCGCCCGTTATGCGCCGTGGATCAGGGATTGCCGGGTTTTCCGCCGCCACCAGCTTTCCGACGAGGCGGAAAAGCTTTTGCACGAAAAATCGCTGACCAGCCACAACGCCTGGATCCGCCTGTTCGGGGAAACCATGGCCGACCTCCGTTTCCGGGTCGAGGGCGGCAAAAAACCCAAGCAGATGACTCTCGCCGATACCCTCAACCTGCTGTCCGACAAAAAGGCCCAGGTCCGCAAACAGGGCGCCAAGGCGCTCAGCCGCGGCCTGGCCAAGAACATTCGGGTGCTGTCGTTGATCACCAATACGCTGGCCAAGGACAAGGAGATCGAGGACCAATGGCGGCGGTACCCGCACCCCGCGTCCTATCGCAACCTTTCGAACCAGGTCGAGGACGAGGTCGTGGATGCTCTCGTCGGCGCCGTCAAGGACAGCTATCCACGGCTGTCGCACCGGTATTACAGGCTCAAGGCGAAATGGTTCGGGGTCCGCAAGCTCAATACCTGGGACCGTAACGCGCCGCTGCCCGAGGATTCCAACCGCCTTTATTCGTGGGACGAAGCGCGGCAAATCGTGCTTTCGGCCTATGGCGGTTTCGCGCCCGAGATGTCCGAAATCGCCGGGCGTTTCTTCGATCATGGCTGGATCGACGCGCCGCCCCGGCCGGGCAAGGATTCCGGCGCCTTTTCCCATCCCACGGTGCCTTCGGTGCATCCATATGTGATGCTCAACTACCACGGCAAGGCGCGGGACGTGATGACGCTGGCCCATGAACTGGGCCACGGGGTGCATCAGGTGCTGGCCGCGCCCCGGGGCGCGTTGATGTCCGACACGCCGCTGACGTTGGCCGAAACGGCGTCCGTCTTCGGCGAGATGCTGACCTTTCAGGCAATGCTGAAGGCCGAAAAAGACGCCAGGCGGCGGCGCATCCTTCTCGCCGGCAAGGTCGAGGACATGATGAACACCGTCATCCGGCAGATCGCCTTTTACCAGTTCGAGGAGCGCCTGCACGCGGAACGCCCCAAGGGCGAATTAAGCGCCCAGCGCCTGGGCGACATCTGGATGGAGGTGCAGCGCCAAAGCTTAGGATCGGCGTTCCGGTTCGATGACGATTACCGGCATTTCTGGGCCTATATCCCGCATTTCCTGCACGCGCCGTTTTACGTTTACGCCTATGCCTTCGGCGATTGCCTGGTGAATTCCCTTTACGACGTTTTCAAGGACGGCCACCCCGGCTTCCGGGACAAGTATTTCAACATGCTGAAGGCCGGCGGCACGCTGCGCCACAAGGAACTGCTGGCGCCGTTCGGGCTCGATGCCTCCGATCCGTATTTCTGGCAGCGGGGCCTGGGCGTGATTTCGGGCTTCATCGACGAGCTGGAAAGCGAATTTTGACATGGCCGATGACGACAGCCTGAGCGGACGGGTCAAGCGTTACGCCAGGGTGGGGACCGCCGTCGGCGGCTTCGCGGCGCGCACCGTCGGCGGCCGGTTGTTCGGACTTCCGCTCGACCGCGGCGAGCATGCCGCCGAATTGCAGCAAGCCTTGGGCGGGCTCAAGGGCCCGTTGATGAAGGTGGCGCAGATCCTGGCCACCGTTCCCGACATTTTGCCCGAGGAATACATCGTCGAACTGGCGAAGTTGCAGACCAGCGCGCCTTCCATGGGCTGGGCCTTCGTCAAGCGCCGCATGGCCGGCGAATTGGGGCCGGACTGGCAATCTAAATTCAAGTCCTTCGAGCACGAGGCCGCCGCCGCCGCGTCCCTGGGACAGGTCCACAAGGCCCAAGACCTTCGGGGCCGCGGGCTCGCCTGCAAGGTCCAGTACCCGGATATGGGCTCGGTGGTGGAGGCCGACCTCAAGCAGTTGAAGCTGGCGTTCGCCATCTACCGGCGCTACGACCGCGCCATCGACCCCAGCGAAATTCACAAGGAGCTAACCGAGCGGCTGCGCGAGGAACTGGATTACCGCCGCGAGGCCCGCAACATGAGCCTTTATGGCAAGATTTTGAAAGCCGAGAAGGGCGTTCACGTTCCCGATTTCGTGGCGAAGCTGTCGAGCGACCGGCTGTTGAGCATGACGTGGCTGGACGGAGCCCCCTTGCTGCGGTTCGTCGACGAACACATCAAGAGCCGCAACGCCGTGGCCCGGAACATGTTCAGGGCCTGGTACGTGCCGTTTTATTACTACGGCGTGCTGCATGGCGATCCGCACCTCGGCAATTACACGGTGCGGTCTGATGAGACCATCAACCTGATGGATTTCGGCTGTATCCGGGTCTTCAAGCCCAGCTTCGTACGCGCCGTGATCGACCTTTACCGGGCGCTCCGCGACGACGACCCGGACCTGGCGGTTCACGCTTACGAGACCTGGGGTTTTCATGATCTGGGGCGCGATGTCATCGACATCCTCAATCAGTGGGCCCGTTTCCTTTACGCGCCGTTGTTGGAGGATCAGGTGAAAACCATTCAGGATGACGGCGGGGTGATGTACGGGGCCGGGGTGGCGGCTAAGGTCCACAAGGAACTCCGCACCATCGGCGGGGTCACGCCGCCGAAGGAATTCGTCCTCATGGACCGTTCCTCCATCGGACTGGGCAGCGTGTTCATGCACCTGAAGGCGGAAATCAACTGGCACCGGATGTTTCACGACCTGATCGACGATTTCGACGAAAAGCAACTCGCCAAGCGGCAAAAAAAGATGTTGGGCGCTTTCGACATTCCGCTGGCGGATTGAGGAGACGCCCCCAAAATGCAGCGGGAAATAGCCTCCTTCCCTGACGCCGCTTGTGCGGCGTCGCGGCAAGCCGCTAAAATCCGCGGGTCCGGGTCCGGGGAAAGGCCCGGACGAAAAAGACGGTTGAGCACGGGAGGATCATCGGCCTTGAGCGAGCCCAAATTCCATATGTTTCCGGCGGCGCCTGAGCCGGTCGCCCCCTTCAGCCATGCGGTCGAGGCCGATGGCTGGGTGCAGTTGACGGGGCAGATGCCGACGGACCCGGATGATCCG
>CEPS01000655.1_pt1 | contig 10346 bp, 9 predicted proteins | sample 530401 | NCBI WGS metagenome assembly CEPS01 (sample SAMEA2620035, study PRJEB7988) | marine metagenome | biome: marine biome (ENVO:00000447); feature: mesopelagic zone (ENVO:00000213) & marine oxygen minimum zone (ENVO:01000065); material: "saline water (ENVO:00002010), including plankton... | reverse complement strand
GGATAACCGCCGACGGTGGCGCCGGCCTCAATATCGCTCATGACGCCGGTTTTGGCTGAAATTCGGGCGCCGTCTCCTATCTTTAAATGACCGGCCAGCCCGGCCTGACCTCCCAACATAACGAAATCGCCTATTTCGGTGCTGCCGGAAATGCCGACCTGGCTGACCACCAAACAGTTTTTCCCCAATTTCACGTTATGAGCAATCTGCACAAGATTATCAATTTTTGTTCCCTCGCCGATGACCGTATCGGGGCTGCTGCCGCGGTCGATCGTTGTGTTGGCGCCGATGTCGACGTCGTCGCCGATGAGGACCCGCCCCAATTGAGGCACCCTGAGATGTTCCCTGGGCCCGGGGGCGAAGCCGTATCCGTCTTCGCCGACGCGGGCCCCGGCCAGGATGACGACTCTATGGCCGATTAGGCAATAAGCCAGGCTCGCGTTGGCCCCGATTACGCAGTCATCTCCGATGACGACGCCATGGCCGATGGTCGCGTTGGCGCCGATATGACAGTTGCGCCCGATCTCCGCCCCGGGGCCGATGACGACGCCGGGAGTGACGGTGGTGCCTTTTCCCAGATTCGCCGTTTCGTCGATGGGGGACGACCGTTCGGCGCAGTTCCCGAACGCCGCCGGGGGATAAAAGGAACCGGCGACCCGGGCGTAGGCGTGATAGGGTTCTTCGGTCAGCAACAAGGCCATGTCCTTTGGCGCTTTGGAAGCATGATCCGGATGAACCAGGCAAGCCCCGGCGCGGCTTTTGATGAAGCTTTCGACATAGCGCGGGCTGTCGAGAAAGCTGACATGATCCGGTCCGGCCAGGAAAAGGGGCTGAACGTCTATGAACCGGGCTTCGGAATTGGCGCCTTCTCCGATGCTTGCCCCTGAAACCGCCGCCAGTTCATTTAGGGTAAATGGCCCGGCGGCGGTATAAAAGCGGGGGTCGGCCATGGTTTACTTTCCAGGGTTGGAAACTTTCACCGTCGGCAGTTTCTTGTCCAAACGGGTGAGAACTTCCTTGGTAATGTCCAAGGTAGGGATGGCATAAGCGGTCTGACTTTTGCGCAGGATCACGGCAAGATTCAGCTCATTGGCGATTTTCCAAACGATCTCGGTATAGGACTTGTTGACGACCATCATGGCCTCGTTGCGCGATTTGTCCAATTCCCTTCGGCGCTGTTGGACCAAACGCTGGACCTCGACAACCCTTTGTTCGAATTTCCGGCGTTTTTCGGCAAAAGCCTCGGGCGACAGAATGGTCCTCTGGCGGGCCAGTTCCTGGTTCGCGGTGCGGATTTCCTTGCGGTCCTTTTCGATTTCTTCCTCGAAACTGGTGCCGTATTTAGTGATTTGTTGCCGAATATTCTTTACCGCCAGGGCGTCGATGAGGATCTTCTGCACGTCAATGACGGCAATGGGAATTTGGACTTCGACGATTTGTCCCTTCTGGAGTTTCTTTTCGTCTTCGCCCTTTGCGGGCTGTGCTTGCTGCGCCAGGGCGGGTAACGTCAGCGTCCATAAACCTAGAAGCGCGGTGAGGGTTATTCTGTAAAACTGTGACAAGGGAATCTCCTAAAACTGGGTGCCGAAATTGATGCGAATATTCTCGGTGAGGTCAAAGTCTTCCTTAACCAGGGGGATGGCGGCGTCGATGCCGACGGGGCCAAACGGCGACTGCCAGGTAATGCCTGTTCCGACGGCTGCCCTGAGCGAGCTTTCGTCCTGGACGAAGGATGCCGTCGGCTCAAGTTGGCCGGTGCTTCCGATGTCCGTAAACGCCCTGCCGCCGATACCCAATTCCTCAGGCAATCCAAGCGGGAAGGATAGTTGCAGCGACCCCGTATACATCCACTCCCCGCCCAGTGAATCCTGGGTCAAGGAATCTCTCGGTCCGATACCTCGTGAGGCAAACCCCCGAAGGTTGTCGCCACCGACATAGAAACGTTCCAACAGGTTAACGTCTTCGCCCAGGCCGATGATATAACCCGCGTTGCCGGCCAGGGACAGAACCCATTGATCGGCAAGGGGGAAGAATTTTACGGCGGTGATCTTGTTTCTGAAGTGCCTAATGCTTCCGCCCAGGCCGGCAAGATCATTTTTAAATCGGATGGAATAACCATTCGTGGGGAACAGGGAGCTGTCGCGCTTGTCGTAGGTCAGGACATGGGTAATTTCCGAGGTCGTATCCGTGCCGATTTCACTGCGGATTAACTGCGAGGCGTTATCGGCGACATCGGAAACCTTCGAAACCCGCAACCCGTACCTCCAATCCTGCCTGAGGCTTTCGGTGATCAAATACCCTCCCCTCAGGCTGAATCCTGTCCGGTCCATGTCGAAGGAACTGGATTCCTGGAGATCCTGGCTGACCCGGAAAAGGTCAAATCCGGCGCGAATTTCACGGCCCATGAAATAGGGTTCGGTAAAGGAAAAATCGATTTCGCTTTTAAGCGCGGCAATGGTCAACGAGAGAGCCAACTCCTGACCCTTGCCGAGGAAGTTCCTTTCGGTGATGCCGATATCGCCGAGAATACCGTTGGTCGAGGAAAATCCGGCGCCGAAGCTCAGTTGACCGGTGGATTTTTCCTCGACACTCACTTTAAGGACCGATTTATCGGGGGAGCTGCCCGGCAGCCGTTCGACCGATACGGATTCAAAGAACCCGAGATTCTGGATGCGTTTGCGGGACCGGCGGAGCTTGGCCGAATTAAAGGCATCGCCTTCGACCAGCCGGAATTCACGGCGGATCACCTTGTCCTGGGTGCGAACGTTGCCGACGATTTCAATCCGCTCAACGAACACCCGCGGGCCTTCGTTGACTTCGAAAATAACGCCGATGGTCTGGTTTTCGCGGCTACGGTTGATTCTCGGGCGCACGTCAACAAAGGCGATGCCCAATTCACCGACCCTATTGGTCAGGGCGTTAATGGCCTTGTTGACCATTTCGACGTCGTACCAGTCGTCTTCTTCAAATTCGACGGCGTCGGCGATGTCCTCTACCTTCAGGTCGCGTAAACGCACTTCGATTTCGACCTTGCCGAAACGGTATCGCGCCCCTTCATCGACGGTGAAGGTAATGAAAAAGTCCTTGCGGTCCGGGGTCAACTCGGCGACGGCGGAAATAACGCGAAAATCAGCAAATCCATCGGTTAGATAGAACCGCCGCAACAATTCCCGGTCGAAAGTCAGGCGATCCGGATCATATTTGTCATCGCTGGAAAAAAACCGCCACCATATGGTTTCTTTTGTCCGAATGACGCCGCGCAAACGGCTGTCACTGAACTCTCGGTTGCCGACGAAGCGAATGGAGCGGATTTCCGTTAGTTCGCCCTCATTGATCTCATAAACAAGATCGACCCGGTTCTGTGGAAGTTGAATGACTTTCGGTTCAACGGTGGCGGCGAAACGGCCGCTACGGCGATAAATACTCAAAAGGCGCTTAACGTCGTTTTGGACCTTTGTTCGGGTATAGATCACCCGTGGCCGAAGGGAGACCTCGGTTTCCAGTTCGGAGGTTTCCAATTTAATGTTGCCTTCAAAGGCAATGCGGTTGATGACGGGATTTTCGACAACCTTGACAATCAGCCTGTCACCTTGTCGGCGAAGGGTGACATCGGCAAAAAGACCGGTGGCGAACAGGCTTTTTAGGGAACGGTCGATGCGCGCCGGATTAAACGAGTCCCCTTCCTGAATAAGCAAATAGGATTTGACCGTTTCGGGCTCGATCCGCTGCGTTCCCTCGACGATAATTTCCTGAATGGCGCCGACGTTCTGCGCGAGTTCAAGGGAATCGCGGCCCGGCCCGGCCATTGCCGATAAAGGCAAAAGTCCAAAAGCCACGATAAGGAAAACAACAACTATGAAGCGGTGCAAGCGCCTCAAGTAATCCCCCGGGTTTTTCAAAATTATGTGACGAGTTCTTTAATAAACTCGAAAATCCTTAATTGAACCAAATCGTTCCAGGTAACAAAAACCATTAGAATCAATACCAGAATCAGCCCAAAACGGAAACCGTATTCTTGGGCCCGCGGTCCCAGGGGTCGCCCCCAGATGGCTTCGACGGCAAAGAAAAGCAGGTGCCCGCCGTCCAATATGGGTATGGGAAATAGGTTGATAAGACCCAGATTGATCGACAAAACAGCCAAAAAAAGAATAAAGTTCTCAATTCCGCTTTGAAAAGTAATCCCTGCATATTGGACAATTCTGAGGGGGCCCCCGATGCCTTCGGTGCCTTGGCGTCCGGAAATAATCTGGCCCAAAAAAGAAAGGGTTTTTTCAGTCAGGGAAGCGGTCTGTTGCATGCCCATCCAAACCGCCATCAGAGGGGTTTGGCGCTCGTAATTCATCTGTTGGGGATCGTAGCGAACGCCAAGAAGGCCAATTTCAACGGTCTTTCCTTCGGCGCCGGGTTGTTGGTGCCTTTTCGGGGTTGCCGTCAAAACTAATTCATCATCGCCGCGTCGGACTTTGATTTTCAACAGAATTTCAGGCTGGACGCTGACAATCCGGACAAGATCGGAAAACCATTCCACGGCCTCGCCGTCGATGCTGACGATGCGGTCGCCGACTTCGAACCCCGCCTCGGCGGCGGCTGATCCGGGCATGATTTCCCCAACCCCCGCATAGGGCCGCGCCGCGCCGAATGTCGCCATCAGGCCGGCGATCAGAACCACGGACAGAAGAAAATTGGCGATCGGGCCCGCGGCAACGATCGCCGTTCGCTGGGCAAGGGTTTTGTGTTGAAAGGATACCGCTTTTTCCTCATCCGTCAGGGGCGGCTCATCCTCATCCTCGTCACTGGGAAGGTCCGATTGTCCGAACATCTTGACGTAGCCGCCAAGGGGGATAACGCCGATTTTCCAGCGGGTGCCTGCTTGATCGTTCCATCCGAACAATTCCGACCCGAAACCGACGGAAAAAACCTCGACTCGCACCTTGGCCAGCCGGGCGACCCAGAAATGCCCAAGTTCATGGAAAAAAACCAAAATCGTAAGCGCGATAAGGAAGGGAAAGCCCCAATACAAGGCCATTTCAATGATGTTCATGAGATTCTATCCACTGGACCGTGATTAATTTTTCATTTTCCCGGTGGTTTGTGGCTTTTTTTTAGCCGCAAATCCTGGCAACAATTTCCTCGGCGATGCGACGTCCCTCCGTGTCAGCGTTGGCTACGTCATCCAGGTTGCTGAGTTTACCGCCGGGAACAGTGCCCAGGGTTTCTTCCACAACCCGCGAAATGTCAAGAAAACCGATCCTGCGTTCAAGAAAATGATGCACCGCCACTTCGTTGGCCGCGTTCAACACCGTTGGCGTAGACCCCCCCGCCTTAAGGGCTTGGCGGGCCAGGCGAAGGGCGGGAAACCGTTCGGTATCGGGCGCCTCGAAGGTCAGGGGGGCGATTTCCTCAAGCTTCAGCCTGGGAGAAGGCGCCGCCATCCTCTTAGGCCAGGCCAAGGCATAGGCGATGGGCGTGCGCATGTCGGGGGTGCCGAGCTGCGCCAGAACCGATCCGTCGACATAATCGACCATGGAGTGAATGACCGATTGCGGATGCACCAGGATCTCGATCCGGTCCTCGGCAACGGGGAAAAAATGAAAGGCCTCGATGAGCTCCAGGCCCTTGTTCATCATGGTCGCGGAATCAACGGAAATCTTGGCCCCCATGTCCCAATTGGGATGGTTTACGGCCTTTTCCGGGGTGACGCCGGCCATTTCCTTCAATGAAAACTCCCGGAACGGTCCCCCCGACGCCGTCAGGATAATCCGCTGGACCCTATCGGCATTGTCGAAATCAAAAACCTGGAAAATGGCGCTGTGTTCTGAATCCACCGGCAACAGGGTGGCGCCGTTGGAATTGACCTCTCTGACGAACACGTCCCCGGCGGATACCAAGCATTCCTTGTTGGCCAGTCCGACCGTGGCGCCCCGGCGGACGGCAGTCAGCGTTGGCTTCAAGCCGGCCGCGCCGACGATCGAGGCCATGACCCAACTGGCCGGCCGGCCGGCGGCTTCGATGATCGCTTCCGGGCCGCCGGCAACGGCGACGCCGCTGCCGGCCAAGGCATCCTTCAACTCGGCATACCCCTCCGGATCGGCAAGAACCGCCGTCTGCGGCTTTAGCCGCAGGGCCTGTTCGGCCAAAAGCTTGACATTGCGGTTCGCCGTCAGCGCCTCGACGACAAAAGCGTCGGGGTTATTTTCAATGAGTTTGACCGTGTTTGAGCCGACCGAACCCGTGGACCCAAGTATGGTCACGCTTCGGGGGCCGGTATCCGCTTCAGGTGCCGTTTTCGAAGGGATCATGACCATGTCAAAATGCCGCCTTTAGCGAACGCGCCAATCACCGCGACAGCAACCGCCGCCGCCAACAGGCCATCAACGCGGTCGAACAAACCGCCATGCCCGGGAATGATGGCGCTGGTATCCTTTACCCTAAAATGCCTTTTGACCCAAGATTCAGCCAAGTCACCGGCCTGCGATATCAAGCCAATGGCGGCGCTCCACATGACCAGGACCATAATACCATCCTTTTCCAAGATCACCGCCGTCAGTGCGCCGACGATGCCGGCGGACCCCAATCCGCCGAGCAGGCCCGACCAGGTTTTGTTGGGGCTGAGGACGGGAGACAACTTTGCCCCGCCGATCAGCCGGCCGGCGCCATAGGCCGCCGTATCGGTCGCCCAAACCACCGCCAACAACCATAATAGTGTTTCCATGCCGGTTGCGGGATCTGATCGCAGGTAAATAAGGGCGCCGCAAGGCACGGTAATGTAAAAAAGCCCGCCCAAAAGCCACATTGTCCGGCCGCCGCAAAGACGGTTCCATTCCCAGGCCAGGATAAGCGCCATCAAGCCGACGACGATTTCAAAAAAAGGCGTTCCGAAATACACCGCAGCCAATACCCCCGGCGCGAGAACCCCGGCGGATACGATGCGCGCCGCTAAGTCCGAATTGGTGGAGTCACCCGTCTGTTGCGCCATATCGGCGTTCACGGCCATGGTATTCCTTCAGGGCGCTCTCGAAGTCTTGACCGGAAAATTCGGGCCACAGGGTGTCGATAAAAATCAATTCGGAATAAGCCAGTTGCCAAAGAAGGAAATTGCTGATCCTTTCTTCGCCGCTTGTCCGAATGAGAAGATCCGGATCAGGCATATCGGCCGTAAACAAACGTTCGGCGAATTCGGTTTCGTCGATGTCATTGATGTCCAACCGTCCCGCCGCGACATCTTCGGCGACCCGGCGCGCGGCTTGGGTGATCTCTGCCCGCCCGCCGTAGCTCAGCGCAATGGTCAACGTGAGGCGCGAATTACCCGTGGTCAGCTTTTCGGCGTTTCCGATCAGCGACTGGATGTCCGGATCCAGACGCTGGCGCTCTCCGATCATCCTGAATCGAGCGCCCTCTTCATTGAGTTCCTGGATTTCCTTCTTGAGATAATACCTCAACAGCCCCATGAGGTCCTTGATTTCACTCGCCGGACGTTTCCAGTTTTCGGAAGAAAACCCGAACAGGGTCAGATAGGACACCCCCATGGCCGTCGCTGTCTTGACGGCGTTCTTGACCGCCTCGGCCCCTTGTTGATGGCCGACGGTGCGGGGCAGCCCCCGGGCTTCCGCCCAACGTCCGTTGCCGTCCATGATGATGGCGACATGAACCGGAGGCGCAGGCGCCGTATCCTTTTGTAGCGGGGCGGCTTTCATGCCACTAAACCTGTGTTATTTCCTGTTCTTTGTTGGCCAACGCTTCATCGATCTTGCCGACGTATTTATCAGTCAGTTCCTGAATTTCGTTGGCGTAATCGTGGTGCTCGTCCTTGGAAAGGTCGCCGTCTTTTTCGGAATTTTTCAGGTCGTCCATGGTATGGCGGCGGACGTTTCGAACCGCGACACGGGCATCCTCGGCGTATTTGGCGGCGACTTTGGCCAGTTCAACGCGGCGTTCCTCCGTCAATGTGGGGATGGGAACCCTGACCAATTGCCCGTCCGAGGATGGGTTCAGGCCGAGCGCGGAATCCATGATGGCTTTTTCAACCGCCTGCACCAGGCCCTTGTCCCAAACCTGGACGGTCAACATCCTCGGTTCCGGCACGCTGACGGTTCCGACTTGATTCATCGGCATTTCCGAGCCGTAAGCCTCGACCATTAAAGGTTCCAGCAGGCTGATATTGGCGCGCCCCGTGCGCAGACCTCCGAATTCCTTTATCAGCACATCCACCGCGCCCTCCATCCGCCGGGTGACGTCTTTTTTAATGGCCTCGATGTCCGTACTCACGGTCCCACCCCCTGGATATGTAATCCGTCAGTTAATATACATAATCCGTCAGTTAATGATCGTATAGGTGCCGTCGCCGAATACCACCTCGGCGAAACCTCCCGGATTGTGAATGGAAAACACCAGGATTGGAACCTCGTTTTCGCGCGCCAGGGTGATGGCCGAGGCGTCCATGACCCTTAAATCCCGGGTCAGGACCTCTTGATAGGTCAGTTTGTCGAAACGTTTGGCCTTTTTGTTCTCTTTCGGATCCGAATCATAGACCCCGTCAACTTGCGTTCCCTTCAGCAGGGCATCGCAATTCATTTCCACGGCCCGCAACGCCGCCGCCGTGTCGGTGGTGAAGAACGGGTTGCCCGTCCCCGCCGCGAAGATCACTATCCGTCCCTTTTCCATGTGGCGGACGGCGCGGCGGCGGATATAGGGTTCACAGACGGTGGCCATGGGGATGGCCGATTGCACCCGTGTCGGCACACCCTTGTCTTCAAGGGTGCTTTGCACCGCCAAGGCGTTGATCACGGTCGCCAGCATGCCCATGTAATCGGCGCTGGTGCGTTCGACCCCCTTGGCCGCCGACGATACGCCGCGAAAGATATTGCCGGCGCCGATGACCAAACAGATTTGCACGCCTTTGTCATGGACGCCTTTGATCTCATCGCAGATCCGCTCGATGGTGTCCGGGTCGATGCCGTATTGACGGTCCCCCATCAGGCCCTCTCCGGAGAGCTTCAACAGGATGCGCCGGTATTTTAGCGTCGATGGCATGATCGTGTTCCGTTCTATTTAAACGTTTCGTGCCAATGGCTTAAAGGGCGCAACGGGGTCGTCAATTAGGTCGCTATTCACCACCATCGGCGGAGTCCGGATACAATTCCAGCCGCCCTTTTCAAGTGCCGATGGCGGCGGCGACTTCGGCGGCTAAATTCTCTTTCTTCTTTTCAATACCCTCGCCGAGGACGAACAAACCGAACGCCGATACGGAAATTGCCGCCCCTGATTCCTTGGACGCCTCTTCCAGGACAATTTCGACCTTGGTTTCGCCGTCGATGACGAAGGTCTGATCGAGCAGGCAGACTTCTTCAAAATACTTGCGCATTCGGCCCTCGACCATTTTTTCGATGATCTCTTCGGGCTTTCCGGTTTCACGCGCCTGTTGGGCGAGGATTCCGCGTTCACGCTCGACCGCCGCCGGGTCCAGGCCGCCGCGGGAAACGGCCAAGGGCTTGACCGCCGCCACATGCATGGAAATCTGCTTGCCGAGGGCCTCCAGCGTTGTCGCATCGGCTTCCGATTCCAGGGCCGTCAACACCCCGATCCTGCCCAGCCCGGAGGCCAGGGAATTGTGCACATAGGACGCCATAACCCCTTGGCCGACCTCGATAACCTGGATCCGGCGCAACGACATGTTCTCGCCGATGGTGGCCATCAGATGGGTCAATTGTTCTTCGACCGTGCGTTCGGTTCCGGGGTAGGCGGCGGCCTTCAGGGCGTCCAGATCGCCGCCCGATTCGAGGCCCAGGCCGGCCGTCGTTTTGACGAATTCCTGGAATTCCTCGTTGCGGGCAACGAAATCGGTTTCGGCGTTGACTTCGACCAAAGCGCCGGCGGCGCCGTCGATGGAAACCCCGACCAGGCCTTCCGAAGCTACCCGGCCCGCCTTCTTGGCCGCCGCCGCCAGGCCCTTGGCGCGAAGCCAGTCAACCGCCGCCTCATGGTCGGCGTCGGTTTCGACGAGCGCCTTCTTGCAATCCATCATCCCGGCGCCGGTCTCATCGCGCAGCTTTTTGACAAGGGCGGCGGTGATTTCCACCATCTTAAACCTTTTAGTTAATAATCGCCTATAAGGCGATGAAATCACTCATAAACAATCAACCGGAAATCCTTAATCCCGGGTCCGGAATTATTTCTTGGCCTGTTCTTCCCCCTTGTCGGCGTCATCCTTTTTTCGGCCTTCGTCATCATCCCCTTTGGCTGGCTTTTTGGCCGATTTTTCGGGTTCGGATTTCTTCGCTTTCGCGGGTTCTTTTTTCCCGGCCGGGGCGGGTTTCTTCTTGTCCACCGGCTTAGACTTAACCACCGGC
>CEPS01005706.1_pt1 | contig 10383 bp, 10 predicted proteins | sample 530401 | NCBI WGS metagenome assembly CEPS01 (sample SAMEA2620035, study PRJEB7988) | marine metagenome | biome: marine biome (ENVO:00000447); feature: mesopelagic zone (ENVO:00000213) & marine oxygen minimum zone (ENVO:01000065); material: "saline water (ENVO:00002010), including plankton... | reverse complement strand
AGGCGGATGACGCGGACGTCGTGGCAGAAGTACTTGCCGCCGAACTGCGCGCCTATTCCTAAGCCGCGGGTCAGCTGGTGGATCTTTTCCTCCCATTCGGGGTCGCGGAAGGCCTGCCCGAATTCGTTGCCCGCCGCCGGCAGGCTGTCGAGGTAATGGCAACTGGCGAGCTTCACCGTCTTCAGGTTGAGCTCGGCCGACGTGCCGCCGATGACCACGGCCAGGTGATAGGGCGGGCACGCCGCGGTGCCCAGCGTACGCAGCTTTTCGTCGAGGAACCGGAGCAGGCTTTCGGGGTTCAAGAGCGCCTTGGTCTCCTGGAACAGGAAGGTCTTGTTGGCCGAGCCTCCTCCCTTGGCGATGAACAGGAACTTATAGGCGTCTCCTTCGTCGGCGTGGATTTCGATCTGCGCCGGCAGGTTGTTGCCGGTGTTGGCTTCGGTGAACAGGTCCAAGGGCGCCACCTGGCTGTAGCGCAGGTTGGTCCCGGCGAAGGTCTTGAGCACCCCTTCCGACAGCGCCGCCTCGTCGCCGCCGCCGGTCCACACGTTGGCGCCCTTGTGGCCTAAGATGATGGCGGTGCCGGTGTCCTGACACATGGGCAGCACGCCGGCGGCGGCGATGTTGGCGTTCTTGAGCAGGTCCAGGGCGACGAAGCGGTCATTGTCGGATGCCTCCGGGTCGTCGAGAATCCTGGCCAGTTGGTCCAGGTGCCGGGGCCTGAGAAGGTGCGAGATGTCCTTGAACGCCTCCGCCGTCAGCAGGGTCAGGGCTTGCGTGCCGACCTTCAGCACCGTTTCGCCCTCGAACGCGGCGGTTTCGACGAAATCGCCGGTCAGCTTGCGCCACGGCGTATCCTCGGCGGCCCCATTTTCACCCAGGGGGAACATCGGGTGATGAACGTAGTCGCTCATGGTTTTTCCCTCCCGCCCCTATAAATAGCGCCAAGCGGCAACCGTTCAAGCCGGGAGCCAAGGGCCGCCCGGCCCGGGGCGTTCAGTTTTTCTTGCGGAATGCGTCGAGCGCGATGACTTCGCCCGTTCCCTTGCCGCCCGTGGACGGGGGCAGGTCCTGTTCGATGTTCAGGTCGACCTTGTCCCGGTCGAAGTTCTGGGCCGCCGACGGGTTCAGCTCGATCTCCCCTTCCGGTTCTCCGGCCATCTTCAACTGCAGGCCGAAGTTCACCGACGGGTCGGCGAAGGAAACCACCGCGGCGAAGGGAATGCGGAGCCTTTCGGGCTTGCCGTTAAAGCGCAGCGTCACCCAAAGGGCGTCCTCGTTGATGACCAGATCCTCGAACTGGTGCTGCAGGACGATGGTCATTTCCTCCGGGTTCTCGGCCTTCAGATAGCTGGGGATTTCGATGCCGTCGGCGTCGGTGCGGTAGGTTATGTAAAAATGGTGATCGCCCGGCAGGCCGGTTTCGGCGGCGAAATCGAGAGTGCGCCGAATGACGCCGCGCAGCGCATCCTCGATCCATGTGTCATAACGGAGCGGATCGTCTGTCATGGCTTCTCTTTTAGCGCGTCGCGGAAGGTTAAGCCAGCACTGAAATAGCCGAAAAACCCTCCCCAAAACGGCTTCGGATACGGGCGCCAAGGGCGGCGGCGGGAAAGGCAAAAATAAAGTGGGAGGCTTCTGTTGCCAGGCGCCTCCCGAACCCCGCCCCGGCCAGCTCAAGGGCCGGGGACTTATTATCGGATCATCCGGCCGCGTTAAGCGGCAAGACGAACCGGAGCATAGTTATCATTGGCAACTATTGCTTTTGGCCCGATAACGGTGGTGCCATGCCGGGCGAAAATCCGACCTTTACCACGCACGTCGATCCTGTTTCGCCCCCGCGAATCCCCTCCCGCTGGTGCAGGAGGGAAAGGAATTGGTGGAGGCGCCGGGTACTGCCCCCGGGTCCGTAACGCTTATTCCGTCAAACGTTTATCGCCATAGCCGGTAAACCGGCGCCCCTAATATAGTGAGGTATAAGGGGTTTTCGCAAGGGCGGGGGGGTGGAGGCCCGGATCAAGTGGGATCGAGGAGGCTTTGCCCCCTCGGCGCCGGGCGGTTTTTTTCTTTCCGGTGGATGCCATGAGATTGGAAAGTGTGTTGGTGCTTATTCCAGGAGAAGGTGTTCGTTGATGATGCGGTCGGCATCTTGGTAGGCGTCGTGGGCCTCCTGTTGTCTAACTTCGGAACTGAGGTGGTAATCCGCTGTGGTCCGACGCAGTCGTAACGCTTGAAGCAACTTGCCGGCATAGCGGACATCAGCGTCACTAGCTTTGATAAGATGGTACGCCAGCGCAGTGTGTTGACTCTGATTTTCCAGCGGTTTGAAACCCTTAGCCGCAGGGTGCATCAGTGCATGATGGAAGGCGGCGTAATAGGCGCGGCCGACAATAGTTCGGCATCTGGGTTCATTAATGACGACACCGTCTAAAAGGACGCGCGCTTCGTTCAGGATTTCGCTTGGTGTGATCAAGCTACAGCTTGGAGCCCATCGGTTGGAATTGACAGGAACTCTGTGCCGAAATATGGCAACAATGGGCTCGGATCAAACCCGGCCTCGACAGCGGCCTCCTCCGAAGCGTCGAAGACTTTACGGTCAAGTTCCCGCCGTTCTTCTGCCCCAATATTCAAATAGTACCGCACCGTAACGAATAACTCGTCACCATCAGTGACGATGACTGGGTTCGCGTAGCACTGGTGTCGCTGTATCATTTCGTGAACACACGTCTGATGCGTCTGCAAAAATTCCGCGGCGCCCGTAGAATCGATAACCTCGCGGAAGGCACTTGCAATTATCGCCTCTGTGCCAGCCCCAATTGTCTTTTCCGAAGCTCCCACCACTTTATCCAATCGCTCGAGATCGCCCATCAAAACGGCGGTTCGCGCGACGTTATCGAGAAGGGCCGATGCCTTGTCGAACACAAAGGACTCGAAGACCTCCCAGCTTTTTTCGTATTCACCGAGCCAAGCGTAAACGGTCGCGAGATAGTTCAAGTTGCCGACGTCCATATTTCCGCGAAGGTTTTCAATGCCAGCAAGCTTCTCCTCAGCCTGGCCCCGCCGACCCATGAGGCAAAGCACCCGCACGAGGGCCAGCAGTATATCAGTATCGCCACGCTTTCTCTCGTTGAGTTCACGGACATCAAATAAGACACGCTGCAACCCAACTTGGTCGAGCGGGTTCAAGCAGGCAATATGGTTATCGATGTCTTGGATTTTCGTCTTTGGTACTGCCCACGTCATCGCAATCGGACTCCCGGCAAAAGGATGGAACGACAGCGCATGCCAAGGCGCGACGCTCCACACATTCGTCCCCAAGTGCAAAGATTGTCAAGCTTTCCCACAGCCTCTGGTGCCGTTCGCTTCCCGGGTGTTGTAATTGGGATACGCCGAATTTATTAACATCCGGTTGTGCGGGCGCGAACAGCTACTCCTCCCACTTATATCGTGCCATTTTTCGGCTTTGGATTGCAATAACCCCGATCAGTAGCGCCAAAATTCGTTGAAATCCCGCAGTGCGCGGCGGCGCGGTTCTTGGGGCCTCCCATGGGAAAACTCTTTTTAAAAACAGCAAATTAGAGACAAAATCTGACTTAAATCATGACACCATCAATTAATAGCTTATAATTCCCATCATGTCAAGAACAAAAAACGAACATTAAGGGTTTTTTTGGAACTGTCATTGGAGTGGAAGCCGCCGGGCAAGCGACGGCAAACCGTGATGGCAGTTTGCCATGCAGACCAAAGCCGGACACGCCGCGGGCGGGCCGTCGGCACGAAACGCGCCGGCGATGACCGCCGGGGGATCGAGGAGGCTTTGCCCGGGCGTCGGCTCGGGGTAAAATCGGCGATTCCCCGGTTTCGGGAGCGTGTAACGGACCTTCCATGAAGCAATACCTCGACCTGCTACGTCACATCCGCACCGAAGGCGTCTTCAAGGACGACCGCACCGGCACCGGCACCGAGAGCGTCTTCGGCTATCAGATGCGGTTTGACCTGGGCGCCGGCTTCCCGCTGTTGACGACCAAGAAGCTGCACCTGAAATCGATCATCCACGAGCTTTTGTGGTTTCTCGCCGGCGACACCAACGTCAAGGCCCTGAACGACGCCGGGATTTCGATCTGGGACGAATGGGCCGACGAAAACGGCGAATTGGGACCCGTCTACGGCCATCAGTGGCGGTCGTGGCCGGCAACCGACGGCCGCCGCATCGACCAGATCGCGGGCGTCATCGATTCGATCAAAACCAACCCCAATTCGCGGCGCCATATCGTCAGCGCCTGGAACCCGGCCGACGTCGACGCGATGGCGCTGCCGCCGTGCCACTGCCTGTTCCAGTTCTATGTCCTCGACGGCCGCCTGTCGTGCCAGCTCTACCAGCGCAGCGCCGACGTGTTCCTGGGCGTGCCGTTCAACATCGCGTCTTATGCGCTGTTGACCCTGATGGTGGCGCAGGTGACGGATTTGCAGCCCGGCGACTTCGTCCACACCTTCGGCGACGCGCACCTCTACGCCAACCACGTCGAACAGGCCGACATCCAGCTTTCCCGCCAGCCGCTGGCGCTGCCGACCATGACCCTCAACGCGCGAGTCACCGACATCTTCGGCTTCGCCTACGAGGACTTCACGCTCGAAGGCTACGAGCCCCACCCCCATATCGCGGCGCCGATCGCCGTTTGAGGCGGGCGGCTTCTCCATGCGCCTGTCCCTGATCGTCGCCATGGCCGAAAACCGGACCATCGGTCTCGACGGCGGCATGCCGTGGCATATCCCCGAAGACCTGAAGTTGTTCAAGCTGGTGACCATGGGCCACCCGGTGATCATGGGCCGCAGGACGTATCAGTCCATCGGCGCCGCGCTGCCGGGGCGGACCAACATCGTCGTCACCCGCAACAAAGACTTCGAGGCCGCCGACGCCGATGTCGTCCACGGCCTGGACCAGGCGTTGACCAAGGCCAGGGCGGTGGAGGAACTTTGGCGCCCGGACGGCGGTAGGGAAGAGATTTTCGTCATCGGCGGCGCCGAGATCTACGGCCAGGTCCTGGCGCAAGCCCAGCGCATCTACATGACCGAGGTCCACCGGGAACTTCCGGGCGACGCCTTCTTCCCCGAACTGGCCGAGGGCGAGTGGAAGGAAACCGACCGCCAGGACCGCGACCCCGAAACCCCCGGCGGCCCCGCCTACAGTTTCGTAATTCTCGACAGGATGGGTTAGTGGCCTGTATCATCTTAATTGTACCCCTACGACGGCGTTGCGAGGTTTCCGGCTAGGAGCGCGTTGTGCCGTGGTGCCAACCCACCACAAGCGGCGCTCGACGACGCCCGGAAGCCTCGCAACGCCGCCCCGGGGGTCGCTTTTCCAGTCCCCTCGGGGCGTCGGGAAGGCTTGCCCCCGGGGTTTCCGGGGGACGCCCCCGTGCCCCCAGGGTGCCCGCATCGCCTGCCCCTCCCCTCCTGCCGAGGAAACGGGAAAAGCGATCGTAGGGGTGCAATTAAGATGATACAGGCCACTTGAATTCCCGAAAGCGAAAGGAGGAGGCCATGACCAAGGTATCCATGTCCACGGAGCTGGGCGTTTCCGCCGACGAGGTGTGGAAGCTGATCGGCGGTTTCAATGCGCTGCCGGACTGGCACCCGGCGGTGGAAAAAAGCGAGTTGGAGGAAGAAGGGCAGATGCGCCGCCTCAGCCTCGCCGGCGGCGGCACCATCGTCGAGAAGCTGGAGAAGATAGACGACAACGCCCGCACCTATACCTACACCATCACCGACAGCCCGCTGCCGGTAGCCAATTACACCGCCACCATCAAGGTTATCGGCGAAGGCCCAGGGAACGAGGGGGGCTGCCGGGTCGAATGGTCGAGCGAGTTCGACTCCGAAGCGCCGACCGAAGAGGAAGCCCGGGACGTCATCCAGGGCATCTACCAGGCTGGGTTCGATAACCTGAAGAAGATGTTCGGCGGCTAGATTTTATCGACTAATTCTTCGGCCCGCCGATGGCCCCCGGCGCGCCCGCGGAATCGGGGGCGGCTTTCGCCGTCGGGGCGGGCGGCTTCAGCGGCCCCGGGACGCCGAAGCAGTCGATGGATATCCACCATTCCCGCTGATAGGGCTTCAGCGCGCTCAGGCGCACCTTGCCGTCCTTCTTGGCTTCGGGCCCCGGTTCGGCGCCGTCGACCAAGCCGACGACGATGGTGGTGACGCAGATGGCGTTGTTCCCGGACAGCGCGAAGACCTCGCGCCCGGGCGTCGATTTTTCGGAAAAGCGCCCGGTTTCGGCGGTTTCCGTCCAGCCGCCGGCGTTCAGCGCCGCCATCACCTTTGTCCGCATGTCGCTCAACGACCCGATGCCGTAGCCTTCCATGTGGGCGCCGGTGCCCATGGTCAACAGCCGGCACACATGGCCTTCGATGTTGTTGTCGTTTTTCGGGAATTCGACTTCAAGGCGGCGGAAACCGGGGCCGAAGGGCAGGCGGCTCTCCAGCGCCAGGCGGACCCGCTTGCAGTCCTCGGGCGGCAGCGGCTTGGCCGGTTCGGCCCCGGCCGTGGCGGCCGACAAGAAGGCGATGAGCGCCCATGCCCCGAAGCCCGTTACAATCCGGCGAATGTTCGCAACCATGGTCTTATACCAAGGATCGGTGATAATGACCCCTAGGGATCGTCCATGAGGCCCGTCGGATAGGAGGGAAGCCGCGGGCGATGCGGGACATCGTCAAGGCTTTCCGACGCCCTCCGACGGGCCGCATGGACGACCGGAACGGCGGCTTGCCAAGGCTTTCGGACAGCGTCGCCCGCGCCTCGCGATGTGCCGCATCGCCACGCCGCGCGCTCCTTGCCGAAAACCTTGGCAAGCCGTCCCTATGGGTCATTATCACCGATCCTTGGTATTGATGGTAGGCGAAAAACACCCGCCACCCAAGCGGGCCGTGAGCCCGGCGCGATGGAGGCGGCTACTGAATGACGATTTTCGGCGCCGAGGCGGCCTTGTCCGAAAGGGTATGCCCGATCTTTTCCCACACCTTGTCGGCGATGGCGCGGTAAGCCTGGGCGTGTTCGCTTTCCGGTTTAGAGACGACGATCGGCCGGCCGCCGTCGGAGGTCTCGCGGATGATGATGTCGAGGGGGATTTCACCGAGGAAGTCCATGCCCAGGCGCTCGGCCTCGACCCTGGCGCCGCCGTGGCTGAAGATTTCCGAACGCTCCCCGCAATGGGGACAGGTGAAGTAGCTCATGTTCTCGATCAGGCCGAACACCGGCACGTCCACCTTGCGGAACATGTTAAGCCCCCTGCGGGCGTCCAGGAGGGCGATGTCCTGCGGCGTCGAGACGATGACCGCGCCGGTCAGGGGCACCCGCTGGGCCATGGTCAACTGGGCGTCGCCGGTGCCGGGCGGCATGTCGATGACCATCACGTCCAACTCGCCCCAACTGACGTCGCGCATCATCTGCTCCAGCGCCGATTGCACCATCGGCCCGCGCCAGATCATCGGCGTGTCCTCTTCGACCAGGAAGCCCATGGACATTACCTTGACGCCGTAGTTCTCCATGGCGTCGAGCGTCGTGCCGTCGGACGAGGACGGCTTGCCGGTAATGCCCATCATCCGGGGCATCGACGGCCCGTAGATATCGGCGTCCAAAAGCCCGATCTTGTGCCCGCCGGCGGCCAGCCCCAGGGCCAGGTTGACGGCGGTGGTCGATTTGCCGACCCCGCCCTTGCCGCTGGCGATGGCGACGACGGAAGCGACGCCCGGCAGCAACGCCGGCGTCGATCCGCCGGGGGCGTCGCCGTGGTCCAAAGGCGGCGGCCCGCCCGGGGACGGCGGTCCCTGGCCGGGCTCCTGGGCCGGCCGGTCGGCGGTCAGCACCACCGTGGCCGAGATCACGCCGCCCAGGTCATGGACCGCTTCCTCGGCTTCCTTGCGCAAGGGTTCCAGCCCGGCGCCCTTGTCCGGATCGACCTCGATGGCGAAGGCGACGTGCCCGTCCTTGGTCCGCAGGCCCGTGATCATGCCGGCGCTGACGATGTCCTTGCCGCTGTCCGGGTCGATCACTTCCTTGAGAGAATCGAGAATTTGTTGTTCGGTAACCCCTGCCATCCTTGAAATCTCCGCGTCATAAACATATCTATCCGGTTCTTGCCCATAGTCTGCGTTGCGAAGGTACCGGTGCTGCCTTATAAGACAACCAAGTACGTAATAGGAAGTAACGCACGGAACCTGAATTACAAGGTTTCATATTCCATGGACTGTAAATAAGGGACGGATAATCATGCCGTGGAAAACACCAGGCGGCGGTGGCGGCGGCGGCCAAGGCCCTTGGGGCGGCGGCGGGCCAACGGGCCCCACCCCCCCCGACATCGAGGAGATGCTGCGCCGGGGCCAGGACCGCTTTAAAAGATTTCTGCCGTCGGGCTCCGGCGGCGCGCGGGGGCTTGTCCTGATCGTGCTGGTGGTGGCCGCGCTTTGGGCCGGCAGCGGCTTTTACCGGGTGCAGCCGGGCGAACAGGGCGTCGAGTTGTTGTTCGGCAAGTTCATCAAGCTGACGTCGCCGGGCCTGAATTATTGGATTCCGAGCCCCATCGGCGAAGTGCTGAAACCAAATGTCGAGCGCACCAACACCATCACCATCGGTTTCCGGGGCCTCGGCGAAGGCAGGCGCGGGGCCGGAAACCGCGACGTGCCGCAGGAAAGCCTGATGCTGACCGGCGACCAGAACATCATCGACATCAATTTCGTCGTCCAGTGGCGGATCAAGAACGCCGCCAATTTCCTGTTCAACATCCGCGATCCCCAGGCGACGGTGAAAATCGCCGCCGAGAGCGCGATGCGCGAGATCATCGGCCAGACGACACTGGACGACGCCACCACCGGCAAGCGCCAGCAGGTGCAGCAGCAATCGAGGACGCTGTTGCAACAAATCCTAGACGACTACGGCACCGGCGTTTCCATCGCCGAGATTCAGCTTCAAAAGTCCGATCCGCCGGCCGAGGTCATCGACGCCTTCCACGACGTGCAGCGCGCGCGCCAGGACCAGGAACGCTCCATCAACGAGGCGCAGGCCTACAAGAACGACATCGTTCCCAAGGCCAAGGGCAAGGCCCAGACGATGATCCAGGCAGCCGCCGCCTATAAGGAAAAAGTCACCAAGGAAGCCGACGGCGAAGCCAAGCGTTTCCTGTCGGTCTATGAGACCTATAAAAACGCCAAGGACGTGACCGTCCGGCGGCTGTTCCTTGAGCGCATGCAGGAAGTGCTGAAGGGGTCCGAGAAGGTAATCATCGACAAGGGCCAGGGCGGCACCGGGGTCGTCCCCTACCTGCCGCTGCCGGAGTTGCGGAAACGCCAGGGAGGGGCAAGCAAATGAAGAAACCCGTCCTCGCCGTTCTCGGCCTGATTATCGCCGCCGTCGGCATTACCGCCTATGGCTCGCTGTTTACCGTTCACCAGACGCAGCAGGCGCTGATCCTGCAATTCGGCAACCCGATCCGGATGGTGCGGGAGCCGGGCCTGAGTTATAAAATGCCCTTCATTCAGAACGTCGAATATTACGACCGCCGCATCCTCGATCTCGACCCGCCGGTGCAGGAAGTGATTCTCGCCGACCAGAAACGCATCAACGTCGATGCCTTCGCCCGTTACAAGATCGTCGATCCGCTGGAATTCCGCAAAAGGGCGGTCACCAACCAGAACTTCCGCCAAGTCTTCGGCAACCGGCTGAACGCCGCCATCCGGGCCGAGATCGGCAAGATTCTGCTGGGCGACATGCTGACCGAAAAGCGGGCCCAGGTGATGGGTGTCATCTCCAGACAGATGAAGAGCCAGGCCGCCGAGTTCGGCACCAAGGTCATCGACGTGCGTATCGGCCGCACCGATCTGCCCGAGGCCACGGCGCAGGCGGTCTATAACCGCATGCGGTCGGACCGTGTCGCGTCGGCGGCGAAGCTCCGCGCCGAGGGCGAGGAGCAGAAGCTGAAGATTCAGGCCATCGCCGACAAGGACCGCACCATCATCATCGCCGACGCCCAGCGCCAATCGGAAATCCTGCGCGGCGAGGGCGAGGGCGAACGCAACCGGATTCTCGGCGAGGCCTTCGGCCAGGACCCTGAGTTCTTCGATTTCTACCGGTCCATGGAAGCCTACGGCGATGCCTTGGGTGACGGCACGACGATGGTGCTGAGCCCGGATTCGGAATTCTTCCGCTTCTTTGGCACCGGCCAGAAAAAGAAATAACCGGCCCAAGGGCCTGAACAGGACGACCATGGGGGCGGTGCCGATGGGGACGCCATGGACGTGGACATTCTGATCATCGCGCTGGCGTTGGCCATCACCATCGAGGGAATCGCCTATGCGCTATTTCCCGACGGCATGAAGAAAATGATGGCCCAGG
>CEPS01014802.1_pt1 | contig 10394 bp, 11 predicted proteins | sample 530401 | NCBI WGS metagenome assembly CEPS01 (sample SAMEA2620035, study PRJEB7988) | marine metagenome | biome: marine biome (ENVO:00000447); feature: mesopelagic zone (ENVO:00000213) & marine oxygen minimum zone (ENVO:01000065); material: "saline water (ENVO:00002010), including plankton... | reverse complement strand
GATCCATTAAATGCCTTTGCCATACATTCTAAATCTTGAAATACCGCCATCAGGAAAAATATTAATTTTTACATAATTGACTTTATTATTTTTCATAATTGTATTTTTAAACCTATGAGTTTTGTTAGCAGAGAGTTTGCTTTTATCTAATAATAACTTCCATTTATGAGATTGTTTTACAATATTATTTGCTCTTGTTTTTTTCTTCAAATAAGTCGCTTGAATAGTGCAATGGCTAGGATAATTTCCTTTAAAATGATGTGTTGATATTTCAATATCTTTAATTTCTTCTCCATTAACAGTATTTAAAATTAGCCAGTCAAATCCTTTATCTCTTCTTCTTCTAGTTTCCCATCCATCTCCCATATTCTTAGCTTTACCTTGGGCCAATATATTTTCAGCTCTTCCAAAATGCTCGTTATTGCACGCAACAACAGAAGCACCATTTAATATGGAAGCTAAATTAATTTTTTTGTCTCTAAAATTATGATTGTTTATTGATATTGAACCATACAATCTTAGTCTAGCAACACCTCCATCTGGAAAAATATTAAATTTTATGTGTGTTAAGTCCGAATTAGATTTAACATTAAATACATGATGGCTATTTGCTTTAGTTTTTTTTTTGGAAACAAGTGTTTTCCATTTTAGATTTTTAATATTATTTGACTTAGAATTACAACCTTGAATAGAAATCATATTAGGTTGATTTCCATTAAAATGAGATGTGTCAATATCAATTTTTTTTACAGAACCAGGTTTGCCTAATTTAATAATTAAATAATCATGTCCAGACGTTCTTCTTCTTCTGGTTTCCCATCCATCCATCCATTTACCATTTTTATCAAATATTCCACTCTTAAAAACAGGAGGCAAAGGATTAATAATTCTATTAGCTGAAGCAAAGAATTCATCTGTTTTAAATATAACTTTAGACCCAAGATTAGGCTGGGCTAAATCAATTAAACTATTTTTAAATATAATTTTGTTTTTCATCAAATTGAGTAATTTTTAATCCAATGTTTTGCTATATCTATTCTTTTGCAAATCCAAATGTTTTTATGTTTTAACATGTAGTTAATAAATTTCTTTAAAGATTGAATTCTGCCAGGCTTACCTATCAATCTACAATGCAAACCAATAGACATCATTTTAGGATTTTTTTTCCCTTCTTCATATAATGCATCAAAACTATCTTTAAGATAAGAAAAGAAATGATCGCCAGTATTAAATCCTTGATTGGTTGCAAATCTCATATCATTGTTATCCAAAGTATATGGAATGATTAGTAGTTTTTTTTTATTTCTTATTTCCCAGTAAGGTAAATCATCACTATATGAGTCGCTATCATATAAAAATCCACCTTCCTCAAAGACCAGGTCTCTAGTGTTGGGACTGCATCTTCCTGTATACCAACCTAAAGGACGTTTTCCAAAAATTTCTTTAATTTTATTAATGGCAAGTTTCATATGTTTTTTTTCTAATGATTTATTTATATTTTGATAATCAATCCATCTCCAGCCATGTGAAGCTACTTCATAGTTTGCTGCTTTAATAGCTTTGCAAACTTCCGGATTTTTTTCTAAAGCCATACCAACACCGAAAATAGTTACAGGTATTTTTTTTTGTTGAAATAATTCATGTAAGCGCCAAAAACCTCTTCTTGATCCGTACTCATAAAGAGATTCCATATTCATATGTCTTCCTTTAATTGGTTGAGCTCCAATAATTTCTGATAAAAAAGTTTCAGAATGTTTATCACCATTCAATACAGAATTCTCAGCACCTTCTTCATAATTTAATACTATCTGAACTGCTAAACGAGCTTTATTAGGCCATTCAACTTTAAATTTTTTTGATCCATACCCAATCATATTTCTTGAATGTTTTTTTGGCATCGAAAATTATAAAATATATTCTAAGACTTAACAATTTAATCGAAGTTCAACTTGAGCTTTGATTATCAGCATTTTCAAGGAGTTTTCAATTTTATTAATGAATTTGATTTAGATCATGTTTAGTTTGTTGATTTATTCTTAACTCCTTCTAAGAATTTTAAACATTTTTTAATTTCATTTAATTCAATAAATTCATCTATTTTATGAGCTTGTTGAATTGAGCCGGGGCCACAAACAACTGTACTAATCCCAATTTCTTGGAATAAACCAGCTTCTGTTCCAAATGAAACTACTTCTCTAGAATTGTCCCCTGTAATGTTTGAAACAAACTCACAAGCTTTTGAATCTTTTTCTCTATCAAATCCTTTAACTTCTCCAATAATTTTTTTATTAATAGAAGAATTTGGAAATACTTTTTTCATTTCCGGTAACAAAATTTCATTTGCATATTTATCAATTTCAGAATTTAAAAAAATTCCATCTTCTTTTACTACTGGCCTAGTTTCCCAATTAATATAGCATTTATCTGCAATTACGTTGTGTGCAATTCCACCAAAGATACCACCTACCTGAAGAGTAGAGTAAGGAGGATCAAATATAGAGTCTTTGGGTTCTCTCTCTTTTAGTTTTTGTCTTAACTCGAACAATTTATTTACATACTTTGCAGCATATTCTACAGCGCTTACACCTTTATGTGGCTCAGAACTATGCCCAGCCAGTCCTTCAAAATAAGTTGTATATTCATAACAACCTTTATGGGCATCAATTATTTTCATATTAGTTGGTTCACCAATGATACAAATTCCATTTTTAATTCCTCTTTTTTTTAATTCATTGATTAAGATAGGTGCCCCAAGACATGCGGTTTCTTCATCAAAAGTAAATGAAAAATGTATATCTCTATCTAAATTAGAATTTGAAAAAATAGGGGCATAAGCCAATGCGCAAGCAATAAATCCTTTCATGTCACAAGAGCCTCTACCATAAAGTTTATCATTTTTAATTGTTGCAACAAAAGGATCTGCTGACCATCCTTTAGAAACTGGCACTACATCGGTATGCCCCGAAAGAATAATTGGTTTTTTGCCATTTGAATTTTTTGCTTTTAAAGTTGAAAAAAGATTTACTCTTTTTTTTTCATTATCGAAAGTTCTAAAAGATTCTGCTCCTAAAGAATTTAAAATATCGTCACAATAATTAATTAAAGAAGAATTGTCTTCACCAGAGACAGTTTTAAAAGCAATTAAATCTGTAAGAATTTTAATTGAGTTATCGAATAAAGATTGTGAATTATTTTCTGTACTCATTTATATTTAATTATATATTAATTTAATGAAAGAACAAATAACCTACGATACATATGATAAAGTTGATATTCGTATTGGAACAGTAATATCTGTAAAAAAAAATGAAAAAGCCAGAAAACCTTCTTTAGTTATTGAAGTTGACTTTGGAAAAGAAATTGGCATCAAACAATCTTCGGCTCAAATTACTCATTACTACAATGAGGAAAATTTAAAAGGAAAGCAAGTTATTGCCGTTTGTAATTTTGCTGAAAAAAATATTGCAGGAGTTGTTTCACAAGTTTTAGTTTTAGGAGCTATAGACAAAGAAGGAAAAGTTGTTTTAGTTCATCCTTCTCAAGAAGTTGAGAATGGATTGTCGATAGCGTAAATGCACCCAGAACTTTTATCATTATCATTACTTATGTTTGGAACCAGTTGTTCACCAGGACCAAATAATATTGTTGCATCTTATTCAGGTTTTAACTTTGGAGTTATCAAAACATTACCTCATATTTTCGGTGTAATATTTGGATTTACTACATTAGTTTGTGTCGTGAATTTTGGATTAATAAATATATTTAAACTTTTCCCGATAATACAAGAAATTTTAAAAATTTCTGGAAGTATATTCTTAGTTTATCTTGCTTATAAAATTGCTTTTTCAAAAAGCAATAATGATAATAAAAAAGAAAATCCAGTTAGATTTATAGAAACATTTTTTTTCCAATTTTTAAATCCAAAAGGAGTAATAGTAGCAATTATTATGGTATCCACCTATGTTGAAAAGGGCAGCAACTTTTTAATACACTCTTTTTGGGTTATAGGAGTTTCTTTTGCATGTGCAGCAATAAGTATATTTTTTTGGACATTTATAGGTAAATTTTTAAGGAAATTTGCGACAAATGAAAAATTTATTAAATGGTTTAATTATGTTATGTCAACGCTCCTATTAGGTTGTATAGCAACTTTTTATTACTAGTAATTATGAAACCTGGAACAAAAAACTCTTTTAATTCACTAAGTCAAATTTCAGTTAATGGAAAGAATTATAAATATTTTTCTCTTAAAGAAGCTGAAAACAATGGTTTAGATGGAATATCAAAACTTCCAAAATCAATCAAAGTTATATTAGAAAATTTATTAAGATACGAAGATGATTTAACTGTTAATAAAAAACAAATTGAAGCAATAAAAAATTGGCTTAAAACAAAAAAATCAGAAACAGAAATTGCATATAGACCAGCTAGAGTTTTGCTTCAGGATTATACAGGTATCCCCGCTGTTGTAGATTTAGCAGCAATGAGAGAGGCCGTTAAGGAAAAAAATAAAGATCCAAATGTTATAAATCCACTTTCTTCGGTTGATTTAGTTATAGATCATTCGGTTCAAGTCGATAAATATGCAAATAAAAATTCGTTAAAAGAAAATGTTGATATTGAATTTAATAGAAACGCAGAAAGATATTCTTTTTTAAAATGGGGCCAACAAGCATTTAATAATTTTAGAATTGTTCCACCAGGAACGGGAATTTGCCATCAAGTTAATTTAGAATATTTGTCAAAAGTAGTTTGGACTGAAAAATTTGAAAAAGATTATTATATTTTTCCTGATACATTAGTTGGCACAGATAGCCATACTACAATGGTTAATGGATTATCCGTATTAGGTTGGGGAGTTGGGGGAATAGAGGCAGAAGCCGGTATGCTTGGACAACCAATATCAATGTTAATTCCAGAAGTAATTGGATTTGAATTAAAAAATAAATTACCAGAAGGAACTACTGCAACAGATTTAGTTTTAACAATAGTTAAAATGCTAAGAGATAAAGGAGTTGTTGGTAAATTTGTAGAATTTTATGGGGAAGACTTAAAAAATTTAACATTAGCTGATAGAGCAACAATTGCAAATATGGCTCCAGAATATGGAGCTACTTGTGGATTTTTTCCTGTAGATGATGAAACTTTAAAATACTTAAATTTTTCAGGAAGAGAAAAACATACAGTTGATGTTGTCGAAAGTTATGCAAAAGAACAAGGACTTTGGGCAAGTGACGATATTGTTTTTACTGACACATTATCTTTAGATATGTCAACTGTTGTTCCAACCATATCCGGTCCAAAAAGACCACAGGATAAGGTTTTATTAACTGAAGCAGCTCAAAATTTTAAAAAAGTTTTCGAACAAGTTTCTAAAAAATCACAACCTTCTTTTTCTAAAGTTGAAAATGAAGATTTTGAAATTAAGGATGGAGATATTGTAATTGCAGCAATAACTTCTTGTACAAATACATCAAATCCTAATGTTTTAATAGGTGCCGGGTTGCTTGCAAAGAAAGCAGTTGAAAAAGGATTAAAAACAAAACCTTGGGTAAAAACTTCTTTAGCACCAGGGTCTCAAGTTGTAACTGATTATTTAGAAAAGGCAGAATTAAATATCTATCTAGACCAATTAGGTTTTAATTTAGTAGGTTATGGATGTACAACGTGCATAGGTAATTCAGGACCTTTGCAAGAAAATATTTCAGAAGCGATAAAAAAAGAAAATATTTATGCGGTATCTGTATTGTCAGGAAATAGAAATTTTGAAGGAAGAATTTCTCCTTTAGTAAAAGCAAATTATTTAGCATCACCACCTTTAGTAGTTGCTTATGCGCTAGCAGGATCAATGAGAGTTGACTTGTACAAAGAACCTTTAGGTAAAGATAAAGAAGGCAAAGATGTTTATTTAAAAGATATTTGGCCTAGCAATAAAGAAATTGATGACACTTTAAAAAATTCATTAAACGCAGAAATGTTTGTAAAAAGATATTCAAATGTGTCCGAAGGAACTGAGCAATGGCAAAAAATTAAAACAGAACCAAGCAGCATATATAATTGGGAGGACACCTCAACATATGTAAAAAAACCACCATTCTTTGAAAATTTAACTGATGAACCGGAAGATATTAAAGATATTAAAGAAGCAAGACCTTTATTAATTTTAGGAGATATGGTTACAACAGATCATATTTCACCAGCTGGATCTATTCAAAAGGAAAGCCCAACAGGAGAATATTTTATGAAACATCAAATATTAACAAAAGATTATAATTCTTATGGAGCACGAAGAGGAAATCATGAAGTAATGATGAGAGGAACATTTGGCAATATTAGAATAAGAAATGAAATTGCGCCTGATACAGAAGGTGGTTTTACAAAATTATATCCAGAAGAAAAAGTTATGCCTGTATATGATGCGGTTGTTGAATATAAAAAAAGGGGAACAAATCTAGTTGTTATTGGTGGAAAAGAATATGGAACTGGATCATCAAGAGATTGGGCCGCAAAAGGAACAAAACTTTTAGGAATTAAAGCGGTATTAGCTGAAAGTTTTGAAAGAATACATAGATCAAATTTAATTGGAATGGGAGTTTTGCCTCTACAGTTTATTGAAGGAATGAATAGAAAGAATTTAGACGTAAAAGGTTCAGAATTAATTAGTATTCTTAACATTGAAAAAGAATTAAATCCAAGCGATCATGTAGATGTTGAAATTAAATATCAATCAGGAGAATTAAAAAAAATTAAAATGTTATGTCGAATAGATACAAAAAATGAATTAGAATATTATAAAAATGGCGGCATTTTACAATATGTTTTAAGGAAAATGATATAATGGACCAAGAAATAGAAATTATTAGCTCAGAAACTAGAAAAGAAAAAATTAAAAACTTTCTTATAAATAAAAAAAAAACAATAATCGCAGTAGCAATATTTCTTCTTTTAATATTATTCAGCTTCTTTTTTTACCAAGAATATGAAAAAGGACATAGAGAGTGGCTGGGTGATAAATATAATACAACAATTATTCAATATGAAACAGGTGATAAATCCAAAATTTTAAGTTCAATGAAAGAAATAATTGAAGATAAAGATAAAACTTATTCTCCATTAGCTTTCTTTTATTTATTAGATAATGATTTGATTACATCAAAAGAAGAAATTAATGAATTTTTTGATATATTAATTAATGAAATAGATCTTGATAAGGAAAATAAAAATTTAACAATATTTAAAAAAGGTTTATTTAATTCTGAATTTGCAAATGAAAATGAACTTCTAAATATACTTAATCCAATAATTAAATCTGAAAGTATTTGGAAACCTCATGCATTATATTTAATGGCAGAATATTATTTTTCAAAAAATGAAAAACAAAAATCAAAAGAATTTTTTGAGCTACTAGTTAGCCTGGAAGATATTAGCTCAAAGGTAAAAATGGAAGCTCAAAAAAGACTTCGTTCTGATTTCGGTGAATAAATTTTTTTTATACTTATTTTTACTATTAATATTATCAAGCTGTGGATTTGGTAATAAAGAAATTGAAGAGCAATACAAAAATACAAAAATAATTTTTGAAAAATCCAAACCTATAAAAAAAGAACTTAATTCTAACTTAAAAATTAAATTATCTAAATTAACAAAAGGTGAACCTTTTTTAGGAAACAATACTAATAGTGCAGGGAATATAAATTTTGAAACGAATTTTAAAAAGACCTCATCATATAAATTTTCAGCTATAAAGGAATTTAATTTTAATCAGCCAGAATTAATTTTTACAAATGATGAAAGTATAGTTTTTTTTGATGGCAAAGGATCAATATTTAAAATTAATAAAGATATGAAAGAAGTTTGGAAAGTTAACCATTACACAAAAAAAGAAAAAAAATTAAAACCAATAATCTATTTTGCCCAAGCTGATAAAAAAATAATTGCAGCTGATAACTTATCAAAAGTTTATTTAATTAATTTAATTAATGGTAATTTGATAAAATCTATAGAAAGCAATACTGGTTTTAATTCAAACATAAAAGTTTCTAAAGACAGATTTTTAATTGTTGATTTTGATAATAAAATTAGATGTTTTTCTACTAAGGATGGTTCGGAACTTTGGAATTTTGATACCGAAAACCCTTTTATCAAATCTAAAAAAAAACTATCATTAATAATTAAAGGGGAACTTGTATTTTTCATTAATAGCATAGGTGATTTAACAGCCTTAAATATAAATAACGGCAGTCTATTTTGGCAAACACCAACTCAAAGTAATGTAATTTATCAAGATGCATTTACTTTAGAAAATTCAGATTTAGTTTTTGCAAATGATTCAATATATTTTTCCAATAATAAAAATGAGTTATTTTCAATAGATGCAAGAACTGGAATTGTTAATTGGAAACAAACAGTAAATTCTAGCTTAATACCAACTATAATTGCAAACTTAGTATTTTCAGTTTCTAATGAAGGTTATCTGTTTGTTATAGATAATAGTAATGGCAACATAATTAGAATTACAGACATGTTAAAAAATATCAAAAATAAAAAAAATAAAATAAAACCATCAGGTTTTATTATAGCTAGGAACAAAATTTATTTATCTTTAAATAATGGCAGATTAATAAAAGCAGATGTAACAACAGGTATAGAAGAAAATATTTATAAGTTAAGCGGTTCAAAAATATTAAGACCAAATGTATTTGGTAATAACATGTATTTATTAAAGAATAATGCAATTATCAAAACTAATTGATGTTTCTAAAATTACTTGAGAAGTTAGGTAGAAAAAAAACAGTACTAGATAGAGGGTCTTCGCATCCAGAATACGATAAAGCAAAACCTTGGTTAAATAGATATTATATTTTATTTAGACACAGACCTAAATGGTTTCCATTTAATATTTTAATTCATGAAATGCTAGATAATGATCATGGTGATGGCGTTCATAATCATCTTTGTCCTTATATGACAATAATAATTAGGGGAGGGTATTGGGAAACAACTAAAAGAGGAAAGTTTTGGAGAAGACCAGGTTATATCGGTTTTCGATCTGCCAATGCATTTCACAGAGTTGATTTAGAGCCTAACACAAATCCTATGACTATATTTATCACGGGACCCTTTGGATTAAGAAAAGGGTCAAGGTCAGAATATGGTATAGATTTTAAAACAAAGAAAAATTAATGGTTAATACTTTAGAAAAACCATTTAAACGTACAATTAGTAGATTGTATGAATTAACATCAATGACGTATAATTAAAAAATGAAACAAGAATTTTTTAATTTAGAAATTAAAACAAATGGTCAAAAACTGCATGAAATTACAGAGCAAACTATTGATTGGATTGAAAAAAATAATTTTAAAGAAGGTATTTTAAATTTAAGCATTCAGCACACAAGTGCATCTTTAATTGTTCAAGAAAATGCTGATTCAGATGTACAGAAAGATTTAATTAATTATTTCGATAAGTTAGTTCCAATGGACAATAAACTTTATGTTCACACTATTGAAGGTAAAGATGATATGCCCGCACATATTAAATCTGCCTTAACAAATAATCAGATTTCATTAAGCGTTAAAGATAGCAAACTTTTATTAGGAACTTGGCAAGGAATTTATCTATTTGAACATAGACTTCATCCAACAATAAGAACTGTTGTCCTTCATTTTATGGGAGAATGAAATTTATTTTTTTTTGGGAATAATTTTACCAGTAATAGTTTTTCCTACTGCTACTGCCGTCTTATTGGATTTGTTTTTTTTTAAGTAAATTTTACCATTTAAAACGATACCTTTTTCAGTTCCATCTTTTGAATAAAATATTCTAGGTTTGTTATCTTTTATTGGGTTAATTTTATTTTTATCAGAAATATCTTTATTAATAATTTTGTTATTATCATTCATATTTAATTTTTCACACTATCAGCATATTTTGATAATTTTTCAAGTATAATTTTTTGATTTTCATTATCATAATCAGGTGATAAAAAACTAACTGATTTTCTTCTTTCACCACTGTTTGCATAATTTATATTATTTGTTTTTTCAGTAAGGTCTTTGATAATACTTTGGATTAATTTAGTTCGAGAATCTAAATCTAATTTTGCAAACATTTCATCAATATTTTCTTTTAATAATTTTATATCTTCTGATTGCTTATAAATATCATCTGTTGCATTAAAATCTGCACCTTCTAAATTTGCCAACAATTTAAATCTTTCAACTCTTTTTTTAGCTAATAGTTTTGCATTTTTTTCAATTTTTAATTTTTCTTTTTTTCTTTTCTCAGCTAGCAGTTTAATTTCCTCTTCTTCTGCTATTTTTTTAACTATCATTTCAGCTTCTTCTTTTTCTTCTTCTGCTTGTTTTTTAGCTAGCATTTCAGCTTCTTCT
>CEPS01098406.1_pt1 | contig 10452 bp, 5 predicted proteins | sample 530401 | NCBI WGS metagenome assembly CEPS01 (sample SAMEA2620035, study PRJEB7988) | marine metagenome | biome: marine biome (ENVO:00000447); feature: mesopelagic zone (ENVO:00000213) & marine oxygen minimum zone (ENVO:01000065); material: "saline water (ENVO:00002010), including plankton... | reverse complement strand
TTTCTAAATAATATTTTGTAACAGCGTCTTGGTTAGCCGTAGGGTTAGCGACATTTGTAATTCTTTTGCTATCTGCGTCCCACTGATCCGTAGATAAACTTAAACCAATGTTACTATCAGTAATATCAAGGGCTTCTTGAGCCATATAAAATAACTGATTACTATCTTGATCTAAAATATTTTCTGTAATCGTAGAACCATCTTGGTAATCTACTAATCTAGCCGTTCTATTACTTGACCTTATAAATTTTATTGTTACAGCACTTGCTGGAGCACTTACAAATTGTATTGTTGATGAAGTAGCAAAAGTGTAATCTGTTGTTATTGTTTGTGTTACACCATCTAATGTAACGACTACATCTGTCGTTGAAATATACGGGAAGGTTACGTTAAATGTTGTTGTTGACGCATTTCCTGTATATGTGTCTATTGCATATGCCATATTTTATTATAAAGGACTTCTTGTTCCTTTCTCTGGGAAAGGAGAAGTACCTCTTAAAAAGTTTATTAAATTATTTACTCCGTATAGATTTTGAAAAGGAATTAATCTCATAGCCCTATTAAAATCAGTTCTTGACCAAGAATAGTCAGGTCGTGTTGCTTTTAAAAATGAACCCATTGTACGACCAACTCCGTTAATAACCAAATCGTAACTAGGATTTCCAGTAATTAAATTCATTTCTAATCCTGATGATCTAAAATTAAATCTATAATCTGGTTTTAATTGACTTAACATCATATCTGCCATTGGAGGTATAACTGATGACCAACCTGATCTTTGAAAAGCTGCCATAGCTATTCTACTATAATCGTATTTTTTTCTTGTACTTCCAAATTTCTTTCTAAAATATTTTTTCTTCTGTGCTTTGTTCATACCAATAGCGTTCATATTAGTTTGAGCAATATAAGCCATACCACCAATCATTGTTGTATATAAAAAAGTAGTAAGTGTTTGAGCATCAGCTAAAGCTATATTATGTAAAAATTGTTTAGACCAAGCCGTCATTATAAATGATCTAAACTGACCCATTGTTTTACCCGTTGCTTTATCTGTGAAAAATCTATTTGTATCTCCAAGATAATTGTATTGTACTGCTCTTTGAGTATATCTATTAACTTTACGAGCAAAGTCATAAGCTAATGTTTGATTTTTCCAATTATGAAATCTAAAAGATAAAACCCTTCTACCAAAAGCAGTCTGATATGAAGTAACATTTTTACTGGCAAATTCTTTACCAATTTCCATTAATTCTTCATCAGTAAATCCTAAAGCTCTATATCGGTTTAATCTACTTTTTCTTAATGCACCTAAATCTTTACCACCTTTAGCAACATCTATTAAATCGTGAGCTAAACGGTGAACAAACAATCTCATAGTCATTCGTCTCTGAAGTGAATCTATGAAAAATAATCCTGATAAATTTCCAGTAGCTTTTTCTCCAACGCTAGTTACATTATTAAAAGTACCTTTAGATGAATTTCTAATTTGACCAATAGCTGTCGCACCCATATCTTCAATTTCAGTTGTTGTAATTGCTCTTGAAATATGCTCCATACCATTAGCAGAACCCATTACTGCAAAATCATCAAAGAACGTATCTGGTAATTCACCTTTTTTAGCTTTTAAAAGTAATTGTCTAAAATGAGGTAATTCCTGTACCAATGTAAGAAATCCTTGCTGTGCCGTAGCTACACCAAATTCAGGAAGCTGTGCTATCCCAACTTGGTTTAGAACTCTCATAAAACTATATTTTCTTAATGCCCGAAGTGAACCACTTACAAAATTTGTAGGATCATCTTCAGCACTACGACCTAATATATTTTTAAAAAAGCTATCTATTGTTTCTTTTTCTTCTTTTACTGTTTTTTGTAATTTCCATTTATTACTTGCAAGTCCAAAAGGTGCACCATAACGACCTTTAGCACCTTCTTTAGCATAAGATTCATCAATAGAAGTATTTAATTTTCTTTGATAATCTAACATACCATTACGACCTGTGATGCCCATTCGTTTATTTAAAGCTAACCAACCTGACATTTCATTCATATAAGTTTGCCAAAGTAAATCTACATCATTTTCAATAAGATCATCAAAACGAACTTTAATACCATTAATAGTTGTTTCAAATGTTTCGTTTAATCTAATTCTTTTTTCTAAACGACCTGAAGTTATTAATTCAATATTTTGTTGTAAATCTTCAATAATTTTTGCTAAATCTGCTTTATCTCCGCTAGTTGGAGTTGGTACAACATCTTCAAGGTATGCTTTTAATTTATCAGGATCTCTTAATTTAACTAATTGTTCAATATCAAAACCACCGTGAGCTTTTGACATTTGAGTTGCTTTAGCAATAGCTCTAGCTAAAATATTTGCTTTATTTGCTGGTATACTTAAATCAACTTGTTTTCCAGTTTTAATAGCATCATCTAAATCTGCCAATTCATTTTTAAGTTTTTCTATTCTTACTTCCCACTTTGCTAACGCTTTCTTTTGAGTAGCTTTTGGTTTTTTCTTTCTTAATTCTTTTAATTTTTTACCTAATACGTTTAATTTATCTTTTAATGGTTTTTGACTTTGTATTGTAATTTTCTTACCACCTGTTTTTGCCGTACTTGCAAGACTACCAATTGTATCTCCTTGCTCACTTTTAATAGCCCGTTCAATTAATGTAACAATACCATCAAATTTTATCCTCTTTTCTAATTCTCCAAACTTTTCGTGAGACATTTTTCGAGGTAAATATTTAGGGTGTATTTTTATATTTTTAGCACCATCAAGCGTACTTTTTGAAATATGATCTGCCATATAAGCAAAACCATTTCTATATTTTTCAGCAGCTTCATTTATAAGTTTATTTTTTGATGGAACACCACTTCTTATAACTCTAGCAACTTCTGTCATAAAAACTTTACCTTGTCGCATAGCAGCTACACCTACTAATCTTCCGATAGCTCCGTGTCCTTGTTCCATTAACCATTTTTTAAGGATTTCGTTAACTCCATTTTCGCCACCATAAATAAGTGCGTGGCCTCCTTGAATAATCTGATTTCTTATTAATTCAGCAGATGCAGGTTGAGTAGCAACTTGACCTTTTTTTGCTCCTGTTTTAAAGGTATACAAAACAGGTTCTTCTAAACCAAGAAAATTAAATAACCTAACTAATTCACTTTCACTTGTTCCTAATGCTCCCGATCTATTCCACGGCATAGTAAAAGCAAAAGGTAAATCTCTTAAACGGCCAAATGCAAGTTTAATATCCGCTATAATTCCAACATCTGAAATAATATCTTGTGTTGCATTTAAATCATTATTATTAAAAGGTTTTTTAATTTTCTTTGTATCTAATACTTTTTCACCTTTTTTTGTTAGCTTAAGCCCTTGTTCTTCAGCTTCTAAAATCATTTCAGCTTTAGCTATATTATTAAGGTTTTTAGAGGTAAGAGCTGTAATTCCTCCTCCAAGAGTGCCACCCAAAGCTAGAGCAATTATAATATGTCCAGTACCATAAGTTGGATTATCGGCAACAACGGGAGAAATAAGAGTTGCTTCTGTTCCACCATAAATTAAACCTGATCTTACAAACTTTTGAGTTCTCGTTAAAGTCGTAGCCATTTGAATAGGTTTAACTAATTTTGCCGCAGCTCCATACCCAAGCCAAGTAACAGGATCAAGTATAAAAGCTCCTATTTCAAGAGCCGTCCCCGTCCAACCCATTCGATCTAAAATTTCTCTATTCTTCTGATGTTTAATAACTCGTTGCATTGTAAAATCAAAATGTGCTCTTGATACTACCCCTGCAAATTCATTATAAAAATCAGGATTTATATTATTATCTTTCCAAGCTGCTTGGACATACTCTTTATCACTAGCAATACTCCAACCATCTTCAGGTTGAAATGAAGGAGTAGTTACCATTCTAGCAACAGCAGGGATAATCCAATTATCTCTCCAAGCTGCTGACCACCCCTCACCTAAACTTGGAGATTCTCTTTTATCTGTCCAATTTTGGTAAGTATGAAATACTCTATCTAAATATAATTCTCCACCCTGATCTACGGGATTCCATAAATTTTTAATAGGATTATATTTAAACGGTTCTTCTTTTTCTGGTTCTTCTTTTACTTCTTCTAATACTTTTTTAACACCCTCAATATCTTGAAAAGGTAATTTATCAGTTTTATCTTTTACAAATAATGCTTCAACTTTTTTTTTACCTAAAAGATCAGCTTCTTTAATTCTTCTTTTAGAATAGTTATCTCCAAAGTTTCTTAATTCTTTTTCAACACCTTCCCAATCTCCATTAGTTACTGCTGCCCAAAATGCAGGAGTTCTATCAAAACTACCATATTGAAAACCAACAGAAGTAATTACTGTTTGTTGTTCAGAAGATAAATCATCAAAAGACTTCCCACTATCGTGTTCGTATTTTTCTATGATCTTATTTGCATAATAATTTTTAGATGCTTGATCTAATTCTTTTACTTCGCTATCATCTAATTGTAATTTATTTGCTACCTTCGCTGCCTCTACACCTTTTAACTTAAAGAAAGGTTTAAGTTTTTCAGTTATACTTGAAGATACACCAATACTTGTCATAAAATCTTCATCTTTAGAACCTAAATCAAATCCAGTTCCAATCGTTACGCCTGATTGACTAGAATCAGCATCAGGAACATAACCAACTTTAATAGCAGCTCCTTCTAATTCACTTATAAAATCCCAATTTATTTTATTTGCCATTTATTAAGCTCCACCTTCTCCCCAAACCATAGGTTTGTTTAAATTTTCTAAATGTCGAAGATTCTTTTCTTCTGTTTCTTGGTCTTTCATTAATCTGTATTCTTCATCTTTTTTTCTAAGTCTAGCTTTAAATTCTTCAACAGGAATAGTTAACCAATATGTATTTCCATCTTTAGTAAAAGTTGCTGGAAGTTTGTAGTTTACATCTCCTTCAATTCCTAAAGATAACTCACCATCTTCGGCATTAATAATTAACTCATAATTATCCATAATAAGTGTTAATTTATCGCTAGGTATTTTTTTAAGTTCTTTACCAACTTCTCGGTAACCTGTAACAGCCATATCTTCCATAAAAATATCTGTTAAATTATCATCTTCAATATTACCAGCAAGATCCAACTTCTCTATTAATAATTCTGCAACAACAGCTTTAGAATAATCAAATTTATCGGCTGTAATTCCTAGTAGTTGAAGTTTATTCTTGCTATATAAAGTTTCATTAAATACCTCATAGTTTTTCTCAACCCAACTTTCTAATTCTTCAGACCAAGTATCAGGTACGATATTTTTAAAATATTCTGCCATTGAATAAATGACTGCTCTATTTTTAGGTTTGTTCATCGCAAGATCACTAAATTTACTTACAAATTCTTTTTTATCTTCAGAAATTAAAGTTGCATAATCCTGCTTTGTAAAGTTTCCTTGATAATCTCCCAACTCTTTTAATATTGAATCTGCATTTGGCATTTCAGCAGCGTTATATTTATTAACTGCAATACTCCATAGTACAGAATTTTTATTATTCTCATCAAAATATGTACCAAACAATCCTTCTTTTTGAAGAAGAACTGCAAGTTCTAATGCTAACCTATTATCTCTAGTAATTTCACGACCAATCGGTCTACTTAATATCTCTTGAACATATCGAATAGGTGCATTTACTTTCATCGCTGGTATTAACTCTAAAACAGCTTTTGCAAAAGCCTGATTATCATCAAGTCCTTCTGATGCTTTATAAAACTTAATTTTTTGCTTTAACATAGAATTAGCATTTTTATTAAATTCTTTAGTATTATAACTACTCACATTTCCTAACTTAAAATTTGTTTCAAATTTATTAAGATTATCCATCAATTTAATTTCAGTTAATAAATTCTTTGCTCTTGCAACATATTTTGGATTATCAATAATAGCAGGTGTACCGTCAGGTCTTTCTTCTGTAATCATCTTTGCATAGAAAGAAGCAAAACGACCATCAACTGCAAGGTGAGCTTCTCCCTGATCCAAAATAATAGAATCTAAATCAGATAAAGTTAATGCAGGATTTAAATTGGTTTTAATTAAATCTAATTCTTCGTCCCAATACTTTTCAAAATTCTTTTTAAAAAATTCATTTTGTGCTTGAAAATAACTTGCATCATCAAAATCGTGAGGTAATGACCAATTCTCAAGAAAATCAACTTCTAGTCTCGTCTTAACTCTATCAGGAATTGTTTTAACTTGAAAAGAAGTATCATTTGTTACTCTTTCAGTTAAAAACGCTGATTGTCTTTCGACTTCTTTTTTATTAATCCAACTACGAGTAGTTGAGTTTATTGCATTAAAAGCACTTTGGAAATAAACATCATCTTCTTTACCTGTTAAAAATGATGAAGTTCTTTCATTGAAATCTGTTTCCCAATTATAATTTTTATCACCTTGATTAGCTATATAATTTTTTTGAAATTCCATTTGAAAGTTATCAGCAGCATTAATAGCATATTGCTTGTAAGCACCATATCTAGCCCACGGATTTTCAATGTCAGGAAAACCTGCTTTATGAGCTACACGTGCATCATTAAGTGTCATACCATTAATAGCGTTAGCACCTTCTAATGTTTCTTTAGTAGATTTTTCTTTACTATATTTATTACTCCAGTCAAGTAGTACAGGACTAACATATCTTAATGCTTTAGCTAATGATTCAAATTTACTGCCTTTTTGTGTTTGACTACGAGAAACACTAACTGATGGAGCTTCCTTGAAGCTTTTAATATCTCCAACTCCAGAAACTCTACTTAAATCTAATTTTGTATCTATTGCTACCATTACCGAACCCCACTTATATCAATACTTGCATCTGGAGTAGTAGGTGCTGTAATAGGTGCTTTTGCCATCATAAAACCAGCACTTGAATTAACACCAGCAGTTAAAAGATAAGACCCAATCGAAGGATAACCCTTTTGAGGCATACTTAAAATTTGATTAGTAAATTGTCTGTTCCAAGCTAATCTATGATCTTCAATACTTCTAATTGTATTTTCATAGTTCGTATCAATAAGATTAAATCCTCTACCTTCTGATCTATCTATATCACCGATTAAAGTAGCAAACATATTACCTTGTACGCCACGTTCAAATAATTGAACTTTTACTTTTCCCTTTTTCTCTTTAGCTTCTAAAGATAATTTAAACTTCTCGGCAGCACTTTTATCGTATTCAACACCTTCTTTCTTTTGTAATGATATATCCTTATAAATAGCTTCATCTCTCGTTCTAGCTGCTGCTGCATCTGTTTTTGCGTTAACGTCAGCCGCGTAGGCTTTGTCAGCTTGGTATTGCATATACTGCTGTCCAAACTGGAGAGCTGCATAAGCGTAAGGATTACACATATTTTTTTATTCTTATAAATTCATAAAATTTAATTTTATCTATATATTTCTTGTTAATTAATTTAAACCCACACCATTTAATCCATCGTAGATGAACCGTATTACGGCTATCTATAAAATTCCAAAGTATAGGATATTGTTTCTGCATTTCTTCTACTCTACTTTTACATTGTCGAGCAAAAGGTAATTTAACTTCTAAAAAGCGATCTGTTCCTAATAAAAAAGGAGAACCTACTTTACGATATAACGTAGGACACACGCCATACATCATAATCATATTTCCATTATTTAATACAGATTTACAGTAAGTAGCTGCTCTAAAACCTCTTACAATGGGTTTTAAAGGAGCTTCTTTAGTAACTGTAACAACTTCATCAAAATCAGGTTTTCTTAAATGTTTAGCTAATTCTTCACAATCAGATTCTATGCTGTCTCTTTCGACAATCATCAAGCAATCATTCTTGCTGATAAAATGGAGAAAATCCCAGTCCACTCTGCCGACAAGAAGTTACAAGGAAGATAAGTATTATTTTGTATATCAATAGTTACATCTTTATTTCTACATTGAATAGGAACTTTTAAATCCCCAGTATCTAAACTTGGTGTTCCTAAAACAAAACTACTCGAACCTAATATTTGTCCTGTAAATTTATACACACCAGAAGTTCTAGCTCTAGGAGCTACTGTTACTTCAAAATAACCTGTATCTCCAAAGATTAAACCAATATGTTTAAGTTGTAATCTACCTGTATTAACTGTTGTTGAAGTTCCTGTTGCCTTTTGTTCTCTAGTATAAAATTTAGAAAACTCATATTTAAAATTATATTTTCTACCAAGAAAACAGGGATAAGCCGAGTGATCTCCTAACGCTGTAATGCTCGTACTACTCGCTTGTGTAATGGTAACATTTCTACCTTTTTGAGCTACAGGCCAAGAACCATTATAAACTACTTCCATAGAGCTAGTTTCAGGGTAAGGAACTGTCCAAGTTGTTAAATCAGTACCACTAGCATAAACACCAGTTGCAGTTGTTTTTCTATCTAATAAAACTGGAAAATCTAAATTCGTTTCAGCTTCATTGGATTTCATATTCATTTTTTCTAAATATGTACCATTAGCTCTTTTAATTACAAGCCAAGCAAAGTTTTGAATTGTATCTATATCTAATATAACATCAGAAGTATCTAAAATATAAGTAGACCAACTTCTCTGTAACGCCTTTTGATTTGCATCAAAATAAAATTTGTAAACATATAGTTGATTTCTATTCTCATCAGATAAAGCAAATAAAGTATTTTCTGTAGAAGAACCTTTAAGGGAGAATATATTACCTGTTATATATCTAGGAAGATTAATTGTTGTATCTGTTGCGTCTTTTACTTCTGTATCACTAGAAACATAATATTCTTTAACACCTGAAAAAGAACCCCTAGTAAATCCAAAATAAATATTTTGACCTATCCCAAAGGGCTTGGCCGTATCTGATATTTCATATTCAGTTGCTTGATTAATTGAAACTGTTTTAGCTGTAAGTGTTTCTTCAGGCTTTAATATAAACTGTGATTGATCTGAAAATAATATTAATTCTTCATTAAAAGGTACACCATATTTTAATATAGAAACTTTATTATGACTTACAGAAATATCTACAGGATCATCATCTTGAGTTGTAGTAACCGTACTATAATAAAAGTCAAAAAATTCTCCAGCTTTAGAAAAGACTACATTTTCATCTGCACAAAATCCTAACCTATTTCTGTAAAAGAAAATATCATTTATCTTTGTTCCAACGAAAGATGGATCAGGATTAGTCACTATATCACCGACAGCTCTATCTCCCCATTCAGGATCATCATAAGAAGCTACACCGATTGTATATGTACCACCATCACAAGGAGTAAAACGAAAATTACCATCACTTGTTCGGATAAGAACAAACGGCATTGTTGTTGGATCAAAGGAATTGTCTAAACCACCTTTAACTGTTTCAACCCAAGCTGAACCGTCCCATTTAACAAAATAATTATCAAATTCAGTTCCGCCATCTCCAGTTATTTCTATTAAAAAATCTGTTCTTCCTTTATAGGGTAAATCAGAAAAGTTTTGAGTTTTATCTTTTAATTGAATTAAACCATCTCCCCCTAAACCATCTGTAACCCCTGCTGTAAATGTTCCAGAAGTCTTTGATAAATAAATAATAGAACCATCTCTTTCAATCGTATAACCTGTAAGAGCAGCAACTAAATCATTATATAATTCTGTTGCAATATTATCAGTAGTAATACTACTTGCATTTCCAGCACTAGAATTATCTAAAGTTTGATAACTTGCCTGTGTAGAACCATCTATTTTAATTTCATAGGTAGTTTTATACTGGCCATTTTTTACATAAAATATTGCTTCAGCGGGTCGAGAAGCTGCTGTTGATCCTGATTTTGCAATAGTTGTTCCTTTATTAACTATAAACGTATAATCAGCTACGGTAATGCAGTTAATATCAGTATTAGGAGTTGTTGTAGTTAAATAACTTAAACCCGAAGGTGCTACTACTGTTTTTTCAACACCACCTAATGTATAAACTTTAAGTCCACCATTCGTAATTAATACGACATATTGTTCAACGCTATCTCTGTTTATTAAGTGTACTTTAACATTAGTATCGGTAGCTGTACTTAATTTTGCTACGTGTTCTGTTGAAGGTCGTTTCCCAAGTCCAAACACCACATCTGATAACCCATTTTCTTGAGTAGCAGCTTGGTTAGGAAGTCTTACTGTATCGGGCTGTTGGGACACCCCGTTGAGTAGATTTTGTATTGATGAACTTACTAATCTTGCCATTATTCATTAATCAAGTGTTGACTTATTGGGTTGATAATTATCTCTGTCTGTAACACTATAAACACTATAGTTATCAAAGATACTATGATCTCTGGTATCTCCTTCACTTTCTTTCAATACAGCTAAAGCCTGTACTTCATCAACTTGATGAAATTTATGTAAAATATCAGAAGCCAACATTCTGTCTTGAAAAATTCTTGAAGCTCTAATTGTAATATATCT
>CEPS01035114.1_pt1 | contig 10504 bp, 10 predicted proteins | sample 530401 | NCBI WGS metagenome assembly CEPS01 (sample SAMEA2620035, study PRJEB7988) | marine metagenome | biome: marine biome (ENVO:00000447); feature: mesopelagic zone (ENVO:00000213) & marine oxygen minimum zone (ENVO:01000065); material: "saline water (ENVO:00002010), including plankton... | reverse complement strand
TGAATGTTATCTGAAGACCCACACCTGCAAAAAATATTGGAACGAATATTCCATTTGCTATACTTCGTAACCCACTGATGCTCTGATGATAATCTTTTTTAGGCATTTGTGAAAGTGCAAGCCCAATTAATAGAGATGTTATTGCACCATGAACACCGTTGATCTCACCGATATAGACGAATAATAGGACAATTCCTATCAAAACTCCGAAGAAAACTCCTTTAACTTCTGTATGGCGCCTAATAAATCTAAGAAGAATTGGAAGTACTTTGAGGCTGAATAATGATGCCACGATGAAAAAAAGTGTCATTCTACCAAGAGTAACCAGTAATTGAAATGGTGCAGATGATAATGGTTCTGCTGATAACTGCAGAATAAGGCTAATTGTAATTAGACCAACAAATTCAAGTATTGCAGTAATACTAAATATTTCTAATCCAACAGGGTCCCTAAGGTGGTCCAAATCAGAGAGAGTCTTAGCAACTACACCAAGGCTAGATAACCCAATTACTCCGGCTAGAGCAAGACTTGAAATATTATTTATTCCAATACTTTGAGACATGTAAAAAGATAATAGAAAAGGAACTAAGAAACTCACTGCAGCTGTATAAAAGACCCTTCGCCTAAGCGAAGATAACAAACCGGGAAGATCAATCTCTTCTACACCAACCAAGAAAAAGAGAAAGAATATTCCTAGACTTGTGAATAATTCAATTTCAGTTGTAGGTTTTACAATAGAAAGAAAACTTGGGCCAAGAATTAACCCCGCTAAAACATTACCCAAAAGTCCTGGCAATTTAACTTTTACAAATAGCTCTTCGAAGACTTTACCTCCAATTATTAGGAGACCCAGAAAGAGTATTCCCTCAGCTGCAGACATTCAACTTCAATCCAAAGATAGATGATAACATAAAATAAGGAATTAGTTAAGAGTATCTATCAGAAGATAATAATTATTAAGAAAATATTATCAATAAAACAGAATTCATTATTCTTAAATTAATTTTAAGATTGATTTCACTCAAGTCAATAAGCCTTGACCACAAGCATAGATAGTTAGGTTGAAAATTTCTAATTAAATTAAAATACCTTCACATAGAGAGGTTAAGTCTATGCAACCTGTTTCCAGAAGAGTTAGAACGATCTATTCAGTTATAGCATCTTCAAATAGACTGGAGATTCTTCGCATCCTTAACACAAAAGGGCCATTAAGCTATTCTGAGCTTAAAACATTAGCTGGGTTTAAATCAAAAAAAGAATCAGGTAAATTTGCATACCATCTTCGCAAGCTTGTAAGACAAATGCTTATATCTCTAAATAGACAAGAACGAAAATACACAGTTACAAGTCTGGGAAGGCTTGTATTAAATGTCACAAGACAGATAGAAGAACAATCTGTTGTTGAGAGCGGAAAGCTCTATGTTAGAACTTCAAGACAGACAATGGAGGAGTTCAACTCTGATAAAATCCTTCAATCTTTAGTTAGAGAAGCAGGAATGCCAGTAGAATTAGCACAGCGAATCACTAGCGAAACCGAGGCCAGGCTCTATAAATTTCAGACTATTTACTTGACAGCACCACTCATAAGAGAGATGGTTAATGCATTACTTGTAGAGCATGGATTTGAAGAGTATAGACATAAACTAACACGACTCGGCCTACCTATTTATGATATTTCAGAAATGATAAACAATACAGGTTTTGGTGAAGGGGATGTTGGAACCGTTTTATCCAAGACAGCGAATGCTGTTTTTTCAGAATATTTGATGCTCTCGCAACTACCAAGAGATGTCACCGATGCACATCTAGCAGGTGAGATTCATATTTCAAATGGTGGAAGCTGGGGACTTATGCCTGATACTGTGTTTTTTGATCTTGAGGCATTAAGAATCAATGGAATTAATCTTAAGGGTAAACTTTCTGCAATTCCAAAGGTAGAACCCCCAACAAAACTTGATGAGGCTCTGAGTACTTTAGTTAATATTACCGCTATTCTTAGCAAAGAAGTTTCCTCAGAAATATCATTAGAGAACTTCACATCCTATTTAGCTGAATTCGCTCAGGAGAAAACTAAGCATGAACTTAAAGAAACGGTAAAAAGAGCTTTAATGCTTTTACCGGCTATTACAATCGGAGGGCATGGTATCCCAATTATTTCATTACAAGTGGGTAAAGATAATAGTTCATCAAAATTTGATGAAGCTTTGATAAAAAGAGTTTTAGAAGCTACATTTTTGGCATACGAAGAATATGTCAAGAGCGTTTCTGAACCTATGGTAAACTTAGTATTCACAACTGATTCAGAAATAGAACCAAAGCTAAAAAGTATGTTATCATCTGCAATATATTCAGGTGGAAAAATTGGAATATCCAATAATATGAATGGTGCTATTGCTTATTCAGGATTGCGCAGAGATAGAGAAAAAAGGTTTCCTGCAGACAATGTAAAAATACTACATTCTCTCGCAATTAATTTACCAAGACTTTCCTATGAATCGAATAGAGATGAAACGTATTTTAGAGCCAAACTCACTATGGCTATACAAACGTCAATAAGTGCCCTACATACTCGAAAAAAGATAATAAGCAATCTTTCACGAAAGAATCTTTTACCGGCATTAACTAATGGAACAACGATGGTGGAAGAAGAATATGTTCCGCTTATTGTAAATCTAACTGGCCTTAATGAAGCCATTATCAAATTGTTAGGAGAAAGGGCAACGATGTCGGATAAACGTTCTTTATTGGAAAAAATACTAGAGACATCTTCTAAGAGTGCTGCTGACATTAGTGTGAAACTTAATGAGAATGCATTTGTTGCAATAATACAAGGGGATTCTGGAGAGCGCTTTGCATCAATGGACATTGAGAAATATGGTAGATCGTTAATATCTATTCCATCCGGTAAGAGTAGATATAGTCAGACCCCCATAGTTACTCATTCAGAACTTTCCAAGATAGATTATTTGCGAAATTTACATAAATCATATGAATCATTATCTGGAGGTTCCACAATTGAGATCGAGATACCAACTGGTGGATCTATTGAGATGTTATCAGAAATAATTGGCAAAGCACAAAAAAATACAGGATTTTATCATCTTTGGCATAAAATGGCGGTATGCCGTGCATGTGGTGACAAGTTTCCTGAAGGAACAGAGAAATGTGACTCTTGCAAATCAACTTCTATGAAACTATACTCAACTATTTAGAAAAAAATTCATATCTAAAAAAAACTTTTTTTATATGTCAAACTAATTACACTTTTATTTAGTTGGTACACTAATATTTTTATAATAAATCAGGTCTCAAAGTGTTAGAGACTATAATGAACAACATCCAATTATTCAAGGCAATGAGAGCGTTTTCATTGCATTATTCAAGTCAAATGCTATTGACCCAAAAGCGTCTCATTAACTCTTTTTTTTGAAGTTGTTGTGGCTATGAGCATTAATAAGCGTCAAGACTGTTTCACCGATAACAAGAAAGCCATCACAACAATTCCCCATCATATTTGTTCAGTAAGATTTGGTGAATAATTGTGGAAACCAATAAAATCACAAAGATCAAGAAACGTAATGGGCGGGTTCTCGAATTTAATCAAGAGAAGATTGCTATAGCTTTATGGAAAGCCATCCAATCTGTAGGTGGTAAGGATAAAAGTTTAGCAATACGATTTTCAGATAGATTGGTTGAGCTGGTGAACATGAAGTTTTCACCATCCACTATGCCTACTGTAGAAGATATTCAAGATATGGTTGAAAAGGTGTTGATGGAGCAGGGACAATCTAAAGCAGCAAAAGCATTCATCCTTTATCGTCAGAAGAGAGCAGAGATAAGAGAAGAGAAAAAGACAATTCTGGAAAAAGATGACATAGATGAAGTTGACAAACATTTTGATCTCAATGCATTACGTGTTATGAAGGCGAGATATCTTAGAAAAGATGGGTCTCGACTAATCGAAACACCTAAGCAATTATTTATGCGAGTTACGATTAATGTTGTTTTAACGGACTTAATATTTGATGAAAGAATATACAATCAAGACGGTGGACTTGCAACACATAAGGATGAGGACTTCGATTTTGGAAAATATGAAGATAAGTTTAGCATTGGAAAATATCGGTTAAATAGGTATCATTTAGAATCGTTGAAGCATCTATATGACAGAATGAATCTTAATGGATTCATGAAAGTGAACTGGAGTAGGTTCCTTATGTTACTTCAAAACTCTGAATTTGATAAATATGAGAAGACAGCAGATGAATTCTATAACTTAATGATAAATAAACACTTTATGCCGAACACCCCAGTTTTAGCCAATTTTGGAAATCCTTTGGGAATGGGTTCTGCTTGTTTTGTCATTAAAGTGGAAGATTCTATAGAAAGTATAATGGATACTCTGAAGAAGGCGGCCATAATATTCAAGTCTGGTGGTGGGATGGGTTACAACTTCTCAAATATTAGACCAGAAGGGGATATTGTTAGTTCAACTTCAGGTATAGCTTCTGGACCTCTTAGCTTTATGCGACTCTTTGACATGATGACTGAGGTAATCAAACAAGGCGGTATTAGACGAGGCGCAAACATGGGAATTATGAATATAAATCATCCAGATATTGAGAAGTTCATAACTGCCAAGAAAGGTAACATCGCTCTGAGAAACTTCAACATATCTGTTTTAGTATCTCCAGATTTCTGGGATTATTATGAGAAGAATGAGCCATATCCACTCGTAAATCCTCGTAACGGTGAAGTTATACGTGAAGTTAACCCAAGAATGCTTTTTGACATGATAGTATATCAAGCATGGGAAAGTGCGGAACCAGGTTTAATTTTTTCAGATCATGTGAATAAGCATAACCCATTTATGGATTCTTTAGGTCCAATAGAATGCACTAATCCTTGTGGTGAAGTACTGCTATATCCTAATGAGTCTTGTAATTTAGGGAGCATAAATGTCTGGTCATTCTGTAGAATAGATGATAGAGGAGAACGATTCTTTGATTGGGACGGTTTGAAAGAGACCATTATTTCTGCTGTTAAGTTTCTTGATAATGTAATTGACATTAACATCTTCCCATTACAAGAAATTGAAGATATGACTTTATCAACACGCAAGATAGGTCTGGGGATTATGGGGTTGGGCGATCTCCTATTTGATTTAGGAATATCTTATGATAGTGAAGATGGAAGAAATTTTATGGAGAGATTAATGGAATTTGTAAACTATTATTCCAAAGTTGCATCAATTGAATTAGCAAGAAGTCGTAGGAGCTTCCCATATTTTGAAAAGAGTTTCTTTAATGAAGGCAAACTTCCATTCAGTGGATACGAGAACAATGAGAAATGTTTCTTTGATTGGAATGAGATTGCCACGAAAGTTAAGGATGTTGGCTTGAGAAATTCGTATACCACAGTCATAGCACCAACTGGGAGCATATCAATGATAGCGGGTTGTAGTAGTGGTATTGAGCCGGTATATAGTTTGGTATATGAAAAGAATGTGAAAATAGGTAAATTTCACTATGTTGATCCAGTTTTTGAGAGAGTCATGAATGCAGAAGGACTGTATGATAGTGATTTGATTCGTGAAGTAAGCGAAAGAAATGGAAGTGTACAGAAAATAGCATATATTTCACCTAAGTTAAAAGACGTATTTGTAACTTCACTTGATATAACTCCTGAAGATCATATAAAGGCACTAGCTTCACTTCAAAAATGGGTTGATTCATCTATTTCTAAAACAAATAATTTTCCAGCAGATGCAACAACTGAATCTATGCGTGAAAGTTATTTGCTAGCATATAAGTTAGGTTGTAAGGATATCACTGTTTTTAGGGATTCCTCAATAAAGGACCAAGTATTAGTAGCTAATAAGAGAAAAAGAACCGACAAACCTACTAAATCAATTGGGTCTATACATCTGGAAGACCCATCTGTAAAATCAAAAGATAATAACAATCTGCGAACTGTTGGTATATCAAATGTAACTGATCAGACATATGTAATGGAATATAGGGACCAGACAGAAAAAGGAGATGTTTGTCCGATCTGTGATTCTCAGATCTTCTTTTTAGAAGGATGTGCAACCTGCCCTGATTGCGGTTGGGGTTTCTGCGCTTAATTCTTTTCATTCAACATTAAACTAATCAGAGCTGCTCGTACAATCTTCCCGTAATGTGCCTGAATAAAGTATTTTGCATTTGGAGTTTTATCTACTTCAGGTCTTATTTCGGTTGTACGAGGCAACGGATGAAGAATTATCAAGTCATCCCGCCCCTTAGAAAGTAATTTGTTATCGATCACATAAGACCCCTTCACTTTTTCATATTCTAAAGGGTCTGGAAGTCTCTCTTTCTGTATTCTGGTTACGTAAATCGCATCAACCTCCTCAATTATTTCTTCAATATTTTCGTGCAAAGAAAATTTAACTTTTTCTTCAAGGTCAATCAGCGCTTCATCTCTCACCTTTAAATCAGGAGGTGAGACTAGAAAGATTTTTGGGTTGAAGTGTGCTAAACCATATAGGAGAGAATAAACAGTTCTTCCATATTTTAGATCACCTATGACAGCGATTTTCAAATTTGTTATTCGACCTCTCTCTTTCAATATAGTGTAAATATCCAACATTGCCTGAGTAGGATGCTCTTCAATTCCACTCCCTCCGTTGATTACAGGTTTCTCTGCAATCTGTGCTGCAAATCGTGCGGCACCTTCCATATGATGTCTGAGAACCAAAATATCTACATATGACTCTACTGTTCTAATCGTATCATTAAGATTTTCTCCTTTCTCGATTGAAGATGTTCGAGCTTCAATTATCGATACAGTTCCACCACCAATTGATTGCATTGCTGCTTCGAAACTTAAACGTGTTCTTGTACTAGGTTCGAAAAACAATGTGCCTAAGAGTTTGCCTGAAGCCAATTCTTTCAACTTCATAGGAGATAATTTCTGAATATTATCAGACATCTTAAATAGATATTCAAGATCTAATTTTGAAAAATCTCTTATCGATATAATGTCCCTACCATAGAAGGGGTTGATCATTACATTCCACTCACCTACCAATTCAGATACATATAAAAATTTGAGGCGCAATGTAGTTATTCAACCATTACACAGGTTATGGTCGGGCAAATTTGTCTGAGGAACATCTAGCGGTTAGACGGATAAAAGATGGAACAGTTATTGATCATATTGACCATGGAGAAGCTTTAAGAGTACTTTCAGCACTTAAAGTTACAGGGCATGATGGTAATCTAGTAACGATTGCGATGAATGTTTCATCAAGTAAATTAAATAGAAAGGATGTAATAAAAGTAGAAAATCGGTTTCTCTTCGCTAATGAGACTAATAAGATAGCATTAATTGCACCCAATGCCACAGTAAACATAATTAAGAATTTTAAAGTAATAGAAAAGAGAAAAGTACACCTTCCAGATGCTCTTGAAGATGTTTTTAGCTGCCCAAACCCAACTTGTATATCAAATTCGGATGAACCATTGAAACCTATTTTAAAGGTAATTAATAGGAATCCACCTAAATTACAGTGTAAATATTGCATGAAGATATCAAATCCTGAGGAATTACTATAAATTGTTGGATTATGTAATGCTAAACCTTTAATCAATGAACACATGTAATCAAGATGTTAAAATTTAGACGCATTATATGAAATGTTAATAAAATGATGAAGATAGATTCTAAGCAAAAGAAAATCCAAAAATATTTACTTATTCTGCCGATTATCTTTATCGCGTTAATTGTAGGAGGAACTTATATTGGATTTCAATTATCAGATATAGGTGGAGTTTCTGACTCGATAATGTGGCCTCTTATTTTTGCCACCCTAGGTTTTGGGATCTCGATAGTTATTTCGATATTAATTTCCAAAATATGATCTTTAATGAATCCTAGATATTTTTGACTCCATAACGATTATATTAATAAGGCATAAAAAATACTTGCATTAATATGGTAAAAAGATTAAGAGAAATTCTATCTTGAGATTCATCAAAATCTACAATAACAAATGTTAGCATAAGGCTAATGGCAATATATGTAATTAATAGATTTTTGATAACTTTAAGAGAACATAAAAAGTCCAAATTAATGCAAAAATAACCCAGCCTATCATGTTAATTGGTGTTACAATCTGTAACTCCAAGATAACCAGTAGAATGATAATTTGAGGTACAGTTAGAATAATGGCAAGAAGAATGGTTTTCATTATAAAATTGAACGAAGAAAAATTATATCTACTGAATTCCACTTCGTGTGTCTGCTTTTTTGGCATCACATTAGTTAACATTTGTTTTTTAGGATATATTCTTTATGGGCAAGTCCATAGAATTATTATCTTTAATATTTGAATATCTCAGATAACTAATAATAAAAATAAAGATTAATTTTCACTATTAATTTCCAAGAATCAATATTGCTACTACAATACCATAAATAGCTATAGCTTCACCAAGAGCAGTAATAATTATGGCGGTAGTTTTCAACTCAAGTTTTTCTGCAGACGCTGCCAAACCAGCCGAACCAGCTTTACCAACAGCTAATCCTGCACCAATTGCTGCAGCACTAAATGCAAGAGCTGCGGAAAGAAATTTACTAGCACCAGCTATATCAAGGGTTTCTTCGGCTACAGGTGTTTCCTCTTCTTGTGCGAAAGCTGGTATAATACTGAAAAGACTTAATACAAGTCCGACCATTAGAATTGTTTTATAATTCATCTATATTTCTCCTTAAATTATCACTCTAGGTTTTTTCAAAGTGTTTATAAGTCTTCTCCAGTAAATCATTTAGCTTGTCTTTAACTTCTTTTTGTAGGTCAATATGTTTTTTATCTATTGATTTACGAGCTTGAGAAAACTTCTTTTTTGTTGTTTCATTTTTCACCATTATTATGTAACCTCCTTTCGTTTCTCCATTGTCGCTTTGACGTGCTTAAGCTTTACAAAGTCCTCTCTTTCGCGTTCCTCTAGAGTAGAAGCTATAAACTTTATTGAATCTTTATAACTTGGAATAATCACATATTCTAAAGCGTTTATGAGTCTCTGAGTTTTTTCCAGCTCTTTTGCAAGTCGAAAGATAGTATTTTCAGATTCAGCAGCTGAACATATATGTGGTAAAACTAATCTCATCATCTGAGTAGTGGTGTCAAGTGAAGAACTAGTATCGGCAAATCCATAGGTTAATTCAGACTTTTTTTCTGATAATTTTAATGTGGGGACCAGAATGTCCACGATCGGTTTAACATCAGCAATAACATCGACTTGACTAGGTGTTGTTAGTGCAATAGATTCAAGAGTAATGGATCCAACCTTAAGATATGTATTAAATAGAAAGCGATATGCTGTTGATAATGGTTCCCACATCTTATCACGCGAAATAGTGGCTTCTTCAATTATTTCGTCAAGCTTTCGTAGAAGAACATCCCTTTTATCTTCAAGTATCTTATGCACAGAATTCGCAACTTGTAGACTCTTCTTTATCCGAATAAGTTCTATCTTCGTTGGTAATGGTCTTCTACCAGAAGCAACAGACATTCTAGCTCTTCAACTCAATTTATTCAGCATACTTATCAATATACTGCTGCTTAATCTTAGTTAATTCTTTATCTGGTAACTCTGAGAATAACTTCCAAGCGATTAAGAGAGTTTCTTTAATAGTTCGATTCTCATCATAATCTTGTTTCAAAAATTTCTTTTCAAAGGCTTCACCAAAGTCAAGATATTTCATATCAGTTTCAGCTAAACCTGCTTTACCGACAATTTCAGCAAGAGCTCTTAACTCTTGAGCACGTGCATATCCAGCATAGAGCTGATCGCTTACATTCTGGTGGTCTTCCCTTGTTCTCCCTTCACCTATTCCATCCTTCATAAGTCTACTTAGACAAGAGAGAACATTTACTGGTGGAAAAATATCTTTACGATAGAGATCTCTCCCAAGAACGATTTGGCCCTCAGTAATATAACCAGTTAAGTCCGGAATAGGATGTGTGATGTCATCACTCGGCATAGAAAGAATAGGCATCTGAGTTATACTTCCTTTATGTCCTTTAATACGCCCTGCACGTTCATAAAGTGAAGCTAAATCGGTATACAAATAACCCGGATACCCTTTACGGCCAGGTACTTCCTCTCGTGCCGCGCTTATTTCACGAAGTGCTTCTGAATAATTGGTCATATCTGTAATAATTACCAATACATGCATATCTAGATTAAAAGCAAGGTACTCTGCTACAGTTAACGCTACTCTAGGGGTAATAATACGTTCTATTGCAGGATCATCAGCAAGATTAAGAAATAATGCACTTCTCTTTATTGCTCCACTTTCCTCCAGAGATTTTCTGAAGAATGCTGCTTCTGAATGTTGAACACCTATAGCAGCAAATACTACTGCAAATTCATCTCCACTTCCAGCTACAGTTGCTTGTCTAGCTATTTGTGCAGCCAATTTATTGTGTGGTAATCCTGCTCCAGAAAATATC
>CEPS01021696.1_pt1 | contig 10510 bp, 8 predicted proteins | sample 530401 | NCBI WGS metagenome assembly CEPS01 (sample SAMEA2620035, study PRJEB7988) | marine metagenome | biome: marine biome (ENVO:00000447); feature: mesopelagic zone (ENVO:00000213) & marine oxygen minimum zone (ENVO:01000065); material: "saline water (ENVO:00002010), including plankton... | reverse complement strand
CATGATCAGTCCGGGGCGAAGCGGTACAAAGGTCGCATCGATATGGATGGGATAAGGATCACCTGGGAAATTCACCGTGTGCACCCGGTGATCCGGAAAATGCCGCTGCAGCCACTGCATACCCCTGCGGTTGGTAGTGAGCCCATGCTGACAGAACAGATCCTTGCCGATGCGCAGGATATCCGCGGCATCGAAGAGAGGCTCGTGTTCTGTGGTGACGAAATCCAGGGCCGCGGTGCGCTTAAGACGCTCTTCGATTGTGATCTCATCAAAGTAACCTGCCTGATAGGACTGATCAGAAAGGCGCGGCCGCGGTGCCTGCTCCCAGCGAAATTCCGGATCCTCATCGAAATAGCGCTGCATCAGAGCGTGATACGCCAGAAACTCCCAGTACCTGCAGCGAAAAGACATCGGGGCAGATAGGATTTCCTTGCCTACGGTTAACAGCACATCGCGCGGCGGCATGCAGCCGAACATCGAGCCGGTGGTGAAGTCAGGTGTAGTCACTGCCTGATTCCACTGGATCGGCTCCGGTCGATCGACCCGCACACCCCGGCTTTCGAGCAGGCTGACAAGGTTATCCAGCTGGGCATTCGCGCGCTCAACGGTCGCCAGGGGACGTGGTCCCCACATACCGCGCATGTCGCTGTCTTCAGGCACTTTGGCCTCAGTGGCAGGCTCGGACGGCGGGATGCAGGTGAAATCAGCCCGTCCCACAATCGCGTGCTTAAGCGGATCAAAATCGTTCCATGAACTGACAACAGTGGCGTCCATTGTTCGTCTCCGTACTCAGCCTATTCAGTCCAGTTTCAATCTGGGAAAAATAACCTAGGAATTGTCAGACTCCTTCGCCAGCGCCTCAAGGACTTTGGCCCGACGCGACAGCCACCAGCCATACTGCACGGGCCACTGATCCCATTCAGGATCCGCCTTCAGAGAAAGCGCCGCATGTAAAGGCCAGTTGGGGTCCATGAGTGCTTCCCGCCCGATAGCGACCAGATCGGCTTCACCGTTGGCGACGATCGCTTCGGCCTGATGCGCAGTCAACACCAGGCCAACTGCCTGGGTCATGAGACCTGCCTGCGCTTTCACAGCATGTGCATAAGGCACCTGGAACCCCGGTTGTGGTGGCGGCCCTTTTGCGGCAGTGGCAGAACCCAGAATGCCGCCCGACGAGCAGTCGATCACATCAACCCCGAGTCCTTTGAGATCTTTTGCAAGCACAACCGTATCCTCCAGTGACCAGCCTTGCGCTGCACCATCCACTGCCGATACCCGCACGAAAAGCGGTTTGCCTTCCGGCCATGCCGCCCGCACCGCCTCCACGGTCTCCAGCAGCATCCGCGAACGGCCAGAGCGGTCACCACCGTAGCCATCAGTACGGTGGTTACTTACTGGCGAGAGAAAACTTGCCGCGAGATAGCCGTGTGCAGCATGAACCTCGGCAATATCAAAACCCGCATGATCGGCACGCCGGGCCGCGGCCGCAAAATCATCCACTACCTGCGCAATATCGGCCGGGCCCATCTCAACGGGCAGCAGCCAGCCCTCCCCTAGCGGCAGAGCCGAGGGCGCGATCACCTGCCAGGGCTCTTCTCCACGCGCCTGATCGTTCCCGTCAAGCGGGCCATTTCCATGCCATGGCCGCTGCATGGCGGCTTTTCGTCCGGCATGGGCAAGTTGTATCGCTGACACCGACCCCATGCTGCGAATAAAGCCGGTAATCCCCGACAACGCCTGGGCATGCGCATCGGACCAGATGCCAAGATCCCCGTGGGTGATCCGGCCTCTTCGCTGCACTGCCACGGCCTCGGTGAATACAACTCCAGCGCCTCCCTGGGCAAATTTCCCAAGGTGCACCATATGCCAGTCATTGGCGAGTCCATCGCCCGCGCTGTATTGACACATCGGTGATATAACCAGCCGATTGGGAATCGTCAGGTCACGGATCTGTAGCGGAGTAAAGAGACTTGATGAGGACGACATAAGCGCAACGGGGTACCGTATAAAAAGTCGAGCGCGCAATCATATCGGGCACGACCGGCAGATGCCAGAAAAATCGCCCTTTCGCCCGTCTCAAACAGCCGATCCTCGGCTAGACTTGCGGACCACTGATCCAATCCGGATTGTATGCCGATGCCTGATGCCAAAACTGCAGCGCAGTTGCTCCTGCAAGCCCGCAAGCCCGGACAAGCCCTGACCACCTTGCCCGACGATGCCTTGCCGGCCAGCAGGATAGAGGCCTATGACGCACAGGCTGAACTTGTCTCACTGCTGAGTGCAGGGTCTGGCAAACCGGCGGGATACAAAGTGGGCTGCACCAATGCAACCGCGCGGCAGATGCTGGCACTGGACTCCCCTTTCAGTGGCCGCTGCTTTGAAAAAGAGATTTCCGTCTCGCCCTCCAGCATCGATGCCTCAACGCTGCATATGATCGGCATTGAGCCTGAAATCGCCGTGCGTATCGGCGAAGACCTTGTGCCCTCAAAGGACTGGCAAACGGCTGATGTCATCGATCATATAGAGGCCGTGATGCCTGCGATTGAAATCGTGGAAAGCCGCTTTTCGACCTGGCCGCTGATGGGCTTTCTCAGCGCAATTGCCGATAACGGCGTGCATCGCCACCTGGTGCTCGGTGAACCGCTGCAGAACTGGTCGGTCGGGCAAGTCGACCGCGCGCAAGTCACACTAACGGCAAACGGCAAAACGGTACGCGAAGGCGTTGCAGGCAATGTCGACGGCGGACCTTTTGGCGTAGTCGCGTGGCTGGCCAATCACCTTAACGCCATGGGATGCACTCTCGCAGCGGGTCAAATCGTTACTACGGGCGTAATGACTGACATCTATGACAGTGCTCCCGGCGAAGAACTCGTTGCACAATACACTCTTCCGGGCGTCGTTAAGTTGCAGGTCACCTCGTCGTGACCCACGAACTGATCAGTCTTCCCGCCCACGCAGTACGAACCCTGCTACAGGATCGGCAGGTGAGCCCGCTCGATCTTCTGGATGCTCTAGAAATCCGGATTGGGGAAGTCGACCCGGCGGTTAACGCTTTGCCCACTCTTTGCTTTGAAAGAGCCAGAGCACGGGCCCGCGAGCGCGACTTTTCCACCCTGCCGCTTGCTGGAATGCCCATTGTCATAAAGGATCTTTTAACCGTATCGGGTGTCCGGACAACCTTTGGATCGATGGCGTACCGTGATCATGTACCCCAGGCTTCTGATTTGCTTGTCGAGCGCATTGAGGCTGCCGGGGGCATCGTCTACGCCAAGTCCAACACACCCGAATTCGGCGCAGGCGCCAATACCTTTAATGATGTTTTTGGATTCACCCGAAACCCCTGGAATACTGCACTTTCGGCTGCAGGATCATCGGGGGGCTCGGCTGTGGCACTGGCCACCGGCATGGCATGGCTTGCAACCGGCTCTGATCTCGGCGGCTCGCTCCGCAATCCAGCCAGTTTTTGCGCCGTAGTCGGTCTTCGCCCGAGCCAGGGGCGGGTCGCGGCCGACCCGGGTGAACTTGCCTTCAACCGCTTGAGCATGGAAGGACCCATGGCGCGCAACGTGACCGACGCCGCGATGCTGCTGGATGTCATGGCGGGCTACGATAGCCGTGACCCGATGTCCCTGGATGATCCGTCCGAGTCGTTCGAAAATGCGGCCAGGCAAAAAAACGTGCCCCAGCGGATTGCCTTTTCACCGGATCTTGGCATCACCCCCGTTGACCCCGAAGTCGCCCGCATCTGTGAGCAGGCCGCTGAGCGGTTTGAGGAACTTGGTGCACGTGTTGAAAAAACGCACCCGGATTTTTCGGACCTGCAGGAAGTATTTCAGGTCCATCGGGCACTGTCGTATGCCGCATCACTCGGCCCCGAACTCGAGGAAAACCGCGAGGTGTTCAAGCCCGAGATTATCTGGAATGTGGAAAAAGGGCTCTCCCTGACCGCCCAGGAAATCATGGACGCGATGGTGGCGCGCTCACAGATCTACCAGCGGACGGTGGAATTTTTCTCAAAGTTTGATCTCATTCTGACACCTGCCACGGTGGTGCCCCCCTACCCGGTGGAGCAGCGGTTTGTTGAGCGTATCGGTGATCACAAGTTTTCAAATTACATTGAGTGGTGTTCGATAACCTATGCCTTTAGCGTGATCGGTGCGCCCGCTATATCCATACCCTGTGGATTTACCCAAAAGGGGCTGCCGGTAGGCTTGCAGATCGCAGCGCCAGTCCGCCAGGAAGCGAGACTGCTTTCTGCGGCATGCACGTTTGAAAATCTGCTAAGGTTGTCCGAGCAACTCCCCATTGACCCGCGAGCCCCTGATCCATGACGCACTACAGCGCGTGCCCGCACGACTGCCCTTCGACCTGTGCACTGGAAGTCGAAAAAATCGATGACAACACCATAGGCAAGGTTCGAGGCGCCTCGGAAAATACCTATACCGCCGGGGTTATCTGCAGCAAGGTGGCCCGTTACCGTGAGCGTATCCATCATCCTGACCGCCTGACCCAGCCACTGCGCCGCACCGGCAGCAAAGGAAGCGCCGAGTTTGCACCGATCAGCTGGGATGATGCCCTCGATGAAGTTGCCGAGCACTTTCTTGCGGCCGAACAGCGCTACGGCAGTGAAACCGTCTGGCCCTATTACTACGCCGGGACCATGGGTCTTGTCATGCGTGACGGCATCAACCGCCTTCGTCACGTCAAGCGGTATTCAGGCTTTTATTCCACGATCTGCGTTACCCCGGCCTGGAACGGTTTTATCGCTGGGACCGGTCGACTGGCCGGAGTGGACCCCAGAGAGATGGGGTGTTCGGACCTTGTCATCATCTGGGGCACCAATGCCGCGAGTACCCAGATCAATGTGATGACCCATGCGCTCAAGGCGCGGCGCGAGCGGGGCGCAAAAATCGTCGTTATCGACACCTATAAAAACGCAACCGCAAAACAGGCCGATCTTTTCCTCTGCGTACGCCCGGGTACCGACGGGGCACTCGCCTGCGCACTGATGCATGTGCTCTTTCGCGACGGCAAGGCCGATCGGGATTATCTTCAGGAATTCACCGACTGTCCCGAAGCGCTTGAGACACACCTTGCGTCCCGCGACCCGGCCTGGGCGGAGGGGATCAGTGGCGTTCCGGCCGGGCAGATCGAAACCCTGGCGTCAATGATCGGCAACACGCCCCGGACCTTCTTTCGGCTGGGTTATGGATTTACCCGTCAGCGCAATGGCGCGGCCAATATGCATGCGGCGCTTTCGATCGCGGCCGTTGCCGGTAGTTGGCGTCACGAGGGCGGAGGCGCCTTTCACAATAACGGCGGTATCTACCATTGGGACAAGACACTCATCGAGGGCTCGGACTGTCGCGACCCCAAGGTGCGGGTGCTCGATCAGTCCCGCATCGGCCCGATCCTGACGGGAGACCGACGGGATCTCGGTGACGGACCCCCGGTCAGCGCGTTACTCATTCAGAACACCAACCCGATGTCAGTGGCGCCGGATCTCAACCGGGTGCATGAGGGTTTTGCCCGGGAGGATCTTTTTGTCTGCGTTCATGAGCAATTCATGACCGAAACTGCACAAATGGCTGACATCGTCTTGCCAGCCACCATGTTTCTCGAACACGATGACCTCTACCAGGCAGGCGGGCATCAGCATATTACGCTGGGCCCCAGGATTGTTAACCCACCCGAAGGCTGCCGCTCCAATCACGAGGTGATCTGTGCGCTGGCAAAACGCCTGGGCGCCAATCATGCGGGCTTTGATATGAGTCCGCGCGAGCTGATTGACCGCACGCTGCAGGACTCCGGCTGGGGCAACCTTGACGATCTAGAGGAAAAGCGCTGGATTGACTGCCAGCCGGGTTTCCGTGATTCCCATTATCTGGACGGCTTTGCCCATGCCGACGGACGGTTTCATTTCTCGCCCGACTGGAATGCGCTTCTACCCCACGGCTTTGGACCTGCCGGCGCCGTCATGCCGAACTTGCCGGATCACTGGGATGTGATCGAAAAGGCAAACAGCGAGATGCCTTACCGCCTGGTCACGGCACCTGCCCGCCACTACCTCAACTCAACGTTTACCGAAACACCAACGTCCAACCGCCGTCAAAAGCGGCCGAGTGCCATGCTGCATCCTGATGACGCCCGTGACTTGAAGGTTTCCGACGGCGACACCGTGCGCCTTGGCAACCTGCGCGGGGAGATCCCGATAACCGCAGAGGTGATCGAAACAGCACAACGCGGTGTGGTCATCGTGGAAAGCATCTGGCCGAACCGGGCCTTTACCGGCAGCAAGGGAATCAATGTCCTGACCGGGGCCGATCCGGTCGCGCCGGTGGGTGGCGCCGCAGTTCACGATACCCGAATCTGGATCCGGCCGGAGCACTAGGCTCCGTGCTCCCCAGGCTTATCGTATAAGGTGGGCCGGGAAGAAGCGAGCCTGTCGGCCTCACTTTTTCCCTGAGTCCGGAATATGCCGGGGCATACCCGCCCGGCCACACACGATGCAATGCCGAGGGAAATCAGGGCTGCAGTTGTCCAAAGACCGGCCGGCTAAAGGCCGCGATAGGCCAACGCGGTACCGGCAGCGGCACCCACGAATACAATCGCGCATCCGGTGCCCAGCATCATTGCGGCCCGTTCTGACCCGTTCGGCTGGATGATAAAACGACAAACCCCGATACCGGGCCCAGCCTCCGGCATAACCTGCTCCACCTAAGAACGAGAACCTGATATACCCTTAGAATAATGATGAATATATGATGCAGGCCAGGGAATCGGCAGGCTTCTGACAACGGGCCCGCCTTGGGCTGCGATTGAGGTCTTCAACAGGAGGGATGTATGGACCTAGGTTTTGGCGGAATTGTGCTCGTCTTGCTCATTTTGGTTGGAGGATGGCTGGTTTGGACCTATAACCGCTTTATTCGACACAAAAACAATGTGCGCGAGGCATGGAGCGGTATCGATGTCCAACTCAAGCGTCGACACAATCTGGTCCCGAATGTGATCGAAACCGTTAAGGGCTACATGGGTCACGAACAGGGAACGCTCGATTCACTGACCCGGCTTCGGACCGGCGCTGACGACGGGGAGAGCGTGTCAAAAATTGCAGAGCATGAGAGCAACCTCTCCAGAGCAATCGGCGGCATACTGGCAGTTGCAGAAGGATATCCCGACTTGAAGGCAAGTGCCGGCTTTCTCGACCTGCAGCAGAAACTGCACGAAACAGAGGAGCAGGTACAACTGGCGAGACGCTACTACAATGGGACCGTTCGTGACTGGAACGTCCTTGTGGAGTCCTTCCCCAGTAATCTGATCGCCAGCATTTTCAGATTCGAACTCGCTGAATATTTCGAAATCGAACTGGCCACGGAACGCGCGGTACCGAAAGTCGATTTCTGATGACCCGCATCGGGTTCAGGCTTTTTCTTGCGGCGCCGCTGCTGGCGGTGCTCGCCATCCCGCTCACGTCGTTTGCCGAGGAACGCATCCGTCTTTTTCAAAGTGCCGTGAACGTGATGCCCAGCGGCACGCTCACCGTGACAGAGACCATCACAGTTCTGGCCGAAGGCAAGAAGATCAAACGCGGGATCTACCGCGACTTTCCAACCGAATACCGGGATCATGAAAACCGCAAACGCCAGGTCGGATTCAGATTACTGGGCGTGACCCGTGACGGCAGTCCGGAAGCACACCATACCGAAAGACTCAGTAACGGGATCCGCATCGACATCGGACAGCGCAACATATTTCTCCCACCAGGCGTGTATCGCTACACGTTGACCTATCAGACGGATCGGCAACTTGGGTTTTTCGCTGATCATGATGAACTTTACTGGAATGCAACGGGCCACGAATGGGATTTTCCGATAGACGAGGCCGCCGTTACCGTAACGCTTCCCGAAGGTGTCCCGCCACATCAAATCCAGGCAACAGCCTACACCGGCCCTGCCGGTTCAGTGAGCCGAGATTACCAGTCGCGGATCGCCTCCGACGCCTCGGTGGAATTCACAACTACTGCTTCGCTTGCACCAGGCTCCGGGATCACGGTCGTCGTCGGATGGCCCAAGGGATATGTGAGCGAACCCGATATTTCTTCCCAATTTGGATTTTTCCTTCAAGACAACCTCGTGTTGTTGATCGGCCTTACAGGCTCAGCACTGGTGTTGCTGTACTTTCTGCTGGCATGGCGCCGGGTGGGGCGTGACCCGCGTGGGGGTACCATCATCCCCCGTTTTGAACCCCCAACCGGACTTTCCCCGGCAGCGGCGCGCTATGTGCTGAACATGGGTTTTGACAGCAAGGTCCTTTCCTGCGCGCTGATCAGCATGGCGGTCAAGAAACGGATCCGGATCGTTGAACAATCCGATGGGACCACCATCATTGAACGTGACGACACCGGCAACGACAGTATGTTGTCTTTTGGCGAGAAAGCCCTATATCAGAAATTGCTGGGCCACTCAGGCCAACTGAAACTCGACAATGCGAATCACCAGCAGATCGGCGCCGCGCAAGACAAACTCAAATTACGCCTTGCCGACGAATACCACAGCCACTACTTTTTCAATAATCTCAAATGGCTCTTACCAGGCATAGCACTTTCTATACTGACCATTGTAGGCCTGGCCATCATCGACTTTGGGCCTGTTATGTTTTCCGGGATACCCATCCTGATCACCAGCGTATTCGCTGTTGTTGCCACTCGTATCTGGCGCCAGGGTAGACGCTTTTTTGCCGTTGTGTTTGTTGGGATTGCCGTAACTGTCAGCCTGATTAACCTGGGTGCGATGATGGTCACTACCGAGGCCGGCTTTGTGCTGATTCTGACTCTGGTATTTCTCATAGGCATCAATTGCCTGTTTTACTTTCTGCTCAAGGCGCCAACCCGGCTCGGACGAAAGATCATGGACGAGATTGAGGGCTTCCAGAAATTCCTCGGAACTGCTGAGAAAAACAGGCTGAATACACTCGGTGCAATGGACGAACGCCTGCTGCTCTTCGAAAAATTCCTGCCCTATGCGCTTGCGCTGGATGTCGCGCAGGAATGGTCCGAGAATTTCAGTGAGACCCTTACGCAGGCCGCGCAGGAGCCAGGCAGGCACTACCAGCCCCGTTGGTACTCGGGCCGATCATGGGAGCCCGCCAATCCGGTTCGCTTTGCCAACGCCCTCGGCCGCACACTCTCCTCTACCGTCGCGTCAGCAGCCACAGCGCCGGGGTCTTCGTCCGGATTCAGCGGGGGATCTTCCGGTGGTGGAGGTGGCGGCGGGGGTGGCGGCGGCTGGTAGCTCGGCCGGGCTTGCAATCAGTCAGCGGGTGACCAGCGGGGAGTCCGGTAGCCCCCATCCAGACCACCGGCAGAGAGCACAAGCTGCCACAGATGGTTTTCACGCGAGCGGAAGGAACCTGCAGAGACCAAAAGGTAGTAGTCGAACATCCGCTTGAAGCGCTCGCCGTAGTGCGCCTTGAGCGTTGGCCAGGCGTCATTGAAATTGCGGTACCAGGCCATCAATGTGGGGTCATAGTCGGCGCCGAAGTTATGCCAGTCCTCAATAGTGAAAAATGCGCCGGCCTGGCGGACCAATGCCGGGGCCGGAGGCAACACGCTATTGGGGAAAATATATTTCTCGATCCACCGGTCGGTCGCAAAGCCATCGCGGCCCGCACCGATCGTGTGCAGAAGAAACAGTCCCTGATCCTTGAGCAGTGAGCGGGCCTTGCTGAAGAAGGTCTGGTAATTCTTCTGGCCCACGTGCTCAAACATGCCGACGGACACGATACGGTCAAACTGTCCTTCTAGTTCGCGGTAATCCCTGACTTCGATATCTACGGGCAGGTCAGCACAGCGATCCCGGGCCAGTTTTGCCTGCTCGCCGGAAACGGTGACCCCGGTGACGTGTACGCCATGATGTCTAGCCATCCAGCGCACCAAACCGCCCCAGCCACATCCGATATCCAGCACCTTCATTCCGGCCTCGATCTGCAGCTTGGCACAGATCATCTCCATTTTGGCAATCTGCGCTTCTTCAAGATTCCGGGCGGATGCCCAGAACCCGCAGCTGTAGTTCATATGCGGATCAAGCATCTGCTCGAAGACATCATTGCCGATATCGTAGTGTCGTTCACCGACTTCAAACGCCCGTGCCCGGCTTTGGCGATTAAACAATCGAAAGCCGACGATATAGATCAGAAAACGCAGATTATTCCGGACCTTGTCTTCGAGGCCGGCACGAAAGCCGCGGGTGATCATCTCATCCAGCGCCTCGCAGTCCCACCAGCCATCCATATACGCCTCGCCAAGGCCAAGCGTACCGTCCCGCGCAATTCGCAGGAAAAGATCCGGGTTATGTACCTGCACATCCCAGGGATCCGGTCCGTTGAGACGGATACCGGCAGGCTCGAGCATCTGCTCGAAACGTTTGATCATTCTTTTCACGCCAACCCCCTTTGACCCCTGTCCGCTTGCATCCCATTTCGGGCAGGATTACTGCTCTAGCGTCAACGACCC
>CEPS01076248.1_pt1 | contig 10529 bp, 10 predicted proteins | sample 530401 | NCBI WGS metagenome assembly CEPS01 (sample SAMEA2620035, study PRJEB7988) | marine metagenome | biome: marine biome (ENVO:00000447); feature: mesopelagic zone (ENVO:00000213) & marine oxygen minimum zone (ENVO:01000065); material: "saline water (ENVO:00002010), including plankton... | reverse complement strand
CAGAAGCAGATACGCCAGGATCCATGGAAGCAGGCGGTGGACTCTCGAAAGACCTGTAAAAAAGCCCTCGACTGCACTCAAAAATCCAATCATTTAATTGCTTGTATAGAAAAAACGAGGAAAACCTTCGGAAAGCCGAAACTTCCCGAAGGTTGCTTCATCAGAGGCCGAAATCAATCGGCATGGTTACCCGTGCCAGGATCTCAGTTTTATATTGTTCGCCACCTTTGGTGTAAGCGATCAGGACAGGAGTTCTGTTTCCATCTCGGCAAACAGGAGAGGGATCGGAGCAGAAACTGATTGGACCGGATGCAAGACCCTGATAATTCCGTATTCCTGCAATTGCATTACGAATAGCAACACGGTCGGCTTTCAGGGAACTGCTGGTCAATGAAACTTTGGCATTGTTCAGCGCGATTTCGACGATTCTGATCAGATCATAGGCTTGGGAGAAGTCATGATCCGGGGCGTGGATTCCATACCTCTTACGAACCATTTCGTTGAACAAGCGTGCCACTGGTCGTGTGTCGGCATCCGAATAGGCTGCAGCATAAAAAACACCCTTGACAGCATCTCCTGCAATTTTTGGCACAGGTGCATTGGAGGCTGAGGAGGAACCGATGCGCCGTACATCCGGACCAATACCTGCTTCATAGGACTGGACCAAGGCTCTGGCCATGGTTTCTGCAAGGGCTGCGACCATGATCCCGTTTACACCAGCTGATTTAATCTTCTGCATGTGAGTACGGAAGTCGACTTCCTTCTCCTGGACTTGAGCCACATAAACCGGTTCTGCGCCGTGCTGTATACGCATCTGTTTTTGCATCGCGTCACAGTCATTCTGTGATGCAGCATCTGCAGCGCAGATGTAGGCGATCTTCATGCCGATGTTTTCACCAACATACTTGGCATTCACGCCAGCATAGTAACGGCCTGATACCGGAACACGAAAGACCCAGGCACTGCCTTTTTGGGTGATTTTAGCATTGGTCGAATGCGGGATGATTTGCGGTACTTCAGCTTTCGCCGTCACATCCACTATGGGAAGAGACACCGATGAACACGTCGAACCGATCAGCAGGTGAATCTTGTTCTGGAAAATCAGTTTGTTCGCGTTCGCAACGCCTTTGTCGGACTTGCACTCATCATTCATGAGTGTGGCTTTGATCTGATTGCCGTTGATTCCTCCGGCTTTATTGATGAGGTCGATTTCATCCATGACCATCTGTCCATACTTCTGGCCGTTTTCACTGACCATCCGCATGGTGATACCAATCCGGAGTTCTCCTGCCATTACAGAAACTGCGGATAGCATCATCCCTGCAAGGACTAATACCGAAATGAGTTTATTCCTTTTCTTCATTTGCTCGCTCCTTTGAAAAGGTTTTGCACGATTGTGCGAAGAAGGCATGACCTTTTTCATGCCTTTACTTTTGCTTCAATCCCGAAGAGACCCGAAGGCCGGATCATCAAAACCAGGATCAGAAGCAAAAATGCGTAGATATCTTTGTGACTTGGAGAGATGTAGGCTGCTCCAAGGTTCTCGAAAATCCCAACCAGGATTCCTCCCAGCAAAGCCCCTGGAAGGCTTCCAAATCCTCCAACGACTGCTGCTGCAAAGGCTTTCATCAGCATCAGATAGCCCATCTCCACTTGAACCGATTGCATCGGTCCTATGAGAACACCTGCTGCTGCTGCCAGTGCGCAGGCCAGTCCGAAAATGAGTGAGATGAAAACAGGGACGTTGATTCCCATCAAGTACGCGATGTCCTTATTTTGGGCCACAGCTCGAACCGCCAGTCCAAGCTTGGTGTATTTAAGGAAAAAATGAAGCATTCCCATCAATAAAAAAGAAATCACTGCGGTAATGATATAACTCTGAGGAATAGAAATATTTCCGAGTTGAAGCGGCATTCCAAGATTGATCGAAAAAGGCTTTGCGTCTGCACCCCAGATTAAAAAAGCAACATTCATCAGGGCGACCGACATCCCAAACCCGCAGATGATCATGCCCATCCCGGCCACGGTGTAGCCTCCGCCTGAACGCGTCAGCCTGCGGTAAAAAACCCTTTCGATCAGCATGCCCATCAAACCTGCAAGAACCATTGCTCCAATAAGAGCAGCTGGATAAGGAATACTCATGTCCTTGGCCATTACGAGTCCGAAAAACGCTCCGAACATGTAGATTTCACCATGGGCAAAATGAACAATGTCGAGTCCTGAGTAAATCAGCGATATGCCCAAGGCAACCATTCCGTAAACCACTCCGATCGTGATTCCAAAAATGATGAAAGCAAAAAGAGAATTGAAGTCGAATTCCATTATATTAATTTTCCAGAGGTTTTCTTTGCATCATATTTTGAAATGCTGGTATTTCACGCACTCAATTCCCGGGTGGTATCGGTCACCGTTCCTCCCAAAAAGGATTCACGCACCGAAGGATCATGGATCAGATCCTCAGATTTTCCTTCAAGCATGATCACTCCGTCCCGGATGATGTATCCATATTGTGCCAGAAGCAGGGCCATACGGACGTTCTGTTCGACGATCAAGATGGTCACTCCTGTTTGGCTGATCTTGTAGATGTTGGAAAAAATTTCGAGGACTATTTTTGGAGCGATTGCGGCACTTGGCTCATCGAGCATCAGCATCTTGGGATTGGCCATCAATCCCCTGCCGATGACGAGCATCTGCACTTCTCCACCACTAAGGGTGCCTGAAAGGGTCTTTCGTCGTTTTTTCAGGATCGGGAAGAATTGGTAGATTTTCTCCAAATCCTGTTTGATTGCATTACGATCACTTCGAACATACGATCCCACCATCAGGTTTTCCTCAACCGTCATTGCAGGATAAGACTCTTTGGACTGGGTCACCTGAACCAGTCCTGATTTTACAATTTCATGAGGTTTTATTCGTTCCAGAATTTCCCCGTCGAATTCGATCGAACCCTCCATTACTGGAAGCAATCCCGAAATCGTTTTAAGCAGAGTTGATTTGCCCGTCCCATTTCCACCAAGCAGGGCGATGATGCCTCCTTTGGGGACCGATAGATTAATCCCCCGAAGGATTTTCAGTCGCCCATAACCGGCATGAAGGTTTTTGATCTCCAGCAAAACGCCAACTCATCAAATATAAGAAATAAAATACATGCCCAAGTGGATATTTTTATGATTCAAAATCCCTAATTTTATTAAAGAAGTCAGCCACTCTAACAATCAAAAAATCGTATGTCAAAGATTAGCTAAGCTTTGACAGATGGCCTTTATCACCGTTTCTGAGGGTTGTTTCCACCAGTTCAGGGCAGAGAGGATTTCGATTTCGATCGATCCTTGGTATTCCGACTCTTCCATCCAACCTCGGATTAAAGGATTGTCGATGATTCCGTCTCCCGGCATTCCACGATCCAGACGCAGATCTTTGGTTTCCGTAAGCCAGTCCGAGACATGGAAATTGATGAGACGTTTTCCTGAACGCCGAATCTGTTGCTGGAGGTTGGAATCCCACCATAAGGCATAGGTGTCGACAGCTATGCCATAGACATCATCCCGATTCAGATGGTCCAAAAGATCATTGGCTTCTGAAAGACTGGAGATGACCGAACGATAGCCGCAAACCATTGGATGGAGGGGTTCAAGCGCTAGTCTGACCCCGGTAGCTTCTGCAAGTTGTGCAAGCCTCTCAAGTTCCTCCAGTACTTTTTCGCGTTGCCCAATCAGATCACGGCTTCCCTTTGAAAGTCCCCCGGTGATGACCACCACGCTTTGCACCTCCAATTCTGCGGCATCCTCCAGGAACTGCTGATGCAATTGATGTCTTGCAATCGCATCAGGGTAGGCTTCCTCGTCCAAAAGGACAAGCGGGCACATGGAGACGGCTTGTACTCCTGAATCCCTGAGGTTTTGTTTCGCCTGTTTCAGCTCCGTATTTTTCAGGAGTGGTTTCCAGAGTGCGGTTTTGAAGACCCCGTTCCGGGCCAAACATTCCAAAGATTCTTTGAAGTTGCTTTGTTTCCAGATACAGACTTGGTGGATGCAAAGATCCTCGAGGCTGAGGCTTTTCATCAGTAGGTGGCTCTTCCGCCAGTAAGGTCAAAAACCTGTCCTGTAGTGAAGGAGCAGCGTGGACTGGCAACCCAGGCGGCCATGTCCGCGATTTCTTCTGGTGTACAGAAACGCCCCATCGGAATCCGGGATTTCTTGTCCTCGATGTATGTTTCGGTCATTTCTTCCAAAAGTTCGGTTTCGGTAATCGCAGGTGCCAGGCAGTTGACCGTGATCCTGGAAGGAAGAAGTTCCCGGGCCAGACCCTTTGCATATCCGATTACGCCTGCCTTGGCAGCACCATACGGTGCAGCACCAGGATTGCCCTCTTTTCCTGCAACCGAAGCAACAATCACAATCCTTCCGTATTCCTGCTCCCTGAAGTGGTTCAAAACAGCACGTGTGGTGAGAAAAACCCCGGTCAGGTCCACGGAGATCACCCGTTCCCACTCTTCCAGGCGGTATTCCCAGACGGGTTTGGTGGGGCCGTTGACTCCCGCGTTGGCGATCAGGCCGTGCAGAACCCCAAAATGCTGTAGTGTTTCTTCGGAGGCAGATACGACACTGTTTTCGTCTGTGACATCCACTTTGACACAATGACTGAAGGTGGATTCTTTGGACATGCTGGACTGATCCAAATCCCAACCTGATATCTTTGCTCCAAGTTCCGTGAGCCTGCGGCTGATGGCCAGCCCGATTCCTCTTGCTGCACCTGTGACGACGAAATTCTGTCCCTTGAGTTCAAATCCCATTGTTTTCATTTCGAGGTATTTGGAACCCATTGCAGGATATGCCTGCCAACCGCGACCAGGGTTCCGTCCTGGTTGGTCACTTCAATGTCTGCATAGGATCGTTTACGTTCCAGTTCGATTTCAGAAATGGTGTATTGAACGGTGACGGTATCTCCCAAAAAGACCGGTTCGAGGAATCGAACTTTGTCATACCCTACTGAAACCGGAGTTTCTTCCGCATCTCGAGTATGGGCGATGGCCATTGTGGAGACAGTGGACATGAATCCCACCAGCAAGGCTCCGTGTGCCATCAACCGTCCATAAGAGGATTTTTCCATGTAAGCCTTGTTTACATGGTTCGGTGAAAAATCACCAGTGATGCCTGCAAAGAGATAAACATCACTCTCTGAGACCGTCTTGGTGAAGGATGCTCCCTGTCCTTTTTCTACATAAAATTCGCTCATTTTGTCCTAGTTAATAGTCTCTTTAATTGCCCGTCCAAATCGGTTTCCTTTTTTCAAGAAAAGCCCGGGTTCCTTCAGATGCATCCTCGCTGGCCAGCATCCGCTCAAAAGCAGTATATTTTGTTTGATAAGCCTTTTTCAAAGAAGCAATCTCGCTTCCCCGTATCAGCATCTGCTTGGTTGCGCTCAAAGCCAGAGGAGCGCATTCCATCAGAGATTCAAGCAAATCCTGGGTTTCTTTTTGGAAATCCACCGGTTTGACCACCTGATTGATCAATCCGTAATGGAGAGCTTTTTGTGCATCAAAGAAGTTCCCTTTGAGAGCAATCTCCATCGCATGTTTCATGGGGATGTACCGGCTGAGGCGATGCAGTCCGCCACTGGCAGCAAGACCCACCCGAGGTTCAGGAAGGCCGAAGCGGGCATGGTCCACACTGATTGCCAGATCACAGGCGAGGACGATTTCAAGCCCCCCACCAATGGCATCTCCGTTAACCAACGCCACCACTGGTTTGTTGAGGTTAAAACGCTGGGTGAGTCCTGCAAAGCCGGTTTCAGGGATCCGATCCTTTCCACCTTCCTGCCTTTCCTTCAGATCGGTACCGACACAGAAAGCCCTCGTTCCTTTTCCGGTGATGGTAGCGATAATAAGGTCCGGGTCATCTGCAAATCGGTCGAATGCTTCTGAAAGTTTGATATGAGTTTCAAAGTTGATGGCATTCAGGCGTTTCGGACGTTGTATGATGACATGCATGACCGACCCACTGATTTCGACCAAAACCGGTTCCTGGAGACTCATAAGCATACCAGTTTCCCACTCTCAGAGGCTTCGAACACGGCTAAGGTGGCAGCCAGAGTCCGGGTTGCGTCTTCCGCAGTGATCCGAGGTTTTTCCTGCTTGCGGATCACCTTGCAGAAATGCCTGCACTGGACGATGTAGGCATCCTCCAGGGGCATGGAAAGGTCTTTCCTCCTCATCGGATGATTCCAGTCTGGTTTCCCATCTGGCCTCCAGAGGGTCAGGTTCGGAAATTCAAAGCAGGCCTCCGTTCCAACAAAACGATAAGCATTCTGTCCTGATTTTGGAAATCCTGTATTCTCTCCGGTGCCATGTTCCCAGGTCCAGGGTGAAGGGGTGACGTCAGAAAGGAGAAAGGTTCCCAGAACTCCATTTTCCAGTTCCATCACCACGACAGCAGTTTCTTCTTTGGGGTGATTTCTGATTCCTCCTCGGACTTGTGCAGAAAGGCTAAGCACTTCTCCACACACATACCTGAGTGTGTCGATTTCATGGATGAGATTGATCAAGACCGGGCCTGAACTCCGAAGCTTTCGCCATTCAGGCTCGTAATAGTCATCGGCCTTGCGGGTCGTCCACATGCCTTGGACAGCGATGAGTTGCCCCAGAGCCCTCTCCTGAATCAACTGTCGTGTTTTCTGTACAATCCCATAATGCCTTCGATGATGCCCAACCAAAACCTCCCTGGATGTTTGTTGGGAAGTGGAGATGATCTTCTGAGCTTCTTCTAGGGACGGGGTGATCGGTTTTTCCACGAGGACATGGGCTCCATGTTCCAGGGAAGCTATAACAGGTTCCAAATGAATTTCTGTCGGGGTGCAGACAATGACGCCCTCTGGTTCTAGGGCCTGGAGCATCTCTTCTGACGATGAAAAAAAAGGAACAGACCATTGCTGGGCGAATTGCTGAATATCAGTTTTGGTATCAACAATAGCAACCAACTCGGCTTCATCCACCTCGCGCATGGCTTTTAAATGACGTTTACCAATCATTCCTGCGCCGATTAAAGCGAGTCTGGTTTTATTCATGAGAGGTATTCTTGAAGATCGAAGGATTCATGGTCTTGGGAGTGGTTTTCATCAAAGGTTGAAAATCCATCTGCTCTAGAATGTCCTGTTTCAAATCAATCCCCGGAGCGATTTCAATCAGTTCGAGTCCGTCTTCGTGGAGTTGGAAGGTGCCTCTTTCGGTGACGTAGAGGACTTCCTGATTCTGGGTCTGTGCCTGCTTGCCTGAGAAAGTGATCTGATCCACCTGTTGGACAAGTTTCCGGATTTGTCCCTTCTGGACCAGACGAAGGTTTCCATCTCCTGTTTGAAACTTAGCACCCTTGGCATCGAAGGTTCCGCAGAAAACCACCTTGCGGGCGTTTTGGGCAATGTCGATAAAGCCTCCCGGGCCGACGGTCACGCCATCCAGTTTGGAGACATTGACGTTCCCTTCGCGGTCAATCTGTCCGAATCCAAGGAAGGCGATATCCAAACCGCCTCCGGAGTAGAAATCGAATTGTGATGGAGCATCGATCATGCAGCTAGGATTTATGGCATATCCGAACAAGGTACCGCTGAGCAGTTTGCCTCCATAGGTGCCATGTTCGATGGTTTGGTAATATCGGTCATCGGTTCCTTCTGCTGCAAGCATGGCTGCTACCTGATCCGGAATGCCGAAACCGAAATTGATGACGGCTCCTTCCCGAAGTTCCTGTTGAGCTCTTCGGGCAATGGCCAAACGGACCGAAAATTGTGGAGCATTGAGTTCTAAATTCTCATTCCACTGCTCTCCTGAAATGGATGGGTCATAAACAATCTCGTAGCTTTGGCGCTGTTCGGGATCAACTACCACGACATCGACGATGGCTGATGGGATCCTGACGGAACGTGCGCTCAGTGATCCTTTGGATACTTTACGACGGACCTGGAAGATGACTTTCCCCCCTGAGTTGTGGGCCGCTGCCGCCATGGCATAGATATCCAGATTCGCAGGTTCCTCGTCGAGACTGATGTTCCCTTCATCGTCCACAACAGAACCTTTAAGCAGAGCCACATCTATTGGAATAGGGAGATAGCGTAGATACTCTTTACCATCGATGGAGATTTGTTCCACCAAGGTTTCCTGGGCGGCCTCGTTCATTCTTCCCCCCTCCTTTCGAGGGTCCACGAAGGTTCCCATTCCAACGTGGGTAATCAATCCCGGACGCTTGGCTGCCACTTCCCGCATCAACTGCATGATCACGCCCCCCGGAAGGACATAGGCTTCAATCTTGTTTTTTCTGGCCAACTGCTGCATCCGGGGCGACCAGACCCAGTGTCCGCCAATGACCTTGCGGACCATGCCTTGATGGGCAAAACGGTTCATCCCTCTTGATTCCCGGTCCCCGATGCCAAGAGCATGGATGCAGGTGAGTCCCTCAGGTTTTCCTGTTTCCAGGAAGCGTCGTTCCATGTGTTCATGAAGCAGAGAGGCTTCCACCAGTCCACCGCCTCCACCAATCAATCCGATGGTGGAGTGATCTGGGACCTGGGCACAGGCTTGCGCTGCATCAAGAAATTGAACGGCCATGATCCGGTTAGGAGGTCAGGGAAAGGTTGAAGAGAGAATTTTCACCCCTGGAAAGAGCTTTGGCGATGACTGTGCGATGAATCTCAGAAGTCCCGTCATAGATTCTGTAGATTCTGGAATCTCGGAAGTAGCGTTCCATGGGAAGGTCTTTGCAGTAGCCAAGTCCTCCAAAGATCTGCACCCCGCGATCGGCCACCCGGCCTAATGTTTCGGAAGCCTGAACCTTGGCCATCGAGATCCTTGCTTTGACATCCTTTCCCTGATCCGCTTCCCATGCTGTTTGAAGAACAGCCAATCGTGCAGCATTGATCTCGATCGCGCTGTCTGCAAGCATCTGCTGAATCTGCTGAAATTGATCGAGTGTTTGCCCAAATTGTGTTCGCTGGGATGCGAATTCTGTAGAAAGCTGGAAGATCTTGGTCGCTTTGCCCACCGCCCTGGCACAGACTTGGGCCAGTCTGATACGTCCCAGCGTTTCAAGCGCCAGCATCAATCCACGGCCTTCCTCTCCTAGAAGATGTTCCGGGCCCAGTTGGACTTCGTCAAAGAAGAGTTCCACATGACTCGTTCCCCTCAAACCCATCATGGGTTGATCTCTTCCGACTGTGACTCCAGGGGTGTTTTTATCAATGATGAATGTGGAAATCCCATGGTGTCCCTGTTCCGGGCCGGTGACTGCGGTGATGACGAAAAAATCGGAGAAGGCTCCATCCGAAATGAAATGCTTCTTTCCACTGATGCACCATCCTCCTGAGTTTTTGACTGCCCTGGTTCGAATCGAGGCTGCATCCGAACCTGCTTCCGGTTCGGTAAAGGCGACAGAAAACACACGATCTCCTCGAACACAGGGTAACAGCCAACGTTCCACTTGTTCCTGTGTTCCTTCGAACAAGATGTCATAAACGTTTCCAAAGGCTCTTCGGATTAGGATGTCGGTGGTGTGACCGAACTGTTCTTCTGCTAAAATCCAGTCCAGGGTGCTCAGTCCCACCCCCCCGAAGGTCTTTGGAACGTTCATCGCAAATAGACCGAGCTGGAGGGATTTTTTTTTGATGTCCTCCGCCAGATCGGGATCGAGCATTCCGGAATGCTCGATTTCCTCTTCCAGGGGTTGGAGTTCAGAAACGATGAATTCCCGAACCGTTTCAACCAGCATCTTTTGTTCATGCGAAAGGGAAAAATCCATCAGTAATAGCCTTTGCTGCCTCCTCCATCGATTGAAATCCCGGTTCCATGGATGTGTCGTGCTTGAGGCGAACACAGAAAAGCGACGAGCTCGGCCACGTCTTCAGGTTCACCCAGACGCCTCAATCCTTCTGATGCGACAGCGTTATCCTGGATTTCCTGAGGACTGAGGTTCTGTTGCCTGGCCCGGGTTTCAAAGGTTTCCTTGAGCCTTTCTGTGACAGTCATGCCGGGATGGATCCAGTTCACATTGACATCATCCTTCAATCCCTGATTCGCCAATGCTTTGGAAAAATTGCCCAGGGCCGCATTGACTGCACCGCCGACCATAAAATCATTTGAAGGTGTTCGGGAAAATCCTCCAACGATGTTGATCACGCAGCCTCTGTTTTTTTTCAGTTCCGGCCAGAGCATGCGGGAAAGCCTGACTGCAGAATGGAACTTGAGTGCAAACCCGTCCACCATCTCTTCATCGGGTTGTCCGGGGAAAATACCCCCTTTGGTTGCCCCTGCAGAATTGATGAGGATGTCACAACGCTTGAATTGTTTGATCAGAGCGTCTGCTGTTTGCTGGCAGCCCTTGAGGTCCCTCAGGTCGGCGGCATGAAACCCTGAATCCCTGGAAGTTTTTGTACGGATGGCCTCGGATGCCTGATGCAGTCTTTCCAAATTCGACGCCGTCAAAAAGACCTTCGCTCCCTGCTCCGCGAGTTTCATGGCGCACGCATATCCGATTCCCCTGGATCCTCCG
>CEPS01043247.1_pt1 | contig 10633 bp, 9 predicted proteins | sample 530401 | NCBI WGS metagenome assembly CEPS01 (sample SAMEA2620035, study PRJEB7988) | marine metagenome | biome: marine biome (ENVO:00000447); feature: mesopelagic zone (ENVO:00000213) & marine oxygen minimum zone (ENVO:01000065); material: "saline water (ENVO:00002010), including plankton... | reverse complement strand
GGAGGCGGAAGAGGAGACGAGGACAATTCTCGAAATCTATCGTGATGTGGTGGAGGATGTACTGGCGGTGCCGGTCATCGTGGGGCGCAAAACAGAGGTTGAGAAATTTGCCGGTGCTGATCACACCTATTGTATTGAAGCAATGATGGGCGACAGACGGGCGCTGCAGGCTGGTACCTCTCATAACTTAGGACAGAATTTTGCCAAAGCTTTTGACGTAACCTTCCAGACTGAAGATAACCGTCTGGAGCACGTCTACGCGACGAGTTGGGGCGTCAGCACTAGGCTGATCGGTGCACTCGTTATGGTACACGGAGATGATAAAGGTTTGAGACTTCCTCCAGCGGTAGCGCCTTACGAAGTGGTAGTTGTACCGATCGGTAAGTCGGAAAACGAAATAGCACAGGCTGCAGATTATCTAAAGTCTGACATCAAGACACTGGAGAAAATGAATCGAAGAATCCACGTTGATGATCGGTTGCAGGTCAGTCCCGGATTCAAGTTCAATGAATGGGAAATGAAGGGTGCACCGGTACGCCTGGAGGTGGGCGCGAGAGACATAGAAGCAGGGCAGGCAGTAGCTGTGCGGCGGGATACTGGCGAGAAATTGGAGGTGTCGAAAGAGAATATTGTGTCGGAAGTGAACCGGCTTCTGGACGAAATTCAGTTATTACTCTATCAACAATCCAAAGATTTCCAGCGGGCGAATACGCATACTGTAAAGAATTACAGCGATTTCAAAGAGATCATGTCATCCACCGGTGGATTCATCCGGTGCGGCTGGGATGGTAATCCTGAAACGGAGGAGGCCATCAAAGATGAAACAAATGCTACCATCAGATGTATCCCTTTTGATGAGCATCCCGATGGTCTCAAATGTGTATACAGTGCAAAACCGGCCAAGTATGAAGTTATCTTTGCTAAAGCCTACTGATAAAAGGAAGTTGGCTCTATTATAAGGCTGCCGTCAGAATGGCGCTGGAGAAGACCAAAGCGGTTGTACTTAAAAGTTTTCCTTACGGTGATACCAGCAAAATCGCCCGCATCTATACCCGGGAATTCGGCAAAATATCAGTTATTGGAAAAGGAATACGCAAAAGCAAAGTGCTACAGAGTGGCTATCTGGAGCCGCTGAACTACCTGAATCTTATATTCTATCATAACACCAAGAGACAGTTACAGATTTTTTCAAAGGCGGAATATATTGAGACATGGTCATCTCTGAAAAAAGACTTTCGTAAGATGTCTTATGGTTTTGCCGTAGCTGAGCTCACTGATAAGGCGGTGACGGGTGTGGAACCGCATGAAGAACTGTTTCAACTGATTGTAGATGTTCTCAAAAGTATCAACAGTGTTGACGGTAATATGAATCTTCTATTCTGGTATTTCGAGATTCATCTTCTTTCTCATATGGGATTTCATCCGAGTCTATCCAAATGTCCACGCTGTTCTGTGAAATTTGATCACGGCCGTTTTTCGCTGGAATATGGCGAATTGGTTTGTGATAAATGTAATGGCGATATGGGTACGCCTATTTCCGCGCGCGCATTAGGGATTCTCCGTAATATTCAGCATGGCACGCTTGAAGATGTTATATCGATCGTTCCGCGTAAAGGAGATCGGCAGGAGATAGGGCATTTTCTAATCGAGTACATGAGGTACCATATTGAAGGACTCAGAGAAGTCAAATCTCTGAAAGTGATGGAGAAAGTTTTTTCATGAATGAATTCCTCAGCCCCAGAATTAAGAGTGAAGGTTTCCGCTATGACGGGAGTGGTGGCACTGCCTGTTATTTGATCCACGGTTTCACGGGCAGCACATTTGAGCTTGACGACTTCGGCAGATTCCTTGCTGCTAACGGTATAACAGCCGTTGCTGACATACTGCCGGGCCACGGAACCTCTCCCCACGACTGCAACACAAAAACACAGGAAGACTGGATAGAAACAGTGATGTCGGGCTCTGCCGCTCTTGCGGAGGAGTTCGAAGATGTCTTTGTGGCGGGCTTCAGCATGGGAACGTCTCTAGGAATACATGTGGCTTCCCGATTTGATCTCTCCGGTTTGATTCTGTATTCACCAGCCATTTTCAAGTTCAAGAGTTGGACCGCTTATCTATCGCACGCAACCAAATGGTTTAAGGATTATGAACCTAAAACGAAAGTTTATAAGAAAGACATGCCGCGCCCATTCTTCGGCTATGAGGTCTATCCGCTGCGCGCAGCGTCAGAAGTACTGAAGCTGACAAAAAGAGCCAGGCATCTTCTTAATGAGATCTCATGCCCCGCCGTGATTATGCACTCGAAATCTGATACAACAGCTCCTTATATTAACGGTCCCATGGTCTATGACGCTATCGGTTCTGCGGACAAACAGTTCTTTTCTTTTGAGGAATCGTCCCATGTGCTTACCTACGATTGTGAAAGAGAAAAAGTGTGGGACATCTCGCTTCAGTTCATGAGAGAACACCCCAGATTGTTGAAGGATGAGATACCAATACCAGAGTAATTTCTTCAGGGGCAGTTCCTACAGGCCGCGTCTGTTTACTGACGCTATCAAACTGCTCGTCTCGATCAATCTGATCATTTTCCTGCTTCAGACTCTGTCAGGCCAGGAGCGTCTCCTATTTCAGCTTTTTGGCATTGTACCGCGCGCTACATGGAAGCAGTTGATGATCTGGCAGCCGTTTACCTACCTCTTCTTCCACGGCGGATTCTGGCATGTGCTGATCAACATGTTTGTCCTCTGGATGTTTGGCTCTGAGCTGGAGACAACCTGGGGCAAGAAAGAGTTCTTCAGATATTACTTTCTCACAGGCGTAGGATCCGGGATTATTACTGTCCTGTTCAATCTCAATGCGCTCATTCCCGTCGTTGGAGCCAGTGGTGCAGTGTACGGTATTCTCTTGGCTTATGGACTGATGTTCCCCAATCGCTATATCTATCTCTATTTCTTCCTGCCTGTGCAAGTGAAGTATTTCGTCGTCTTCATCGGCGCTTTGGCTTTCCTGTCATCACTTAATCCCGGCTATTCAAATGTTGCCCATCTGACCCATCTCTCCGGAATGGTCATAGGTTTTCTTTACCTGAAATCAACGATTCAGCTCACCGCCGTGACTATGCTCCTTCATAATGCCAAAGGCGATATTAAAGGACGTTATCGGCACAGACAGCGCGATAAAAGAGAAAAACTCCGTCTGGAGGTTGATCAGATCCTGGATAAGATTAACGCTTCAGGATACGACAGTCTGACGAAGAAGCAGAAAGATTTTCTGTACGAAGCAAGCAAGAAACTTTCCGAAGATGAAGACTCGAATTAGTGGAGTATACCAGTTTAGCTGAGCTTTTCCATCCGGTCGTACAGCACACCCCATCTAAGGCCGCGGTCACTCACATGTATCTCGGACAGACCGAATCGATGCACAATGGCCTGCGTTATAACGGCTCCAACATGAATTATATCTGCCCGTTTCTCTGGCAATCCTTTCAGGCGTAATCGTTCTTTCAGGGTCATGGTGGTTAGTCTGTGTGCAAGTTCGGTAATTTCATCCCGAGTGAGAACAGATTTGTGAATCAGGCCGTGGTTGGAGTCGCTCATCTTTAACGAGATTGCTTTCAGGGTTGTTACTGTCCCGGCCACGCCGACACCTTTAAACTCTGTTTGATTTACTGTAATTCTACTTAAAACATCTGTAATGCGATTACCTGTGGTTGCCATCTCCGAGGGAGTTGCGGGATCGTGTGACATGAACTCTTCCGTCAAATTTACTGTCCCTACGGGCAGGCTTGTCATGGAGGTGATGTCGTTCAGATCTCCCGTGACGATCTCCGTAGAACCACCACCAATGTCAAACATCAGAAGCTCCTTTTCAACTACTGGGAATTCGTGCTGGGTCGACTTAAAGGTCAATCTCGCTTCCTCTTTGCCGGAGATAATTTCAAAATTGATGTTATATCGTTCTGCGATTTCCTTAACAAATTGCTCACCATCGCTGGCTTTTCTGAGCGCGGCCGTTCCTACGGCAATAGTCTCTCCCACGTCGTAACTGCTGATAATGGAAAGGTAGTTCTCGATAGCTTGCAGGCATCGCTTCTTGGCATCCGGATGCAGGGCCCCGCCGTCTTTAAGGTTCTGCCCCAGACGGATTATGACTGCATCTTCGTACAACGGCTTGAGTGATGATTGGTCCAGATCGGCAATGGTGAGGAGCAGTGTGTTGGTGCCGAGATCGAGGGAAGCGACGCGCATCAAATGTAGAATAGCGCCTTCATATCGAGAGCATTCTGTGCCGCATGTCCATGATGACAGTTGTTGAAAAAAAGATACATATTTTTTACGCGGTTGAGTACGCCTTGTATATCTTCCTGCCAGCCTGCAAGTTCTTCTTGTGAATAAAAATAGTCATAGCGATCACCCTTGTTTTTGTCCCACCATGTGTCGGCATTACGTCCGTGAAAACGGACGTAGCCAGTGTCCGATGTAGTGATCACTTGTGGAAGAAGAAGATTGGGCAGGGCCGGCTCGTCCACATTAACGTAGTTCAAACGGTGTTCGCTCAAAAAGTCGTAGAGTGGCGGAGTGGCCCAGCTGGCATGACGGAACTCTACAAATAGTGGCTGCGGATCGGTCAGCTGCGACAGGCGAGCCAGGTACTGCCTGTTCGGCTGTCTATTCTTGAATGAGTACGGGAATTGGGCCAGATAGCCAGAGAACATATTTTCATCAACAATTGGCTGGATGGAGAGGGCGAGACTGGCAAGTGAACTTCCGGTTTTTTCCCTCTTGTGTGTTACATCAGAGTGCACCTTAATAATGAACTCGAAATCCTTGGGCACCTTCTGTACCATATGATGGAAAACCTTGGGATGGGGGATACGGTAGTAGGTTGAGTTCACTTCAGCGCATGAGAAATGCTTGGCATAGTGGAGCAGCATTTCCCCGTCCGTTATACTGGAAGGATAGAACCGTCCTTTCCAATCCTGAAAGCTGTATCCACTCGTTCCGATGTGGACGTCAGCCATCTTAATCAATCGTGGCGCGGTAACCAGTGACAATGGATGCTGCCATTAGATAACGGATAAAGGCATTACTCAAGGGGAAAGGCAGTAACAGGTAGAACCCCCTTGCCAGTGCCATCATTGCCTGGTTGATAAAGATGCTGCCAATAACATTTCTGAAGGAGACATGCTGCCCCGGCGCTTTTACGAAATCAGCTCCTACGTATGGTGCCAGTTCGGGAAATTCTTTCAAGATGATGGGGACATTCCTGCGGCCATAATCGGTGAAGTCATCGAGAGCCCGGCTGATCGATTTGAGTTTATGCATGCGGACAGTAATGTCGGGGTCGAAATAGAGTCCATCGGAGAAATTTTTCCAGAGGCGGTATGCATAATGAAGATCAATACCGTAACCGGGAAGATTTTCGTTGAACAAGCCGGTCCTCTTGACGGCTTCAGTTTTTACTGAAGAACATGTCATGATGAAGTATCTGAACGGTAACGGCTTGTGGCTGCCAACCAGCTGTGCCCCTCGATTGCCGTGGAAAAGGTAGCGGTGATATTTGTTCTTCAATTCGTCCGTGTAGGGTCTGAGGTTGGAAAGGACACCGGTAATTTTAAAATCCTTATGCTTCTCAACATGCCTGCTGACAAATGTCGATTCCACCTCAATGTCGCAATCGATAAAAATTATCAGATCGCCATTTGCAGCTTTAATTCCAGAATTTCTTGTTGCACACCGCCCTCGATTCTCCGTATGGCGAATGATTTTGCAGCGGTCATTCCATTCCCTGTTTTCAAGCACTGCGGGCGTTGCGTCAGAGGAGCTGTCATCGACGACTATAAATTCAATTGTACCCTCGGAGTAGTCCTGGTTGAGAAGAGCGGGCAACGTTACAGGAAGGATGTCTTCGGCGTTATGGACGGAGACGATTACGGATACGTTCATACGGTCGTTTTTACCCTTTTTGTCATCTGTCAGAACAGGGAGAATCAGCGTATCAGAGAGCCGGGGTGGAATCGAGAATTCTACGGTAGATGTTTGCTGTCTTTTCGGCTACGTTCTGCCAGAGAAAATTTTTTCTGACGTGTTCCTGCAGGCGACTGTCCCGGCCCGTATCCAAGGCACTCCTGATACCTCTCTCGATGGATGGAATTGAATATGGATCCACATAGGTCGCCATATCTTCAAAGTAGTCCTTGGTTCCGCCGTGAGGTGTGATAACTACCTGTGCCCCGGCCAGTCCAGCCTCTAGGGCCGCGATTCCTGGCGTTTCATATTTTGCGGGAAGGGCGAAGACACTACACGCTGCGTAGGCAGAAGCGAGCATTTCTGAATCGTGGTCGATCCCTTGAATCAGTGTAAGATTCTTGTCTGCTTCCGCTTCCATGAGGCATAGGTTTCCTTCTTCTGAAGGGTACACTCTGCCAATAATCACAGCCGGATGATCAATCTTCCTGAGAGCCCGAATGAGTGCAAGCGTATTTTTTCGCTCGACACCTATATGTCCTACGTTCAAGATGAAATCATTTATGCCGTATTTCTTGACAAAAAGATCGGGGTCCCCGTGCTCAAATCTTTCTTCCACGCCGTTAGGGACAACTTCGGTTTTGGAAACTGGGATTCCCAATCCTTGAGTAATGAGAGACGCCTCCGAAGCCGTATTGGGCAAGACCATTTTTGACCAGTGGCAAATATCGCGTGAAAAACCGTAATCTGACCAGAAACCACCCGTTTTCCTGATCACTTTCTCGACCGCTGAGACAAACCTTATGGTTCTCGGGGATCGCCTGGTGTAGAAAATAGGACTGGATACGAACCTCACTAGGTGTGCATTAAGATACCGGGCGAGATCGTACGTTCCGAAGTTAGATGCGTACAGGTGGAAAAGATCGCTATCTAAAGCTGTCGCCCGTTCCGCCCACGGATTGAACAGTTCCACATCGACGCCCCTCTCTTCAAGATAGCGTTTCGTTTGCAGAATCTGGGTCTGTGGTCCGCCGTGACGCAGGATAGCTGTGTGATAGCTGGCGAGAGTTACTTTCACAGTCGGAATTTCCAGTAGTAGTGAAGAATATCGTTGACCATCATCTTCCATGTGTAAGCTGAGCGGGCACTCATGGGAGATTCTGTTTTTGCTATCACCTCGGGCTGGAAGTAGAGATCGCTTATGTTTATTTCGTCTTTCATTTCAGTGATCGCCCATTCCTGAACACCCCGGTGGATTTGCACATGTAAGGACGCAGGGCAGTTGATCTGTTTTATCCGGATTCGCCCGTCTTCCAGAAGTGGCGTCCATTTTGTGGAGGTGCGTTCAATCCACCATCGAGCATAATCACCAAGTTTCATCTGTCGGATGCTAATATTGCTGATACGTTCAAATAGCCAATTTAAGGCGTCAAGATTAGCATTGGAAGGGTGATCATAGAAAAAGAGAGGCAGACGGTATTGTACGTGTTTCGCAATAACGTAATCAAGATAGGTTGTCATATCATCAAAAGTATGACGGGCGTTCCTCAGCAAACTGGTGGAAACAGGGTGTACTGGGACTTGGAGCACTGTGGAAAATCGCTCCCTGAGAAATGGGTAAAACGGCAGGTTGTCGTAGTCTAATGCAAATTCTGACGAGTAGATAAACCCGTGGTGCTCTACTGCTTTTGATAGTGATCTGTTCCAAAGTCCAAAAGGTGCGGCAAAACCGTCGGGATGTAATTTTTCGCAGGTAAGAAGATCAACTCCCTGCCGTACATTTTTCTGATTTTTGCTGAAGGATGCGAACAGACGATGCTTGAAGCAGTGAAGACCGATCTCCTGGTTTTCCATTTGAGCGTAGCGGTTGATCCAGTTCGCGGCGCTGGCTGTCTCCACAAACCAGGTAGCCTCAATATTGTGCTTCCGGCACAAATCGTACAGTCGTTTAACATCGTCTTCGGATGAAAAATCGGTGTCGATACGGAAGTTGAAAATAGTAGATACTCCATCTGGGAAAGGGTACAGCGTAACAAGCGGCAGTTGCCGCTTTTGAAAAAGGAACTGCAGTGACTTTTCAACCACCGCTCGTATCACTCCTTTGGATCGCCTTGAAACGCGTTCCGATGGAAAGGTGGGACCGTTAGTCGGAAAGTTTCGCCGCCGGACGGAGGTGTCCAATACACCGCGGATAAATCCACCCGGCAAGATCAGCGCCACTCCTTCGCCGTGGCGGTATATCTGGACAAGGTTCTTTCCTGAATCTGACATCAGGTGAGTTCCATGTTTAGGCAGCCTGAGCTGACCATCGAAATAACCGCCGTTCACCGCCGCAAAAATGTCGTCATACTGCGGTTCAAAATATTTGATATGCAAAGATTGTGTCTTGATGTTGAAAAGGAGATGTCCGGTATCAGCTTCTATCAGTATGGTGCCGCCGTTTGAGACGTATTCAAGCACCTTAAGTATTTCAGAGTTGGTAAGACTGGAAGAGACAATGATGGCCGGACAATCGGAAATCCCGGAAGTTACTGAGAGATCAATCGTAGAAAATGGTACGCCGATCTGCGTCAAAATGAGCTGCCATTCCGGTGTGCAGCTGGTGATACCAGGTGTGAGCTTCATATGATAACCTTCCTGAGAAATTTGATATCTTCCTGATTAACACCGGCTGACCACGCCAGAATGAAGGGCGAAATAATCACTGCTCCCACTGTGGCGATGAGGGGACTGCTGTTTGCCCAGGCGGAAAAGACCGCAGTGAGAGCTACCGTAATTACGATCGTCAATAAGATGCGACCAAACGAAGAAATTGCCAGAGTATCTTGCAATTCCCTACTCATCACGATCATGCTGAGAGCCTGGAATAGGGCGAGAGCCAGCGGCGCCAGCAAGGTTGATGGGAGTGGAATCGGAAGAGACATAAAAGCAAAAAATCCAACAGCTCCGATCATAAGTGAACGTGTATAGGATTTTTCTCTCTCTATGCCGATAAGCGTAAACGAGAATATGCTGTTCAAAACAGTCAGAATGAAATAGACGATAAGGGTTTGGAAAATCATGCTGGATTGTTCAAAGGCCTGTCCAAACAAAAGAGGAAAGAGTGTGTCTCCCGCGAGAATTGCGAGGATAGCAATATAGAGAACTCCGGCTGTGATCAGCTTTATTGTTTGCTCCACTTTCTGTGGCAGCCTTTGCCTGTCTTCTCTGAAGCTGCGACTGATGGCGGGGAAGAACATCGTATAGAAAACTCTGTCCACTACCAGTAAGAGGACAATTACACGGAAGGCGACGTTATAAAATCCTGCATTTTCTGTTTTGTCAAAGAGGCCGAGGTATATAAGAGGAAACTGGATCACGACCTGTGAAATGAGTGTTGCCAATCCCAATGGGATCCCTTGCCGTATCAATTTAAAGATGCCTGACGGTTCAGAAGATTTTACATCGTCTGGACTGATTTTTTTATAAGAGGACCAGAGATACCAAGCTTGAGCAGCTGTACCTGTGAACCACGCTGTTGGGACCCACATTAAATGTGCTCCCTCTCTGACAAAAGAGATGACAGCAGCGAGATAGACCGCCATACCTAAAACACGTGCCTTAGAGAGGGTGAGCATATCGCTGATGCCTTGGAAGAACCAGTCTAGGAGGAGAGCAGAGGGGAGCAAAGCCATCAGATAGAGGCAGGTAACGGTTTGGATATCGGATCTTTTTTCAAAGATGAAAAAAATTACGCAGCCCAGGAAGACCGAAATTATTGAAAGAAACAGCCGTGCGGTGCGGATTTCTCTGCTGACCGTCCTGTGGGCTATCTGTTGTGCGGCGACAATTCGCGTTCCGAGAATCGGCAGACCAGCATCGGCGAATATAGCACCGTATGCCAGCACTGCCATCCCGACGGCCAATACTCCCATATCCGATGGGCCAAGCGTCCGCGCAAGGTAAGCGACTGACACAAATCCAAGCAGGCGGGAGGCAACGTCGGCTGTCGTGAGCGAAATGATGTTCTTCGATAGCTGCTTCATTTTGTGATAAGCCGTTTCAGTTCAGCTTGTCTATTTTGTAGCGGAAAGTTGGATACAATTCTTTCTCTCGCATTTTTACCCATGCTTGCAGATGATGCAAGAGCCTCCCGCAGGGTTGAAGCGAAGGTCTCAGGTTTGTCTGGTGAAACAAGAAGACCGCTGTCACCAATCACTTCCGGCAAACCACCAACATCGGTGACTACGGGGACGCATCCGCACAGCATGGCTTCAGCCGTAGCAATGCCAAAGGATTCTACCCTGCTCAACTGGCAGTATACAGCACTCCGCTGATAATAATTGAGTAGCTTTTCTTGCGACATGGAAGGAGAGACAATAACATTCTTTGGAACTACGAAGTCGTTTCTAGAGAGAAGGTTCTCCTCAACACCGAGGATCTGAAAAGAGATGTCGCTCATCTCTTCTGCCACCTGAAAGAGCAGATCGATGCCCTTGATAAGGATACGGTCCTTTGTGGTGCATCTGGCAACAGTTAAGATTATATTTTCTTTTTGGTCCCCGGGTTGCCAAAAGTTGCTGTCGAGACCGGGCGGTACAGTCGACAGATTATCGCCCTCATACTCTCCCACCTCCAGAGCCGCCCGTCTCAAATGTTCCGAAGTGGGAAGAACATGTGTAGCCCTT
>CEPS01013151.1_pt1 | contig 10650 bp, 9 predicted proteins | sample 530401 | NCBI WGS metagenome assembly CEPS01 (sample SAMEA2620035, study PRJEB7988) | marine metagenome | biome: marine biome (ENVO:00000447); feature: mesopelagic zone (ENVO:00000213) & marine oxygen minimum zone (ENVO:01000065); material: "saline water (ENVO:00002010), including plankton... | reverse complement strand
CCATCTCAGGGCATCGATTAACGAGTCCATCTGGGAAATGGGGGTTAAAGGTAGGGAAACGGCCAGACCTTGAAATAGTCCGTAAAGTTCCGCCAAAGTTTGCTGAGGCCGTCCGGTTCGACGACCAGGAAGAACATGATCAAGCCGCCAAACAGCATTAGCTGCCACTGCGGCAGGAAGGACGACACCGTGGCGTCGTCCCAGCCGAAAATGCTGCCGCCGACGCCGCGCAGCATGAAATCCAATACGATCGGCAGCATGGTGATGAAGACGGCGCCGAAGATCGATCCCAGGATCGAGCCCAGGCCGCCGATGATGACCATGGCCAGGAACTGTATCGAGATGCCCAGCGAGAACATCTCGAAGTTGGCGATGGAGTAGTAGTATGTGTAAAGCACACCGGTAACGCCGGCATAGAACGAGGCGATGCCGAAGGCGATCAGTTTGACCTTGAAGATATTGATGCCGATGATCTCGGCCGCGATGTCGCGGTCACGGACGGCAATGAAGGCCCGCCCCAGGTGGGAGCGGAACAGGTTCAGCGCAAAGATGATACCGAGTGCCAGCACGATGTATATGAGGAAGTAGAAGTGGACGTTCTCCTCGAGCGTCATGGCCAGAATCTTGCCGTCGGCGTAGCCGTACCAGATGGTCGGTTTGCTGACGTAGATCGAGCCCTGGGCGCCGCCGCTGAGCCAGCCCCAGTGATTGATGATCCATTCGATGATGAGCTGGGCCGCCAGTGTGGCAACGGCCAAGTAAAGGCCCTTGATGCGTAGCGACGGGATGCCGAAGAACATGCCCACGATGGCGGCCGAGCAGCCGCCGCCGATCATGGCAAATACCCAGGGCATATCGAACTCACGCATCAAGACGGCAGCAGAGTAGGCTCCCACCGACATGAAGGCGGCATGGCCCACCGAGATCTGGCCGGTATAGCCGATCAGAATGTTGAGCCCCAGTGCGCCCAGGCAGGCGATACCTACCAGGTTGGCCATCCCCAGCCAGTATTCCGAGCCCACCAGGGGAAAGCCGACGAAGACCCAAAGCACGATCAGGGTCATAACGATCTTCGGCAGCGGCACCCGGTAAAGTGCCAAGTCCTCGCCGAAGCTGCGTTTGAGAGTACCTGTTTCCCTGTTGATCACGATCCTAGACCCTCTCGATGATCTCTTTGCCGAAGAGGCCGTAGGGTCTGATCATGAGCACTAGGATCATCAGCACATAGGGCGTCAGGTCCTTGGTGCCGCCACCCACCAGGGGATCGATGAAGCCGGCCGCAACGCTTTCCACCAGGCCAACCACGAGGCCGGCGATGATGCAGCCAATAATGCTGTCGAGGCCGCCCAGGATGACCACCGGGAAGACCTTCAGTCCGATCAGCGCCAATTGCACGTCGACGCCGGTGGCATTGCCCCAGAAAATGCCGCCCACCAGCGCCACGATGCCGGCGATAGCCCAGGCCAGGGCGAAATACTTGCGCACGTCGATGCCCATGGCCTGCGAGACCTGCTGGTCGTCGGCGATGGCCCTAAGCGCGATGCCGCTACGGCTTTTGACGAAGAACCAGCCGATGGCGGCAAAGCCGATGGCGGCCACCACGGCGGCGATCAGTTCGATGCGGTTGAGCAGCAAGTCCCCTATGAATATGGGATCGTCGCCTATCGGCAGCGGCACGTTGCGCGTTTCGATGCCAAACAGTAATTGTGCGAAACCCTGGAGGAATGAGGCCAGACCTATGGTGGCCATGATCACCGCCACCACCGGGCGTCCGATCAGGTGCCGCAGCACCATCCATTCCACGGCATAGCCCACCACCACCATCACCACCACGGCCAGGATCGCCGCCGCCCACAGGGGGAACTCCATCGAGAGGAGGAAAAAGGCGATGACATAGCCCGCGAACATGACGAATTCACCCTGGGCGAAATTGATCACGTCCGAGGCCTTGTAGATGAGCACGAAACCGAGCGCGATGATGGCATAGAGCGAGCCCACCAACAGCCCATTGAGCATCAATTCAAGGTAATACACGCCTGCCTCCCTAGTAACTCGCAACTACCCGGCCGCTGCTGTCTCCCTTAGGCCGCCTGCGCCGAAGCCCCCTGACCATCAACATCTCGAACCCGCAGGTCGCTCTTGATGACACCCGTGCTGCCGTCCTCGTAGGTCACGGTAACCTCGCTGTGAACCTCCTCTGCGCCGCTATAGAGGGCATCGATCAGCTCGCCATAACGATCGGCGATAACGCCGCGCCGGATCTTGCGGGTGCGCGTGATCTCGCCGTCGTCGGCATCGAGCTCCTTGCTCAGGATGAGGAAGCGCCGGATCTGGGCGCCGCGCAGCGCCTCGTCACGGCCCAGCGTCTCGTTGATGCGGCCGATTTCGTCGCCGATCAGATCGTAGACCTCGGGCTTTTGCGACAGGTCCTGATAGCCGCTGTAGTTGAGGGCATTACGCTCAGCCCAGTTCTCCAGCGCGTCGAGGTCGATGTTGATCATGGCGGCGACGTAATCGAGGTCCTTGCCGAAGACCACGGCTTCCTTGATGTAGAGCGAAAATTTGAGCTTGTTCTCGATGAACTGCGGCGCGAACAGCGTCTGATCGGCCAGCTTGCTGACGTCCTTGGCCCGGTCGATGACCTTGAGGTGGCCGCCCTCATCCATGAAGCCGGCATCGCCCGAAGCCAGCCAACCCTCGGGGTCAAGGGCCTCGCGGGTGGCCTCTTCGTTTTTGTAATAACCGACGAAGACGAACTTGCCACGCAGGTAGATCTCGCCGTTCTCGCCGATCTTCACTTCGACGTTGGGCAGCGGACGGCCCACGGTCTCGGAATTGGCCTCGCCGTCGGGCTGGTAGACGCAGGCCGAGGATGATTCGGTAAGGCCGTAAAGCTGTTTGAGATTGACTCCCAGCGCTCGGATGTAGTCGAAGGTGTCGGGCCCCAGCGGTGCGCCGCCGGTATATGCGACGCGCACCTTGACGTTGCCGATCAGGTCCCTGAGCGGCTGGCGCACCAAATATTCGCCGAGCCAATTGAGAAAGCGCTGCCCGGCCGACACCGGTTGGCCGGCCTGTTGGAGGCGTTCGACCTTCAGAGAGAGATCCATGGCGGCGTTGAAAAGGGTGCGCTTGAGCCAGTCGGCGTCGTCCATGCGCACCTGGATGCGGGTCAGCAGCCCCTCCCAGACGGCTGGCGGCGCCACCGTCACGGTGGGGCCGCTCTCACGAAAATCGCGCGCCAAGGTCTCCGGAGATTCCGAGCAGCAGACCGCCATGCCAGCCACCACGGCAGTGCCGATGGAAAGGAAATAGTCGCCGATCCAGGCCATCGGTAGATAGGCCATGATCACGTCGTCGGCGTTCATGCTTTCCAGTTCGATGGTGCCGTGGACCACCATCAGGATGTTGCCATGCGTCAGCATCACGCCCTTGGGCATGCCGGTGGTGCCCGAGGTGTAGCTGAAGACGCACACGTCGTCGGTTTGGCCCTGGGCCATCTCGTTGGCAAAGAAATCGGGCTGCTGGGCGGCAAAGGCGTCACCCCGCTCCTGCACCTGGCCCAGGTGGATGAGCCAGGGATCTTCATTCTGCTCGAGGCCCCGGGTGTCGTCGTAGACGACCTGCTCGACGTGCGGGATCTGGTCTTTGATCTCAAGGAGCTTGTCGACCTGCTCCTCGTCCTCGGCAATGACGAAGCGGGCTTCGGAATGGTGGATGACGTAACTCAGTTCCTTGGCGATGCTGTCCTGGTAAAGCGGCACGGAGATGCCGCCCAGCGACTGGCAGGCCAGCATGGCGAAATAAAGCCGGGGCCGGTTGTCGCCAATGATAGCCAGCTTGTCGCCGCGCTTGAATCCCATGTCGGCCAAACCGCAACCCAGGCGCCTGACCTCGTCGGCATAGTCGCGCCAGGAATAGGTGCGCCAGATGCCGAATTCCTTTTCGCGCATGGCATCTGCGTCGGGCCGGGTGCGGGCGTTCTGCTCGACGAATTTGGGTATGGTGTCTGCCATCGCGATACTCCCCAGCTTACGCTTCGTGCGGCTTGCCCAGGTAGGCCTCGACCACCACCGGATCGTTGCGCACCTGGTCGGGCGTGCCCTCGGATATCTTTTCGCCCTGGTCGAGCACCACGACGCGGTCCGAGATGTCCATGACCACGCCCATGTCGTGTTCGATGAGGACGACCGCGGTGTCGGTCAAATCGCGCATGTCGAGGATGTAACGCGCCATCGATTCGCGCTCCTCCAGGTTCATGCCGCCCATCGGTTCGTCGAGCAGCAGCACCTTGGGTTCGGCGGCCAGGGCGCGGCCCAGTTCGACCCGCTTCTGCAGGCCCAGCGGCAGCGCGCCGGCGGGCATCATGCGAATGTCGGTGATGGCCAGGAAATCGATGATGGTTTCGACCTGGCGCCGGTGCTCGATCTCTTCGCGCTTGGTGGCACCCCAGAACAAGCCGCAACGCAGCACGCCCGTCTGCATCATGATGTTGCGTCCCAGCATGATGTTGTCCAGCACCGTCATGGCGGGAAACAGCGCCACGTTCTGGAAGGTGCGGGCGATGCCCTGGCGGGCTACCTGGTACGGCTTGAGGTCCGTGATGTCGGCGTCATTGAGGGTGATCGTACCCTGGTCCGGCGGATAGACGCCGTTGACGCCGTTGATCAGCGTCGTCTTGCCGGCACCATTGGGGCCGATGATAGAAAGGATCTCGCGCGATACCGCTTTAGCGCTAACACCCCGCAATGCAGAAACGCCACCGAACGAACGCGTGACATCTCTCACCTCCAACACATTCCCAGCCATTACACACCCTGTTTTATATCATTGGGCGGCATTGTGACCTGTTTTTCCCTAACGATCTACCCATCATGGGGAGTTTGTGGACTTCGCCGCCTTCGCCCCATAGAATTCGGACAACACAGCAACGGCAATAAGGGGAGTGAAGAACGTGTTGAAGAAAATTACAATGATTCTTGGCGCTGGCACCATCGCGGTCGCGGCGGCCGGCGTTGGCGAACCGAGCCAGGCGGCCGAGGTCACCCTCAACGGCGCCAGTTGCTTTCCCATAGGCAGCCCGGTCACCAAGCCCTGGGCCGCCTTTATCGACGAGGTCAACAAGCGCGGCAAGGGTGTCGTGCAAATCAAGTTGATCGGTGGTGCGCCGGCCATCGGCAGCCCCTTTACGCTGACCCAGAAAATGGCCAAGGGCGCCTATGACGTGGTCGGCTGCACCGAAGGTTACTTCGGCAACGTGCTGATCGAAGGGGCGTCGCTACGCTTCTCGGACTACTCCTATGCCGATTTGCGCAAGCGGGGCGCCCTGGACTACCTGCAAAAGCTGTTTCACGAGAAGAATATCCACTATCTGGCCCGACACCACGATTTCGGTCCCTTCCATCTTTGGCTCAACAAGAAGATTAGCGGGCCCGACCTGACCGGGCTGCACCTACGCATATCGCCCATCTACAAGCCCTTCTTCACGGCACTCGGGGCGACCGTGCAGCGTTCCAACATCGCTCAGGTCTACACCTACATGGAGAACAACACAGTGCAGGGCTACGGTTGGCCGGCGCTGGGCTGGGTGCCGTCGTGGGTCAAGGTGACCAAGTACCGGGTAGAGCCCGGCTTCTATCAGGCACCGCTGCACACCGTCATCAACCTCGACAGTTGGAATTCCCTGACCAAGGCACAGCAGGATCTGCTGAGCGAGGTCGGCCTGGAGTTCGAGAGCCGGGCCGAGACCGACGGCCCCGCGTTCCAGGCGCTCCTCAAGAAGCAGAACGACAAGACCCTCAGCCAGGGCCTGACGGCCATCACCTTGACCGGGGCGGACCGGGAAAAATGGCTTTCCACCGCCAAGACGACGGGCTGGGCCGAGGTGCTCGAGCGCAGCCCGACGCACGGGCCCAAACTCAGAGAGCTTTTCTCCAAGTAGGCCGGCAATCGGTAGCAGTGTTGGGGGTGGCGTTAATCACGCCGCCCCCTTCGGCTTGGCAGTAATCAGACAGCAGTGCAAGGCCGCTCAATGGGCAGGCAAATCGATGTCTTCGAGGCTGGATTCAATCGGCTGATCGGCTTTCTGATCTGGCTGGTGGCGATTTCCATCGGGCTTTACGCGGTCCTCATCCCGCTAAACCTATTCTTGGTGAAGTTCCAATTGGGCAGCATGTGGTGGCTCTACGAAGGGGTCGAGTACGTGCTCTATATCGGCGTCTTCATCGGCGCGCCCTGGGTCTTGCAGCAAGGGGCCCATGTGCGCGTGGACGTGCTTTCGGCGACGCTGCCCAAGGACGCGGCAACCAAGCTCGAACGGCTGCTCGACGCCGCCGGTGCCGGACTCTGCCTGCTGCTTTGCTATTACGGCATCCGCGCAGCGATTTCCGAATTCGAGGACGGCACCATTCCCGACAAGAACCTGCGCATCGAAAACTGGTACATGATGGCCGTGTTCGCGGCCTCGTTTTTGATGTTGGCCATCGAGTTCCTGCTGCGCCTGCGCCGGGCCGGCGAGATCGTCGCCGAGGAGGCGGTTGCCACCAAGGAAACGGGTTTCTGAGCCATGGAATGGTATTTCGCCCTGGTTCTGATGCTCGGCACGGTCTGCACCTTCATGTTCCTCGGCATGCCGGTAGCGCTGTCGTTTTTCGCCGCCAATGTGCTGGGCACGTATTTGTTCATTAACGGCGACATCGGCCTGGTCTTCATGCCGTTGGAATTCAACAACGCCATCAAATTCACCCTGGCGCCGATCGCGTTGTTTTTGCTGATGGGCGAAATCCTGTTGCAGACCGGGGTCGCCTTCAAGGCCATCGGCGCCATCGACCGCTTGATCTCCCGCGTGCCGGGAAGGCTGGCCGTGGTCTCGATCGTCGGCGGCACCATCTTTTCCTCTCTTTCTGGCTCGACCATCGCCAACACAGCAATCCTGGGCTCGGTGCTGCTGCCCGACATGGTCAGGCGCGGCTATCATCCCTCGATCGCCATGGGGCCGATCATGGCGGTTGGCGGCATTGCCATGCTGATCCCGCCCTCGGCGCTGGCTGTGCTGCTGGCCAGTTTGGCCGAGCAGTCGGTGGCGCAGCTCCTGATCGCCGGCATCGTGCCGGGGGTCCTGATGGCTCTGCTGTTTTTCGCCTATGTCGTCGGGCGCTGCATTATCAACCCGGCGCTGGCGCCAACCTATTCGCCTGACGAGAGCGGCCTCGACGCACCGCTCACCATCAGCCTCAATCTGCGGGGGCGTTTGCTCTGGAGCGCCGGCTACGCCGGGCGCCACCGTCGCCGCATCAACCGGGTGCTGCCGTTCCTGGTCTATATCCTGCCGCTGTTCATCATCTTCGTCGTCGTCGTGGGCAGCATCTTCTTCAAGATCGCGGCGCCCACCGAAGCGGCGGCGCTGGGCTGCCTGGCCGCGCTGGGGGCCTGTTACTTCTTCCGCCTGTTCAAGAACGTGATCAGGATCTCCGGCATCGACGGCGCCGACTTCACTTGGCGCGCCATCGCCAAATCGTTGCGGGAAACCGCCAAGATCAACACCATGATCCTCTTTATCATCGCCGGCTCGTTGGTCTTCAGCCAGGCGCTGTCGAACTCGGGCGCCACCGACGGCCTCTTGCGCCAGGTCACGTCGATGGACCTGACGCCGCTGATGGTGGTGATCATCATGATGCTGGTGCTGCTCTTTCTCGGCGCCTTCATGGACCAAGTCAGCATGCTGCTGCTGACGCTGCCGTTCTTCCTGATGAGCTCGAACTCGCTCCAGGTCATCTTCGAAATCGACGTCATCTGGCTGATGGTGCTGATGCTGATAACCATGGAGATCAGCCTGCTAACGCCCCCCTTTGGGCTCTTGCTCTACGTCATGAAGGGGGTGGCGCCCTTCGAGGTCTCACTGGGCCAGGTGGTGCGCTCGGCCATGCCCTTCGTGATCATCGAGCTATTTGTGCTGGCACTGCTGATCGCCGTGCCAGAAGTGGCGACCTGGCTGCCCAAGCAATTGAACTGAGCGCGGGCCAAGCCGCTTTTCGAGGCGGCGGCCGAGTGCGCGGAGGCGCACGCCCGGCGAGGGTCTATGAAATTTGATACGATATCCTGATCAAACCCTGGGATTTCGTATGACCTGCGCTTTCGACGCTTAGGCGTCCGCTGCTGGAGTAGCACCGGCCGCGGTGGTAGCGGGGCCGAAGCGTCGCGGTTGACCCATAGGCGACTTCTAGCACGCCACTATTGCACCAGCATATCCTTGAACAAGACGTCGTTGACCTTCAACGGCTTGACAGCGCTATTGACGCGTAACAGCATTTCTTCCTTGAGCCGGACGAGCCCGGACGAGCCGTCGAGATCCTCAAGCCGGAGCTCGCGCAGGAAAACCTGCAATCTGTCCACCATGCGCGGCTGCAAAATCTCCATTTGCTCCAACATCAGCGGATCTGCGACTTCCAGCGAAATCCGGATTTTGAGGTAACTGGTGTGCTTGCCGCCTGTATTCAGGTTTACCAACATCTCCGGTAGATCGAAAAATACCGAGTTCTCCAAATTCTCCGACTCCGCTCCTTCCTCAGTCGCCGCGATATCGCCGAGCAGAGGATCCAGGAGTCCTAAGAAATAGGCGCCAACCAGACCGCCGATGATGAGGATCAGAGGCACCCCGATAAACAGCACGAGCTTTTTTGCGCTTAATCGAGGGCCTTCTCCACCTCCTTCTACGTCTTCGGCGCCCTCACCGTCGTCGCCATCTTCTTCTTCGTCAATATCATCGTCAGACATGCTCTTAACTTGGCTCTGTGATGGGCAGCGATGGCAGTCCTAGGGACCAAGCATGAGGAGCAACAACTGTTTGATATTCAATAATCGCAACGGTCCAGATGGCACCCCCTTACGGCGTGCAACGCTCGCGACCGAACTTGGACTTATTTGCCTGCCATAAAAGAAGCGGATTCCCCCCCTCAATAGCTTAGAAGCCCTTAGGTTTCCACTCGGCGACCAGTTCCATCGCCTGGTCCATCTGATTCTGGTTGAGGTTGGCGGCGACCTGGCGGGCCACCTTCTTGGCGCGCTGGCTGATTTTGCCGGAGCTGCGCTTGGCGCCTAAGACCAACCACATATAGGCCGCGACGGGATCGGCCGCGACCCCCTCGCCGCGCATTAGCGCCAGGCCCAGTTCGTACTGCGCAGGGCCGTAACCCTGTTCTGCCGCCCGGCGGTACCAAGTGGCGGCCTTGTACAGGTCCTTGTTGAAGCCGCGGCCGGTCTCGAAAAGCCGACCCAGGCCGTACTGAGCTCGGGCGTAGCCGGTTTTGGCCGCCTTCAGCATCAGGGACGCCGCCATGGCGTTGCTTTTCTCGGCGCCGCGGCCGTAGCGATGCGCCAGACTTAGCATGTATTGAGCGCTGGCCAAGCCCTGCTTGGCGGCCTTGCCAAACCACTCGGCGGCCTTGGTTTCGTTCTTTTTGACGCCGTGGCCCGAGCGATACATCAGGCCGAGGTTGTACTGCCCTTTGGGATAACCGGCCTCGGCCGCCCTACGGTACCAGGAGACAGCCTTCACGGCATCCTTCTTGACGCCGCGGCCCGATGAATAGAGCACACCCAGGTTGGTCTGGGCCTTGGCATCGCCGGCTTGACCGGCCAGGCGCCAATGCTTAGCGGCAAGGGCGAACTCGCCCCGGTCGTAGGCTTCCTTGCCGTCGTTGAAATCGGCCCGGGCCGGACTGTTGGCGGCGCTGAAAATGAGTACCAACATGAGCCAAACAACTAGGTGTTTCATCTCACAACCCCGTTGTGGCGTTAAATATTTGCGGTCTCACCCCCCGACTACGCTAACTCTAGTCATATTAATTCTGAGGTTGGGCATCAAGAGAAAAACATGAGTTCATCACATCGTGATCAAAGGCAATGAGCAGGAACCAACATGCTCGTTATCCGATCGGGGAACAAACAACGCAAGTGGTCGAAGGCATCCTCAGCTTCGCTTCACTCAGGTCTTCTTTTGGTTATTCGCGACGATACGATGTAGAGCAACTCCCTCCGCTGCTGCAGGTAGAGCCGACACCAACGACTGCCCCACAATGACGTCGAGAAACCAAGACTGAGTTCCAAAGGCAGCCGTTCGATAGTCTTCTCGCAGCCAAGAGTCAGCGGAAACTCACGAACGCGAACACAAATATGGCCAGACGATCTTACTGCCGGCCGGGATTACCTCGCCGTCTTCGAGCATGACCGAAATCGGCACCTTCTTTTGGCCTGCCGGCAACCCCTTCATGGTGTGGGAATCAAGCGGCAGCGCCTTGCGGAAAAGCGCGTTGGGGTCCATCCAGCGGCCCTCGAGAGGGATGATCTTGGTGGCGAATGCCACGTATTTGTCGCTCGGGCTGTAAAACACTGCGAAATGAATGGCCGGCCGGCGCCGCCGGCTTTGCACGTTCGCCCGGCGGCCGCGGCCGGTATTTCCCGTCGGACCGAGGATTTCCCCCTGGGCCACGCGTTGGCCGAGCTCTTGTTTCGGCATTTCCGAGAAGTGGGTGTATTGGGTGTAGATCCAGAAAGGAAAACCAGATTCCTGGGGGCTGTGGCGCAGCACGGTCTCGATGCCGCGGTAGCTGTTTTGGCCGCGGTATTTTCCCACCACCGTGCCGGCGGCGGCGG
>CEPS01052103.1_pt1 | contig 10711 bp, 11 predicted proteins | sample 530401 | NCBI WGS metagenome assembly CEPS01 (sample SAMEA2620035, study PRJEB7988) | marine metagenome | biome: marine biome (ENVO:00000447); feature: mesopelagic zone (ENVO:00000213) & marine oxygen minimum zone (ENVO:01000065); material: "saline water (ENVO:00002010), including plankton... | reverse complement strand
TGTTTGGAAGTGTTATAGTATTCATTATCATATTTATTAGGAATGGGTGGTGTATGGGATGTACTAATTTTCTTGCTTAGGTATGATACTAAAGGTAAATTTCTTTGCTTAAACAAATGGCAATAATGAAGACGTACTCAGCAAAATCTGAAGAAATCGATAAAGAATGGTTTATTGCAGACGCCGAAGGACAAACCCTCGGACGTTTCGCAAGTAGGATTGCTCAAGTTCTGCGAGGTAAGCATAAGCCAATTTTTACGCCTCATGTTGATATGGGAGATTTTGTTATAGTTGTGAATGCTGAAAAAATCAGGGTTTCTGGTAAAAAAGAAAAACAAAAAAAATATTTTTCACACTCAGGTTATCCCGGTGGTTCAAAACTACTTGATTTACATCTAATCAGACAGCGTCATCCAGAAAAAATTGTTCAAAATGCTGTAAAAGGGATGTTACCGCATAATCGCCTTGGTAGAAAGATTTTCAAACAGTTAAAAGTGTATGCTGGTTCTGATCATCCTCATAAGGCTCAGAATCCAAAATTAATGGAGTTTTAAATATTGGCCACAAACAGTGTAGTTTATTCAGCAGTAGGTAAAAGAAAAACATCAATTGCCCGTATTCGCCTTATTCCTGGAAAAGGTAAAATCGTAGTGAATAAACGGGATTTTGATTCATATTTTGGGCGTGCTTCTAATAAGATCCATGTTCGTGAGCCTTTAAAACTTCTGGAGATCGATAATAAGTATGATGTAATTGCCAATGTAAACGGTGGTGGTTTAACAGGTCAAGCTGGAGCTATCAGGCATGGAATATCCAAAGCACTATTAGATGTAAATATTGACTTTAAACCGACATTGAAAAAAGCAGGACTGTTGACTCGTGATGCACGAAAAAAAGAGCGAAAAAAGTATGGTTTGCGTGGAGCGAGAAAGGCATTTCAGTTTTCGAAGAGATAATTGGAATATAATTTATGAATTTAACTTTTGAAGATCTACTGAGTACCGGGGCACATTTTGGGCATTTAACTCGAAAATGGAACCCTAATTTTCAACAGTATATTTTAATGGTTAAGAATGGTATACATATTATAAATCTAGAAGAGACTTTGAAGGAATTGAGGAAAGCAGTTGAATATGTCCAATCTATTACTTCAGAAGGTGGTGATATTCTCTTTGTTGGAACGAAAAAGAATGCAAAGAACATCGTTCAAGAAGAAGCTGATAAATGTACAATGCATTATGTGGTTGAACGATGGCTGGGTGGAACCCTGACCAATTATTCAACTATTAGGAAAAGCATCAAACGTCTTCAATTACTAGAGAAAGAATCGAGTCCTTTATATGAAAATGCTACTAAGAAGGAAATACTCTCTCTCGAACGTGAAATGATTCGACTGCAAGATCTACATAGAGGTATAAAAGATATGAAGGGTCTGCCAGATGCAATTTTCGTTGTTGATACGAATCAAGAATCTATTGCTGTAGATGAAGCGAAAGTTCTAAACATTCCTGTAATTGCTATTGTAGATACAAACTCCAATCCGAAGCTAATCGACTATCCCATACCTGCAAATGATGACTCTATCAGAGCTGTAAAGTTGATAGTTAGTGAAATATCAAAAGCGATTTGTGAATCTAAGTCGATGGCATATCCAGATGGTGAAGTTTCCTTCGAGCAAGCAATACCAGAAGAAGAAGACGAAATTTCTAACAGTACAGACATTGATGATAACAGTGATACTACTGGTACTGATGGAAAGGAAATTGAAGAATTAGTAGTTGATTCAACAGAGGAAGATTAAGATGGTTGTTGACGCAAAAGTTGTGAAGATTCTCCGCCAAAAGACTGGTGCAGGGATTATGGATTGTAAAGAAGCGTTAACAATAGCTGAAGGTGATATGGATAGTGCAGTTGAAGTTCTAAGGAAAAAAGGTATAGCTAAAGCTGAGAAAAAAGTAGGAAGAAAAGCTGATCAAGGGTCAGTGGTTGCTTATATTCATCCGGGAAATCGCGTTGGTGTACTTGTTGAGATAAACTGTGAAACTGATTTTGTAGCAAAAACTGACAGTTTTCATAGTTTTGCGAAAGATATAGCTATGCAAGTCGCAGCTGCAAATCCACTTACTGTTAGCAGAGAACAGATAGATAATGTTATTATAGAAAAAGAGCGTAATATCTACTTGGAACAGGCAAAAGCCTTGGGTAAACCTGAAAAAGTCTTAGACAAAATTGTAGAAGGTAAAATTGAAAAATTTTATCAGGAAAAGTGTCTTCTTGAACAAGCTTTTATAAAAGATAATGATAAAACGGTTCAAGATATCCTCACGGAAACAGTTGCATCTTTAGGGGAAAATATTTCCATTTCCCGCTTTACCCGCTATGAAGTTGGTGAAGGTTTAGTAAGCAACGGCGAAGGTTAGTATTCCATTATAATATAATGTCGAAACCAATCTACGGAAGGATTCTGCTGAAGCTCAGTGGAGAGATCCTTGCCGGAGATAGAGGGTTCGGTGTTGATCCATCTAAAGCAAATCTTCTTGCTCAAGAAATCAAGTCAGTAGCTGACCTTGGTTTGGAAATTGGTGTTGTCATTGGTGCCGGAAATATAATTAGAGGTGAGATGGCTGCAGAAGGAGGAATGGATCGCGTACCTGCAGATTATCTTGGCATGCTGGCGACCATTATTAATGCCATCACTCTTCAGGATGCGTTGGAAAAGATCGGTTGTGAAACAAGAACATTATCTGCGATCACGATCGCTCAATTAGCTGAACCGTATATAAGAAGAAGAGCAATGCGCCACCTTGAAAAAGGAAGAATAGTCATAGTTGCAGGTGGCACTGGAAATCCCTATTTTTCTACTGATACTGCCGCTGCTCTAAGAGCTACTGAATTGGGTGCAGATGTGGTGTTGAAAGGGACCAAAGTTGACGGAGTTTATGATAAGGATCCTGTGAAACATAATGACGCAAAGAAGTATGATACCCTTTCATTTCAAAAGGTAATCGAGGATGGCCTTCGTGTCATGGATTTGACAGCAGTAACACTTTGTAAAGAGAATGACCTTCCTATCAATGTTTTTGCAATAAATAACACTGGTTCACTATTCAGTATTGTTCATGGAAAAAATATAGGTACTCTTATCAAAGGTTGATTATGGATTTAAAAGAATATTTCAGTGATGCAAAAAGTAGGATGGATTCGGCGGTGGAACACTGCAGAAATGAACTATCTCAAATCCGTACCGGAAGAGCTACTCCAGCACTTTTAGATACTGTAAAAGTCTTATATTATGGTTCACCTACTCCACTGAAGTCTGTTGCAAATGTTGTTGCTCAGGATGCCACTCTTTTGGTAGTACAGCCGTTTGATAAATCCACTTTATCCGATATCGAAAAAGCTATTCAAACAGCAAATCTTGGGATAAATCCTTCTAATGACGGAAATGTTATTCGTGTGCCTATTCCCCCTCTTACAGAAGAACGTAGACATGATATGGTTAAGTTAGTTCATAAGTTGGTCGAGGAGGGTAGAATCTCCGTCCGGAATGTTCGAAAGGACATTAATAATCATCTGCGCGACTCAGAGCATAATCATGAAATTTCTGAAAACGAATCTCAATATGCTCATGACGAAATTCAAAAAATAACTAATCAACACATCGAAAATTTGAACGAGTTATCTAATATGAAAGAGAAGGAAGTACTGGGAAAGTAGATTGTAATTTCAATTTGGTAAAATTAAACCCCGTCAATTGCGGGGTTTTTCTTTTTCTAACACAGAAGAAACTATAATGCAATTCAGTTTGTTAAATCTACACCTTCAGTTACTTATTCACACTTTGAAAATCCACAACTTCTACACATAACACAGCCATTTTCATGCTGAACAGTACTTCCGCAATCGGGACATGTAGTCATGGTACGAGGATTGAAGTTGGCTGCAGCGCGTTTCGATTCAAGGTCATCAGTCATAGAAAATATTGTACCTGACGTTTCTTCGGAACTTGATGGATTTACTTCATTAGTTGTTCCATTAAGATATTCCTCTAAAGCCCGTCCAATAGCATCTGGCGTGGAAAGAATCAGACTACCTTTCTCCCAGGTAGGATTTGGTCCACTGATACCTCTCAACTGTTTTACAACATCGTATGGATCAATGCCGGATCGTAGTGCAAGAGATATGAGTCGGCTGATTGCCTCAGATTGAGCTGCAGCATGACCGCCGGCTTTACCTATGGTTGTGAACACTTCACATAATCCATGTTCATCTTCATTGATTGTGATATAAAGTGACCCCTCACCCGTACGCATCCGAGTTGTGACACCTTCCGTTTGAGGTGGTCGCATTCGGGGAGCCTTGATTGGAAGATCTTTTAAATCGTCATCTGGATCAGATTCTATAGATTCGCTTTTTTTCTTCTCAGATATTAGGATTCCTTCTCGAGCACCTTCCCGATAAACAGTAATGCCTTTTAACCCGGATTTATAAGCAGACATGTAGATATCTGCAACAGTTTTTTCCGGGACATCCTCATCCAAATTCACTGTAGAACTTATTGAACTGTCAATGTATTTTTGAATAACACCTTGCATTTCAACACGGAAAAATGGATCAATGTCATGAGCTGTAACAATATAGTCCGGGACATCTTTATCATCGCCAAATAATTTATCAATGATGGGATGTAAAACTTTGTATTCTTTGAATGATTTACCGTAATCACTATTTTGTTTTACTCGACGGTAATAAGACGTTTGAAAGATGGGTTCAATCCCTGAAGTTACCCGGGCTACAATGGCTCCACTTCCAGTCGGCGGGACTGTTAGCAGTGTAGAATTCCTGATTCCATTTTTCTTGATGTTATCTTGTGTTTTGTCTGGAAGTTTTTGAATGAATTTACTTTGTGAGTATCCTTCCCAATCGAAAAGGGGGAATGCACCTTTTTCTTTAGCAAGTTCCACAGATGACTCATATGCTACTTCACGCATAATACTGCAGACATGGTCTACTGTGGCGAGTGCTTCATCGGAATCGTATTTAATACCCATTCTCACAAACATATCTCCAAGTCCGAGGAGACCAATACCGATTCGCCGATCACCCAAAGCATTTTCTTTTTGGCTTTCCAGGGCATGTCGATCCAAATTGTATTCGACTACGTTATCCATAAAACGTGTAGCGATTGTGACAGTATCAGCAAACTCCTCCTCCATGAAATTACCATTGTGATCTACAAATCGTTCTAAATTAAGAGAACCCAGATTACAGCACCCTCCATCAGGTAATGGCTGCTCAGCACATGGATTAGTAGAAATAAGTGGGCTGCAGTATTCTGCATTATGATATTCACGCATAGTATCCCAAAATATAATCCCCGGCTCTGCACTTGAATGAGCTGACTTTATGATCGTTTCCCAAAGTTCAGTGGCTTTTACGGTCTTATATACTTTACCGCCCCATCTCAGGTCGAAGTCGAGATCATTGTCAACAGCGTTCATGAATTCGTGGGTGAGAAGTACTGAAAGATTTGAGTACTTCACCATATCGACATTCTCTCTTTTTAAATTTATAAATTGCTCAATATCTGGATGATCGACACGGAGAGTTTGCATATTAGCGCCACGCCGGCCATGTTGAGCGATGGTATTGGTGTTTACACTAAAAAGGTCCATGAAGCCGGTAGGACCACAAGATTCTCCTCCGGTTCCTTCAATGGCTGAACCTGCAGGTCTTAGAACCGAGAGGTCATGACCGCACCCGCCACCATATTTATACGTTTTTGCTTCTTTGGATATTACATCATAAATCGCACTCACGGAATCATCTTTGATAGCCACTACATAGCAGTTATTGAGCGTTGTTGTGATATCTTCTCGTCCGGCACCATGCATGATTCGGCCGCCGGGAACGAAGCGAAAATCTTCTAATATTGTGAAGAATTTCTGGTACCAATCATCTGGATTTTTCTCAACGGAAGCTATCGCTTTGGCAATCCGTTTCCACATATCGTAAGGGCTCTTTTCCCAAGGCGCAAGATACTTAGCCTTTAAAACCTCTTTTCCGAGTTCGTCGTTTTGATAATAGAGATCAATGGTGTACTCTTCAGGAGTTGTTTCACCAAGGACTTCCGGTAGGTCTGTTGTAGGGTGAGTTTTTGTTCGCTCGCCGTCCTTCAAATTTTCCTTAGGAACGACTTTTTCCGAGGTTGTATCGGCTTTGCCGGCAATCGGAAATTCAAACTGCAGCATTTCAGCCATTATGTACTCCTTCCGCTATAAAAATCGGTTAATTATAAGCAAGAAGTAGTTAGTTAGTGTGCGGATAAACCCGCGAGTTGGCATAAATAATATAGATAACGTCCATCATTGTGTCAAGAATAAAGGGTTAAGATTTTTCAAATTTCTCACTAATTTTTTTTAGAGACTGATTTATTACGATTTTAAGCAAACAAAAATGTTTTATTTTATTGACGGAAGAAGTCTACTATTCTTTAAATTCGCGCCGAATTAAGATGAAATGAAAAACGATAAGATCATTAAACCGAGACTGATAATTCATGGCGGTGCCGGCAAGTTGGAAGGAACTTCTGATCGTCAAGAACAGATTAATCGGTCATTGAAAACAGTCTGTCAATCATCATATTTGACACTTATTGAGCAAGGAGCTCGGGAATCTGTACTCCACGCTATAAGATCATTAGAAGATGATTCTCTTTTTAATGCAGGAACTGGTTCACGACTTCAGGCAGATGGAGAAATACGTATGTCTTCTTCGATAATGGATAGTTCAACAGGAATATTTTCTGCGGTTATAAATGTTCAAAATATTAGACATCCAATTGATATTGCAGATATGCTGTCGCGCGAAAAACATACCGTACTAGCCGGAAAGGTTGCCACGGACTTCTGCAGAAATCGTGGAGTTGATTATCATGATCCTATAACTGAATTGAGACTTGCAGAGTATGAGAGACAAATCAAAGGGTCTCACGGAACTGTTGGTGCTGTAGCTCTGGATAAGAGTGGGACGATCGTATCGGGAAGTTCTACCGGAGGAATAGGTTATGAAATTCCCGGACGAGTTAGTGATACTGCCACCGTAGCCGGGAATTACTCATCATCTGTAGCTGGAGCTTCATGCACCGGCATTGGCGAAGAAATTGTAAATGATGCAGTAGCAGCAGGGGTTGTAATTAGAGTTGAAAACGGTATGTCGATACATGAAGCTGTACAAAATACCATCGAAAAAGCGAAAAAATCTCAGAAGAGATATGGATTGATCGCGTTAGATTGTAACAGTAACATCGGATATGGTTTTGCCACGGAAGGAATGTATTATGCTTATCATGATGGGAACGGAATCACATCTTTTATCGATGAAATGGAGTTTAAGTAACTTTGACTGGGGAAAATATTCGATTAAATTCTTACCACTTGCACCCGTGATGTAATGGTAACATCCGAGCTTCCCAAGCTCGTCATGAGGGTTCGATCCCCTTCGGGTGCTCAACTCCTTCTGAAACTGAATCGTGTAACTGAAAATTTAATATACTTATGGCCAAACCTATTGTAGCAATCATCGGACGTCCTAACGTTGGGAAATCTACTCTCTTCAATCGCCTTGTGGGCAGAAGGCAAGCGATTGTAGATAAGCAGGAAGGGATAACCCGTGACCGTATTTACGGCACTGTTGAGTGGACGGGAAAGGAATTCACACTTGTCGATACCGGCGGATATATTCCCGACGAAGCGGACATTATGGATGCAGCCATTCGTCAGCAGGTTGAGATTGCTTTGGATGAAGCTGATTTCCTTCTCTTTGTTGTAGATGGAAGGGATGGAATTTCGCCAACGGACGAAGTGCTGGCAGACATGATACGTAGATCTGATAAAGATCATCTTGTACTTGTCAACAAAATTGACAGTGATAATCATGAGTTACTGGAACACGAGTTCCACCGTCTTGGTCTCGAAAAGTTGATCTCTGTCTCTGCACTTTCCAGCCGGAAAATAGGCGATCTCCTGGATAATGTGGTGGCAGCTCTTGGTGATTCCGCACTGCCTAAAGCGGAGGATCCGGACGATATTCGGGTAGCGATTGTGGGGATGCCGAATGTGGGGAAGTCGTCCATTACCAATCTTCTTCTCGGCGAAGATAAATCCATCGTTACCAATATTCCCGGCACCACGAGAGATTCCATCGATTCCCGTATAAAGTACCACGGCAAGACCATTGTGCTGGTGGACACCGCGGGCATGCGGCGGAAAGCTAAGGTGAGAGAGAGCATTGAGTTCTACAGTAACCTCCGAACTTTTCGCGCCATCGATGACGCGCATATTGCCATTGTTGTTGTGGATGCCGATAAGGGATTCGATAAGCAGGATCAGCAGATAGTTCGCCAGGTTATTGATCGGGGACGAGGGCTCATCTTGGCCGTAAACAAATGGGATCTCGTTGAGAAAGAGACCAACACTATGGATGAGTTTAAGAAGGAGATTAAGCGGCTGTTCAAATCGCTGGAAGACTATCCCATGATGTTTACTTCCGCCAAGACAAAACAGCGAATCTCCAAGTTGATGCCGTTATGCCAAGATGTTCACAAACGGTGGGGTCAGCGTATCTCAACCCGGATCATCAATAAAACTTTGGAGCGAGCGGTTAAGCAGTATCAGCCGCCGGCCGTCAAAGGGAAAAAGATCAGACTCAAGTACGGCTCACAAGTGAGTCAGCGCCCGCCGGGCATCGCCATTTTCAGCAACTGGCCGGAACTCATTCCGGTCTCTTACCAAAATTATCTGGAAAATCAGTTCCGGACTCAGTTTGACTTTAACGGAGTTCCACTAAAATTTTCCTACCGAAGATCGTAAAATCCTGTGCAAATGCCTAAAATTCAGGAAAAATCCGTTTTTCCGACGACTAACAGTTTTGCATTTTCGCAGGAAAGTGTTAATTTCAATTGATCGCGGGGTGGAGCAGTCTGGTAGCTCGTCGGGCTCATAACCCGGAGGTCACTGGTTCGAATCCGGTCCCCGCTACATGACGATAAAGCCTGTTTCTCGATGAGAGAGCGGGCTTTTTTGCATTGTAGAAGAGTATAGCTCTGTTTGCCATTTTGTCGATGATTTGGTTACGTTTTGGTTACGTTTTGGTTACGTTTTCCAAAATCAGGTACCAGATTCACGTATTTGGTGGCAAGATCGAAGTTAGGATGGGTGTAAATCTTCGTTGTCTCACTCGAAGAATGAGCCAACAATACCTGCCTGTCTTCAATCTGTAACCCAAGATCCCGGAGCGTATTGTTAAAGGTAGCCCTGAAACTGTGCAGAGTTGCCTTGGGACGTGGGGGATTTGCCTCAGCCAGCAATGTCTGCATAAACTTTCTGGGTTTAGTCAGATTGTCCTTGAGTTTCCTACTTGATTCAGCGTAAAGATCAGGAAACAGAGGATCATCATTGCATTTTCCTGTTGGCAATTGGCAAATTAGTGATTCAGCCAAAGGAAACTCGTGAATCCGTCTCGATTTTCTGACAAAGCTAACGATTGCCCTTTTATTCAAGTCAATGTTAGCATGAGTCAGTAAAGCAACGTCACCAGCTCTCAGTCCTGTATGATACAGGAATGAGTAGTAATAGTACCAACTTCCAGCACCCTCGAAGATTATTTTTAGGTCAATTGGGTTAAGTGGTCTATGCCTCACTTTATGTACTATCTTTGGTAGTGTGGCATTTTTGGCTGGGTTCGTCTGTAGCACGTCTTCCTTTATCGCCTGATCAATCATCAGTGATATTATACCAAGATGGTTTTTCTTAGTCTTGGGTGCGAGTTCGAGCCAGTCAATGTAGCCGTCTATAACCTTGACCGTTATTTCATCCAGTCGCTTTACGTTTTGGTAATCAAGGTATTTCTGGAACTTTCGCAGCACTCCTCTTGTGGTTTCCCATGTGTCGACTGTTTTCCTGCTCTCAACGAATCCAAGATACTGAGTACAGTATTGAGTGACATCGATGGGGGAGTGGGTTGAACATCCGAGAAATCCAAAATTGTCCAAAACAAGTCGCAAGTCCCATTCTGTTTGAACTTTCTTCGCAAGGTGTTTTTGTGTTTGTTTCGTCGACTTGTAAACCTTCCTGCCTTTATAGCGTGTTGTCCACCAGTAGTACTTACTGTCTGGACGTTTATAAAGGCTGGACATTGTTGTTAATCCTCCTGTCATTGGTTGTGTTTTCTCCGATCTATGGGTTGCCTCCGGTCGCTGTTTTCCATCATTCCTTCGTCAACGAGGAAATCCTCAATCAACTTTTGAATTTGAGCGTTAGTACTTCGGTACTCCCTTCGAGAGACTTCTACTAACAACTCCCACAGTTTCTCCGGAAGCCTTATTGACCTCGAGCGTGTTGGCTCTAACTTTTGTCTTCCCATAACATCAAAGATTACACATTATTTACGTGTGTTGCAATATGTTTCACTTTATCCATGGTGATTTTACTCTCACATTATCAAGATAACGGAGGATTTGTTGGTCAGAAATACGATATTCTCCTCCAATTTTGTATGCTGATAGTTGTCCAAGATGTATCATATCTAACACTTTATTGTACCCGACATTGAGTATTTCAGCCACTTCCTTTGGCTTGTAGATCTTATTCATTTGAATTACTCATCATCTCTATCAAAACAACCTAATTCAGCTAAAAATTGAAAGTGAGAG
>CEPS01077538.1_pt1 | contig 10727 bp, 13 predicted proteins | sample 530401 | NCBI WGS metagenome assembly CEPS01 (sample SAMEA2620035, study PRJEB7988) | marine metagenome | biome: marine biome (ENVO:00000447); feature: mesopelagic zone (ENVO:00000213) & marine oxygen minimum zone (ENVO:01000065); material: "saline water (ENVO:00002010), including plankton... | reverse complement strand
CTGAGACCGGGATCAATCACACGGTACCAGAGCGGAGGCAGCAGACAGACAAATATAGTGGTCAGATAGCCGTAAGGCATTTGAGGCGCCTGCGTGTAAGGATCGAGATTCCAGAAGGGGATTCGCGGCTTTTCGTGGTGGGCTGAGTGGCGTGTAAGCGAATATAACACCATGCCGCTCATCCTCTTGTTCGTATTCCACGAGTGGTGAGGGCGAATCGGTTCATCGGGCCTGCGCCAGAGGCCGTAGTGTTCCATATAATTGACCACTTCCAGGATGAACTTGGCAAACAGCGCCTGCCCCAGAAAGAATAACAATCCCTTGACACCTCCAGCGTAGAAAAACATCGCGACCCAGACGAGGCTCATCAGATATCCTTTCGTCATCCGGTTGTCCCAGAACCAGTTGCTTTGACCGTTTTTTCGCAACCACCGCAGCTCGAGCCGCCATGCACTCAGGTGTCCCATAAGTGTGGAACGCAGGAAAAAAAGATAGACATTCTCGCCGCGTCTCGCGGTGGCTGGATCTTCCTCGGTCCCCACCGTCACGTGATGACCATAAACGTGCTCGATGGAAAAATCGGAGTTACAACTCATGGAGAGTATCCAGCGCCCCTCAAACATGGACGGGTGAGATTTCACACGGTGGGTCAGTTCGTGAGCAACATTCGTGCCGTAACCAGCCACGGTAAAACCGACACTGATCAATCCTCCTATATGGTCGAGCGGACCTGTCTTGTCCCTGCCTGCCAGAAAATCGTATGGAAAAAGCCCGTTCAAAGTTGCCCCTATCTTAAGGAAATCCTTTTCGCCCGTTCCCAGAGACCATGCAAATGATATCAACAATAGAGTTAGAAGCGGCAGAGCCAGATGGAGAGGAAGTTCTATCAGGGAGGGAAATCTGTAGGGAGGCTTAGAAGAGTCTTCGCCGAGGAAGGCATCTCCTCCTACAACAATTACCAGCAACACCCAGAATCCGAGCCACATCCAGTAACCGCCCAACAGGACGCCGCTCATAGCAGCGATAGCAAGCAGGGGAGTCAAATAGTATTTCGCGTAGTGATAGATGCTCACGCCTAAGTGGTTCTGTGATCAATTGCTACCGTTAAATTTAACAAATCAGCCAACAATACTGCACTCATGTCTACCGCGAACCGGATCGCCTTGGCTGTATCTGCTGAGCCTGAATAGTTGAGGGTCAAACTCCGGGTTCTCTTCACTGGTGAGATGGGAACTCTTATAACCATCCCCTCAGCTTGTAGATGAGGATAGCAACGTATTCATAGATGGCCTGGGTCGAGATGGAGAGATTCCCAACATTAGGCACCAGAACAAAAGGATTAATCCTCTCCCTCTTCTTCGGAATTCTGAAAACCCGCGCCCTTACATGGACAACATCGTAACCGAGGTTGGAGAAGACAGCTTCCGCCCGGAGGATGTGCAAACCAGAGGTTACCAGTGCAATCCTCTTAGCACCCAGACTGTCCAGAATCGCTGCGGAATTGACAGCGTTCTCCCTCGTGTTGCGCGATTCCGCTTCCACCAACACTTTCTCTTCATCGACCCCGAATTCCACGAAGAAGTCCTTCATCCGCTGCGACTCCTTCTGTTGTTCTTCAAGCAGTTCACCACTGCCACCGGTGACGACGATCACAGGCGCCACATCCCGTTTTAGGAGCCTGATCGCCGTTAGCGATCTGGACGGCGACCCCCCCAGTACCACGATTGCGTCAGCTTTGAGATCGTGGAGATTCGTGGGCGTTGCTATGCCTAAAGGAGCAACCACAAGTTTCTGCACCGGAGTGACGCTGAACAGATAGAGGATCGCCAGTCCTGCCAGAAAAAGTCGATTGAACAGCTTCCTGTTCGGCCTGTTCCTAAACCAGAAGGCGACCAGCAACAGGATGAGTCCGAGAGATAGTGGGTAGACGAGCCAGACGAGTATTTTAGAAATAGCGTGATACATATCGCTTACATTCAGAAGGGCTTAAGTAACCGTCTTCAGCTATCGGCCCCCCTCTTCAAGCTTGAACTCGCCGATCTGATGGGCCATCGTTTCACAGACGCCATCCCTCACCGACTTTCCCGCCAGTTTGATGGCATTGGAGATGGCCTTTCCGCTGGACCGTCCGTGGGCAATGATCACCATCTTCTCAAAGCCCAGCAGCGGCGCACCACCGTACTCGGCGTAATCGGTTACCTCCCGCACGCGCTTGAGCCCTTTACGCAGGAAAAAGAGTCCCACTTTCCATCCGAGCCTTGCGCGGAACGCCATTTCACCCAAGTGACTGGCCGCCATGGCAGCACCTTCCAATGTCTTAATCACGATATTCCCCACGAATCCTTCCGTCACGATGACATCTGCCACTCCCCGCAGGATATCCTTGCCTTCAATATTGCCGGAAAAATCGAGGGACGGCACTTCCTTCAGCAGATGGTGCGCTGTCTGCATCTTTTCACTCCCTTTGGTTTCCTCTTCTCCAATGTTGAGTAGAGCGGCCTTCGGTGATTCGACACCGCGGACATTCGCCACATAGGCTGACCCCATGATGGCAAACTGCATCAGTTCCTCAGCGGAGGATTCAACATTCGCTCCCACATCAACCATGAGGGCAAGGTGATCGTCGCGTTTGAACTCGTTGAGGGTGGGATAGACGGTGGCGATGGCGGTCCGCTTGACCCCCGAAATCCTTGCAATTGTTCTGGCCGCCGACAGGACAACCGATCCCGTACTTCCAGCCGAAACCAGAGCGTCTGCTTCTCCCTCGCCCACCAGTGAAGCAGCCACGAGAATAGACGCGTCCGGCTTGCTCTCCACTGCCTTTTTGGGAGAGTCTTCCATGGAAATGGTCTCTGATGCATGGACGATCTCGATACCGTCGGCAGGGTAATCGTGCCGTTCCAGCTCTTCTTCGATGGCGGACTTGTCTCCAACCAGAAGAACGCGAACGGGATTGGCTGTGGAAGCCAGCGCCGCCCCGTGGACTGTCTCCCGCGGTGCGTGATCGCCGCCCATGGCATCCAGTGCAATGGTGATCATATCGGTTGCCTACAGCTCGTGGTTTAGTTCCTTAATGTAATATCTCAGGATGTGCTTGCCAATCGTAATGAGCGTAGCGAATGTAGATTGGTACCCCGGACAGGACTCGAACCTGTAACCCTCGGCTTAGAAGGCCGATGCTCTGTCCGGTTGAGCTACCGGGGCATTGTGCGCGCAAATTTACCCCTCCTTGATGAGGAGAATCAAAAGAATTTTCCGCAGAACGGCGAATAAACCCTAAACTGTAACTGCCATGCACCTTAGGCCGTCGCTTCAATTCGAAAGGCGTTGAGCATCTGCGCCATTCTGTCCAGACCGGCTTTCAGGTAGTCCGCCGGCGTGCCGTAGCCGACACGGATGTAGTTCTCCATGCCAAACCACTTACCCGGCATCACCAGGACGCTCTGCTCATCCCGGATCTGCTCAATTAGTCTCACCGAACCGCCATCGAAATGGCAGCGCAAGAAAGCGATGGCGGCGGCTTGCGGCGGTGTGAAGCTGAAGAGACCGTCCTGACCATCGACCCACCCTTGCAGAATCTTCAGGTTGTTGCGCAGGAAGTCGTGTACGTCTGACAGCAGAGCCGTTCGCCTTTCCGGCTGAAGAATACGTGAGGCGACCCAGTCACTGAGCGTGCCGATGGAAATTGTCGTATAATCGTGGAGACTCCACGCCTTCCAGATAAAGTCCGGATTGGCCACCATCCAGCCGAGGCGAAGTCCTGGCAGACGGTAAGCTTTGGACAGGCCGGCAACGACGATGTCTTTTTCGTGTCCGGAATAAAAGGAGGATGATTCCTCGCCGGACAGTTCCGCCCCGCGATACACCTCATCAGAATGCAGCCACAGATCGTGCTCGCGGGCCAGTTCCCTCACTCTCATCATGATATCACAGTCCATGACGGCGCCGGTGGGATTGTTGGGATTGCAGACGGAAATCATCTTTGTCTGCGGCGTAATGAGAGACGCCAGTTCATCAACGTCTATCTGCCAGCCGTGATCGTCCCTCAACCGGATCGGTCTGACTTCCACACCGAGACTCCTGGCGAAGCCCCATATCTGGAGGTAGTTGGGCATCATATAGATCAGTTCATCGCCGGGCTCTAACAGCGTCATGATAGTAAGGAAGTTTGCCTCCGCTGATCCGTTTGTCACCAGGATGTTATCCGGTGTGGCATGCGGATAGAGGCCGCATATGGCGCGGCGCAGTTCTTCAGTGCCGTTTGCCTGACAATAGAGGAGTTCCATCTCGCTCAGTTCATCCAGCTCCTCGGCCGTCAGAATTTCCTTCAGAGAGAGGGGATGGACGCCGCTCTCGGACAAATTATAGTCCACTACATTCTCCCATTGAGACATGTTTCGTTCCAGTTCAAAGGGCTCAAACTTCATGCGCTTCTTTCTCCTTTATGGTCTCATAAACTGCTCTCGCAATCTGAATGTCCTGCACGGCCACGCCTGTTAGATCCGCCACTGTAGTCTGATCGTCTGACTGGCGACCCACGTGAGAGCCTGAGAGGACCTCGCCCAACTCCACCAGATCATCTTCTTGAAGGTTGCCCTCCCGCAAAGCCCACATGATTTCCCCTCGCTCGCGGCACTGACTGATGCTGTCCGCCACAACGAGATCAGCCTGCGCGAGGATTGCGCCGTCCAGCTCCCGCTTCTCTGCGGTGTCCGATCCCATGGCAGTGATGTGCGTTCCGGGCGTTATCTCATCAGCTGTGAGCAGGGGCGCAGTAGATGAGGTCGCGGTGATGATCAGATTGCACGCCGCAGTCAATTCAGATGTTTCATCGCACGCTTCTACAGCGAATCCTCTCTGAGCCATCTCCGCCACGTAGAGCTCCACCTTCTCTTCACGCCTCCCCCAGACCAAAACATCCCGGCAGTCCACCACATCCTTCAGATATTCAAGCTGTAGTCTCGCCTGATTGCCTGTTCCCACAATGCCGACTCCTTCAACATTCTGCGGCGCAAGATACCGTGCCACGACTGCCCCCGCCACGGCTGTGCGAATATCGGTGAGATATGCTTCATCGTGAAGCAGACAGACCGGCTCTCCTGTCTCCTGTCTGAACAACAGCATCATACCACTACCGGAAGGCAGGTCTAATTTCTCATTATCGGGAAAGCCGGACGCAATCTTGATGACAAAATAGTCCTCCCTCTCGATATAGCCGTACTTGATATGAACGTCTCCGGGCGGATCCTTGAAAATGAGTTCGCCCACAGGGGGAACAACTGCCCGCCCCTGCGAGTACGCCACGAAGCCTTCTTCGATAAGAGGAATCAGATCTATGCCGGGGAGTACCGCTTTGATCTGTTCCAGAGCAACGACTTTCATAGAATCCCCTTTAACGTTTCGAGACTTATATTGGCGCCGCACAGCACAATAACTACGCGCTTGCCGGTCCACTGCTCAGCCTGTTTCAGAAAGGCAGCGATAGCTACGGCGGCTGACCCTTCGATGAGCATGTGATGCTTTTCCATAAACTGACGTAGAGCCGAGGCTATTTCGTCTTCGGAAACGAGAACAGTATCATCCAAGAGTTTCCGGCACGGGTCAAATGTAATAGTGTCCGCCTCAATACCGCCGGCCGTGCCGTCAGAAAGGGTCGGCTTTGATTCCATCTCCACGATCTGCCCCGTTCTGATAGATTCGATCATGACGGGTGAATTCTGCGGCGAACAGCCGATAATCTTCGTTTCAAGATTCTCTGGCTTGATGTAGCCGGCGATGCCAGTGATGAGACCTCCTCCGCCGAGAGCGACAAAGACAGCGTCGATCCCGTTCAATTGCCGTTCAAGTTCCACGCCCACCGTCCCCTGCCCGCCGACGATTCTCGGATCGTTGTAGGGCGAAACATAGGTCATTCCGTTTTCATCGGCGTGGTGTCGTGCGAACGCTTCTGCTTCCACACAGTCATCGCCGTGATAACGAACCTCGGCACCGTATGTCTCGATAGCGCTCACTTTTGTTTCGGACGCACCGCGCGGTACGAACACAACACCGCCAGTCTCAACCTCTTTCATAGCGAGCGCAACCGCCATGCCGTGATTTCCGGTGGACGCCGCCACTACACCCCGCCTTCGCTCATCATCGGTAAGAGAGAGCAGCTTGTTGACGGCGCCGCGGAATTTGAAGGAGCCGGTGTGTTGGAGGTTTTCACACTTGAAGTTAACCTCTGCACCGGAGGCATCGCTAAGGCAATGAGAAGCCTCAACCGGTGTTTCGCGGATGTAACTCCTTATACGAGATTCAGCTTCTTGAACTTCTTTTCTTATATCCACGGTGACGACCATCTGTTTAAAGTAACCCGCCTGAGGAGCAGAAAATACAAGGCGTTCCACCCACATCAAATATATATTCCACTTCAAGTCAGCCAGACTGAAGACGACAGAAATGAAAGGAAGCGAGCAATGATTGAAGCTGAGATAAGGAATCGAATCAAACTGATGAAAATGAGCTATCAAAAGGCGAACGCCATGGACGCACCGTTCCTGCAAGAGATAGCTGACGAGTTCGAAGAGAACGCTCAATTCGACGGCGCAGTCCTGACAGGGCACGGCCGATTCTTCAGCGCGGGTCTGAACCTCGTCAGTCTCTCTCACGGAACAACAGACGATGTAAAGACAGTCTTTACGGCGCTGGCCAATGTTCTGAAGAATGTTATGACTTTTCCGGGGCCCGTGATTGCCGTGGTGAACGGCCACGCCGTGGCGGGCGGATGTCTGCTGGCGCTTTGTTGTGATTATCGTATTGGCGTTGCCGGCGACTACAAGATGGGCATCAACGAAATGGCCATCGGTCTCGATCTTCCTCCCTTAGGTCTGGCGGTAGTACGCAGATCGGTGGCGACCAATCACCTTTTTGATATTGCCAGCCTGGGCAAATTCTACACTCCTGATGATGCGGTATCGGTGGGACTCCTGAATGAACTGGCAGATGCTGACAGTGCAGTTGAACTGGCTTTAGAAAAAGCCGAAAGGATGGCCGCTACCCTGGCGCCCTTCCAGCGGCTCAAAGAGCGGATGCTGCAGCCGGAGACGGAGCTGCTGACAAAAGAGTCGGGATCAGTGGATGAATTCGTGGATCAGTGGTTTGCGCCTGAAACGCAGGCGAAGATCAAAGAGGCGGTGGCGAGACTGAAAGGTTCTTAGAGATTCGTCTTGCGGTTACGTCACCGACTGGCGACAACGATCCAACGCTAATCGACTAACCTTTAACAGCAACCACAGCCGTCCCAAACGCCAAAATCTCGGACGTATTAGACATGACCATGGAGGTCGTGAATCGCACGTCGGTGACAGCATTGGCACCCAGTTCCTGCGCCTCTTCTATCATCCGCAGCAGAGATTCCTCCCGGGATTGAGCCATCATGGCTGTGTATTCCTTGATTTCTCCTCCTATGAGAGTTCGCAGTCCAGCCATAATATCCTTGCCCACATGGCGGGCGCGGATCGTGTTGCCCTTCACGAGCCCCTTCCACTCAGTAATTGTGTGACCGGGAATAGTAGCTGATGTTGTCAGGATCATTTCTCAATTCCTCCATAAGGTTCCTTCTCTGCATCGGAGCGTCGTTCCTTGATAAGGCTAACGATCAGAAGCCCTCCGCCGACGATCAGGAGAGTCAAGCCCACCTTGATCCAGAACGGCACCGTTACCAGAGTCTCCAGGACGGTGTAAAGAATAAACAGAATGATTACAGCGGCTCCTGTCAATGCCAAAAAGACACCTGTTGTTCTCACGACTTTCCTCCCATTTTCTGATAGGGAATAATGATTTCTTTCAACATGTCGCTTATCTCCTCCGGACTGACCGGCACTGACTCTCCGTCGAGGTCTACCGTTGTGTGCTGCCCCCGCATGATTATCATCCTCACCTCCCGCTGGAGTGCCAAGGCGGCATCGCGGTCCAGTTCTAACTTTCCCAGATCGATCATTGAGACATCGATCCCCTCCTTGACAAGGGGAGCGAGAATCTTTGCCAGAAATTCCTTTTGCGAAGTCATGTCAGATAGAGTGTAGAATCTACTTATCGAATCTGACAAGAAAATAATATATTTGGACTTAAGATCATTGTACATTTCGCCGCCGAGGCGTCACTGGAGGCACCCATGAAAATTTTGACATTTGAAGGCGGATTCGACAAGAACTTCACCTACATCTTTTTTGATGACAAATCCACCGACGCCGCTATTGTAGACGCCGCCGTTCCCGTAAGGGATCTCATGCCAGTCGTCGAAGCCGAAAGTATTTCCCCCACTCACCTTCTGGTCACCCACTCCCATGGCGATCATACAGCTTACCTGTCTGATTATCAGCGCACCTTCCCGGATATGACCGTCTGTATCTTTGGCGCTTCCGGCAGGTGGACCAATCAGCAGTCGCTGGCGGACGGTGACGAACTGACAATGACGGGACTGACCGTAAGCGTCATCCATACACCGGGGCACTATCCTGACAGTGTCTGTTATCTGGTAAAGGGTTCTCTGTTCACAGGGGATACTCTCTTCGTCGGCCGGACGGGCAGAACCATCGGCATGGGCAGTGATACACGCCAGCTCTTTCGCAGTGTCTATACAAAAATTCTTACCCTGCCGGACAATACCACAATCTATCCGGGACACAATTATGGGGACGCGGCGAATGTTACACTGACAAAAAACCGCGAGATCAGTCCCCTGCTGCAAGCTACCAGTGAGGACGATTTTGTGGAACGGATGGCACAGTATGAAAGATCACGATAAAATTGCACATTTGGTTAGCAAAAGAGAGGATTCAATGAAAAGACAAGGAGGTCTTCAATGAAAAAACTGGCAACCGGCATCGCCGCATGTCTTCTGCTGGCGGTTTGCACCATGATCTTCATGGGAGCGGCCCCAGTCCAGGACGATTCCATCAAAGTCTATATCGACCGTCTGGAGGATCTGCTGCGGAATGAGTTGAGCCGCGCCACTACGGCCGGGCGGTTCCAGCTTCAGTCTTTCAGCATCGAGCGGACTCACTGGCACTACATGATGGACACAGCCACGGGAAAACTGTACATGCTGGAGATGGGCCGCACACCCGACAGAAGCGAATGGACGCTCATCGCTAACGGTATGGTAGAGGAGCAAGTCCCCGCCGCCGAACCGCTGGAATAGTGACACCGAGAGCGTTCTCCCTTGCCGCGGCGCTTCTGTTCATCTCCTGCTCACAGTCCGCCGTTGATTTGCGCGACGCCACGGCGGACCAAATCCTGAAAGAGGTATCCGCCCACCGGGGCAATGAGGCGGTGCTGGTGAACTTCTGGGCCACATGGTGTGTGCCGTGCGTGGAAGAGTTCCCCATGATCGTTGAACTGGCGGAACAATATCGAGATAAGGCGGTGAAAGTTTACTTTGTCAGTGTCGACTGGCTGAACGAACGCCAGAGGGCGATCGACTTTCTGGAACGGCACGGCGTCCAAGGAGTATCATTCATCAAGAATCAGGACGACAATGAGTTCATCGACGGAATCTCCCGCCAGTGGTCGGGGGCAGTGCCATTCACCATTGTTTTCGGTAAAGAATCCGGAAAAGTTGTAGATTTGTGGGAAGCGAAAAAGCAGAAACAAAGATTTGAACAGAGCATTGAGAGAGCTCTAAACGAAGGAGAGTCATCATGAATAGATCGCTGATTGTAGTGGTTCCTCTTCTGTTGCTCGGCTTTGCCATGGCCGGCGAACTGGAGATCGGCTCCGGGATACCGATGGGCAACGTGAAGATGACTGATGTAAGCGGTAGGGAAGTGAGCCTGAACGACGCCATGGGCGAGAAAGGTCTGCTGGTGATTTTCTCGTGCAACACATGTCCGTGGGTAAATGCGTGGGAAGACCGCTACATCGTCATCTCGGAGAGATACGGGAAGAAGGGTGTCGGTATCATTGCACTGAATCCGAATGCGGCGAGGCGCGGGGACGGTGACGGACTTGCCGACATGCAAGAGCGGGCAGCGAAGGCTGGCTACGCTTTCCACTATGCGCTTGACGAAGGGGCGCAACTGGCATCAGCTTTCGGCGCCACGCGAACGCCCCATATCTATCTATTCAGCAAAGAGGGAAAACTGGTCTACCGCGGTGCCATCGATGATAATGCAAGGAAGCCGCGCAAGGTGAAGAAGCCGTATCTGATGAACGCCATCGACGCTATGCTGGCAGGTGAGAAAGTGGAAGTAAATTCATCCAAGGCCCTCGGTTGCGGCATTAAGTTTCCTGAGAAACCGATCAAGCTTTAGGGCTGGCGGAAAAGGTTGATTGTTCATCAAGACGGGGATAACTTCGCCGCCGTTATTTGACAGGTCTGGAGAAATGGGATCCACTTCTCCAACTCTTGATTGTCTTTCGGGGTGTGGCGCAGCCTGGATAGCGCACCTGCTTTGGGAGCAGGGGGTCGTCAGTTCAAATCTGACCACCCCGACATAACAGAAGCCCCGTCCTGAAAGCTCATTTCTCGACGGGGCTTGTCTGTTGTTCCAATAGCAAACCTTGATTATCTTCACTCAGTCAAATCATGTCAAACATAGCTGTATCCGGTACAAATTGGATATCAGTTGGCAGGATACCGGATGAAAACAGGTGACCTTGCCTCCAAAGAGCTGTGCCAATGTGTAAGGTAGCGTTTGGTATGAAACGAAAGGAAAAGACTATGAAACTCACACCATTAAACA
>CEPS01003965.1_pt1 | contig 10735 bp, 6 predicted proteins | sample 530401 | NCBI WGS metagenome assembly CEPS01 (sample SAMEA2620035, study PRJEB7988) | marine metagenome | biome: marine biome (ENVO:00000447); feature: mesopelagic zone (ENVO:00000213) & marine oxygen minimum zone (ENVO:01000065); material: "saline water (ENVO:00002010), including plankton... | reverse complement strand
CGGAATGTGAAAATCTACTCTAGTTATGCACAGAATAATACTTTTGCCGTTGTATTTCATATTGAAATGAACAGGCGATATTTTCATCATGCTATTTGCATGCGAAAGCGTCATTGCAACGAATTCTTGAAGTCCAACCATTAGATCCTCCGGGATTTGGCGGTTAGCCGAAAGAAGGAGTTGCCCCGAGGCGAAGCGGGTGGTTCGCCGTCCGCCGCGCCGAGGGTAGGCGTCCGGCGAGGCTTCTTGAGCGGTTTTTGCCGCTGTAGCTTCACCGGGTGCCGGCGGAAGCCTCGTTGACCGCGAGGCGGGCCTTTCGCGGGTCGGTCGCTCTCCCTGGTGGGGGCTGGCCGGTTCGGTTGAGCGGACAACTATTCCTCCGGCGCGAGCCGGCGGTGGTTGAAAGCTCAAGGGCAGGGAGTCTGGGCTGCCTGCAGCCCGGATTCGCGATCGGGGGAATCTTGATTTTCCGGATCGTACCGTCGGAGGCCTTGGCTTCCTTCGGACTGGCCAGAGGGGTTCGAGCGCGCGCGAGGTCTTTTGTTTTCGGCGGTTCGCCGAAGGGGGGAATCGGCAACGAAACTCCCTGAAACGCGGGCCACGCCCGCCCCTCTGAGGGCTGATCTCTGCCCAGGGTATGTCCGTGGAGGTGGTGGTGCGGAACGAAAAGCCGTTTTTTCGTGCATGGAGCCTGGCCGGCTCCAAGAGGTGTCAGGAGCGTTGTTTCGGCGGCGCGTTACGTGGGTTTCCCAGGACCTACGTACCTGACACCTCTTTCTTTAGCAGAACGATTTTTAGGTGACAACAATATTTTGTGTTTTAGGCATTTTTTTCGCCTAAATCATGTTTTGTATGGATTCAACGGATTCTGTACTGAGTCTTTACAGAGCTTTGACCGGATAGAGGCAATGTCTATCATCGCTCCTTGGTATCAGGCGTTTTCCATCTCCTCGATCGCCTGCGCCATGGCCACCAGCCGTTCGGCGTTCAATACGTGCAGGTTCTCGATCAGCTTGCCGTCGACGACGACGATGCCCTGGCCCTCTTCCACCGCCTCGGCGTGAGCGGCGATGATCTTTTTCGACCATTCGACTTCTTCCGGCGACGGCGCAAAGGCCCTGTTGGCGGCGTCGATGGTCTTGGGATGGATCAGCGTCTTGCCGTCGAATCCCAGTTCCGCGCCCTGGCGGCAGGAATGTTCCAGGCCTTCGTCGTCGTTGAGGTCCAGGTGCACCCCGTCGAGAATGGCGATGCCCGCCGCCCGCGCCGCCAGCAGGCACAGCCCCAACGAGGTGATGAACGGCAGGCGGTCGCGGGTGTCGGCGCATTGCAGGTCCTTGGCCAGGTCCGACGTGCCCATGACCAGGGCGCCGACACGGGGGCTGGCCTCCGAAATTTCCTCGGCGTGCAGCATGCCAAGCGGCGTCTCCATCATGCACCAGACCGCCAAGTCTTCCGGCGCCCCGGAGGTTTCCAAAATCGCCTCGGCCTGATGCACGGTGCTGGCGCTTTCGACCTTGGGCAGCAGCACGGCGTCGGCGCCCATGGTGGCGGCCGCCACCAGGTCGTCGTGCCCCCACGAGGCATCCATGGCGTTGACGCGGACGATCAATTCGCGCTTGCCGTATCCACCTTCCTTGATGGCGTCGCGGATCTGGCCGCGGGCTTTCTCCTTGGCGTCGGGGGCGACGGCGTCCTCCAGGTCCAGGATCAGCCCGTCGGCGGCAAGCGTGCGGCCTTTTTCCAGGGCCCGCTTGTTGGACCCGGGCATGTAAAGGACAGAACGGCGCGGGCGCGCGTTTTTCGACATTCCATTTCTCCGTGAAAGTTTTCCGTTGCCGTTTTCTTTTAAATCCCTGGTTGACGAAAATTACAATCCGAAGCCGGTCGCTGGCAAGGCCGGCGTGGACCGGGCGGCGGCGCTGAAAAGGGAATTAACCACGGAGGCACCGAGACACAGAGGAAAAAAAACAAAGATAAGGAACCTGTGTGCTCCTTCCTTTTTATTTCTGTTTAATCTTTTTCATCTTTTTTTGAATCTTAGTGACTTTGTGGCTCCTTCTTGTTTTTTCCCGGTGTCTCCGTGGTGAGGAAGGAATAACCACTTGGAAAGCGCACAAACAAAAACCGGGGCTCCGAAGAGCCCCGGTTGATGTCTCGGATAAGGACCGGCTGGTTGCCGTCGAGGCTTCCCTCGGATCCCTAGAAGTTAAAGATCGTCTGCAGCGCAATCACGTCGACGTCTTCGAACGTGTTGGTGTCCGTGTCATAGGAATAGTTCCTATAGCTGAGAGCCATGTTGGCGCCGATCGGATCGAAGAGCTGGACGATAGTGAAACCAACCGCGTCGCCGTCGGAATTGCCGGCGACAAGGTCCGTGGTGCGGTTCCAATTGAAGCTGAAGTTGGTGCCGCCGACACCGAAAACCTTCGCCCGGTAGCCGACGTTGAAGTACCAGAACTTGCCGTCGCCGCCGGTCCTTCTGGCACTACCCGGGCCGATCAGTTCCCGTTGGCCGTAGGCGAAGGTGGCGTTGACGCCGCTGTCGTGCAGGGCGGCGCCGGAAACCGACGCCGTACCTCCGGTCGTCGCCGAGGTGGCGGCATTGTTGTTGTATTGACCCTGGACGCGGACCTGGAAGCCGCCGAACTTGGCGCGATAGTCGGCGGCGACGTCCCAGTCGCCGCCGGCGATGTAGGACGTGGCCAGCGCCAGGCCGGCGAACCGCGGCGTGTCGTAGCGCAGAACGTCGTCACGGCTACGGCCGTCAAGGTTGGTGAACGCGGCGCCCACGGTAACGCCACTGATGCTCGGCGCAGCCGCGCCTCTGGTGGTGTCGATGAAGAGAATGCCCTGGCCGAACGTTCTGTTGCTCGATGCATCATTCATGTTGACGCCGGAAAACGTCGTCTCCGAACGGCCGTTGGAAGCGGTGTTGGTGTTGCCGAGGCTGATCTTGCCCATCCTCTTGTGGTTCACCCAGACGAACTGGTGACGAACCCCCCAGCCCGCATCGGTGGCGGATTCCGTGCCGCCGGCGCCCATGCCGAGGGTCATGCCGTCCTGCGGGTTCGAAATCGGGATATCCATCTCGATCATGGCGCCGGCGGTCACGTTCTCGTTCAACGTGCCCTTGGCGATCCAGCGCGTACGGCTCTGGCTCTCCCCACCGTCGGTGATGAACGCCGAATCGGAATAGCCGTCATCGGCGTACCATAGGGCTTTGGCAACGAAACCCGAAATCTTCAGGCTGTTCTTGTTGCCGCTCGAAAGCGTATCGTCGGCGGCGTTGACGCCCGGCGCCACCGGGGCGGCAATGGCGAAAAGCGCGGCCGCCGCGACCGACGATTTGAGTGTGGTTTTGATATTCACTTTGGTCTCTCCTTCACCAAATTTGGGTTCGGGGTAACCCCTTTGAAGAAATTGGAAACCCCCTCTTGGCCCCAAGATCAAGGCCCCGGAGGCCGACCTGAGGCTTTCCAACCTCTTGTCACGGACATTTTACGGTTTTCATCCTTAGCGGGAAGTTAATTATCGGTTGCTTGGGTGATTTTCCGCCACATTGTGGTAAATCTGCAACACGTTTGAAGGCGCGGCAGGGCTTAACCGTTGCCCGCACGGCAGGGCTTAACCGTTGCCCGGGACGTGTCACCCTTTTGCTCCCCATTATACCAAGGAGCGACGATTTGACCGAAAGCGGCGGCGCCACGCCGCCCGAGGAAGCGACCCTTCCCCGCCGCATCATCGAAGAGTTGAAAATCCAGTGCCCCCCCCTCCTTTCGATTCGATGACAAAGGGGCCGGGCCGAAAAGCCCAGCCCTTTTTCTTTTCCCGGGGCCGGGAAAGCGGGTAAAAAAGGAAAATGACGGAGGAATCATCGAGGAAAAACGCCGAAATGCTCGACCGGGCCCTGGATTGCCTGCGCCGGGGCCGGTTCCAGGATGCCGCCGGGCGGTTGGAAAAGGTTTTCGACGCCGAGCCCGAAAACCCCGCCGCCCATCACCTGGCCGGGCTTATGCATCACCAACGGGGCCGGGCCGCCGAGGCCCGCCGGCACCTGGAGCAGGCCGTGAAAGGGGCGCCGGACAACCCCGAATTCCACCTCGATTTCGGCGTCGTGCTGGGCGACCTGGGCCGCGCCGACGACGCCATCCGTCATTACCGGACCGCCCTATCGCTCGCCCCCGGAACCCCGGCGGCCCTGGCCAACCTCGGGTTCGCCCTCGGCGACAAGGGCGATTACGCGCAAGCCCTCGACGCCTTCGGCCAGGCGTTGTCGGCCGAGCCCGGGCATATCGGGGCGCAATTGGGGTTCGCCCATATCCTCGGCGGCCTCCGGGCCGGGCACTACAGCCAGGAGCTTGAAACGGCGCTGCTCCGCGCCTTCGGCCTCGTCCACGCCAACCATGCGCGGCTCGCCGCCGCCGCCGCCCATTTGCTGGGCCTGAAATACGGCCTTTCGCAAGCCGTCCCCGGCGATTCGGACATCGCCCCCGACATCGCCAAAGACGCCCTGTTCGAGGCCTTCCTGACCCGGTGCGTCAACATCGACGTGCGGATGGAGCATTTCCTCACCGGCCTCAGGCGGCGGCTGGTCCTGGCCGCGCCCGGCAGCCATTCCGCGGACGCGCTCAAGGCGGCCGGCCTTTTGGGCGTCCAGTGCTTCATCAACGAATACATCTTCTTCCGCCAGGCCGACGAAACCGAAGCCGCGGCCAGGATCAAGAAACGCCTTGAGGAGGCCCTGGCGGCCGGAGCCGGCGTCGAAACCCTGAGGGAGCCGGCTCTGATCTACGCCATGCATGGCCCGCTCGGCGCCGTCAGGGGCGCCGGGGCCCTGGCCGGCCTCGATTCCGAATCGTTGGGCCCGGACCTCGACCGCCTGGTCCGGTTGACGGTCCGCGATCATCTGGCCGAGGCGGCGTTGCGGGAAAAAATCGAAACATCGGGCCCGATCACCGACGCCACCTCCCAGGCCGTCCGCGCCCAGTACGAGGAAAACCCCTATCCGCGCTGGCTCGACGCCCCGGCGCAACAGCCGGCAAGCCTAAGCGCCTTGCTCGGCGGCATGTTCCCGCATTTCACCCCGCCCGCCTTCGGCCCCACGCTCAATATCCTGATCGCCGGTTCGGGCACCGGTCAGCACGTCGCCCACGTCGCGCGCACCCACCCGCAGGCGAACATTCTCGCCATCGACCTGTCGAAGGCGTCGATCGCCTACGCCATGCGGATGATGGAAAAACTTGGGCTTTCCAACGTCCGCTTCATGCAGGCGGACATCCTCGAGGCGGCGGCCATCGGCGGCGCCTTCGACATGATCCAGTCGGTCGGCGTCCTTCATCACATGAAAGACCCGCTCCGCGGCTGGCGGGTGCTGGCCGGGCTGTTGAAACCGGGCGGCGTGTTCAAGCTCGGACTGTACAGCGGCCGCGGCCGCCGCCATGTCCGCGAAGCCCGAAGCCTGATCGAGGCCGAGGGCATCGAATCGTCGGCCGACGGCATCGCCGCTTTCCGCCACAAACTCTTGACCGAAAAGCCGGGCGGCGATCTGGCGCGTATCATCGAGACCCCGGATTTCTTCACCACGTCGATGTGCCGGGACCTGCTGTTCCACGTCCACGAACATCACACGACGCCGAAGCGGATCAAACGGGACCTGGCCCAACTGGGGCTCGAATTCATCGGCTTCGAACAGTTCGAGGAAGCGGGGATCAACGACGCCTACCGGCAGGCCTATCCCGGCGACGCGGCGTTGACCGACCTCGACAACTGGGACGCCTTCGAGGCCGCCCACGGCGGTTTCATCGACATGTATCTGTTGTGGTGCCGGAAACCGGAATAAGGCCGATGCCCGGCCCGCGTCCATGTTAGCCTAGCGGCGTCCACTGAAGGATTGGAGCCACTCTCATGCCCCAAAAACCATGAATAAGTACGACTACGACCTGATCGCCATCGGCGCCGGTTCCGGCGGCGTGCGCGCGTCTAGGCGGGCGGCGGCCCTGGGCAAGCGCGTCGCCATCGTCGAGAACCTGCGCACCGGCGGCACCTGCGTCATGCGCGGCTGCGTGCCGAAGAAGCTGCTGGTCTACGCCAGCCACTTCGCCGACGACTTCGAGGACTCGAGCGGCTACGGCTGGCAAGGCGCCGACCCCGGCTTCGACTGGCCGGCGCTGATCGAAGCCAAGAACAAGGAGCTCGACCGGCTGGAAGCGATCTATCACCGAATCTTAAGCGAGGCCGGGGTCGAGGAAATCTTCGCCACCGCCACGGTCGCCGATCCGCACACGGTCGAGGTCGATGGGTCCGGGGGCAAAAGCCTGACCACGGAAACCATCCTGGTGGCCACGGGGGGCTGGCCGAAGATGCCCCCCATCCCCGGCATCGAGCACGTGATCACCTCGAACGAGGCGCTCGACCTGGCCCGACTGCCGGAGCGCATCGCCATCGTCGGCGGCGGTTATGTCGCCGTCGAATTCGCCGGGATTTTTAATTCGCTCGGCGCCCGGGTCACCGAGATCATCCGCGCCCCACAGATCCTGCGCGGCTTCGACGACGACGTGCGCGGCGCGCTGGCCGGGGAAATGGAAAACAAGGGCATCGACATCCGTTCCGAGACCGAGGTCGGGGAGATAACCAAGGACGGAAACGCGTTTTCGCTTAAATTGAAGGGCGGCGGCACAATCGCCGCCGACCTGGTCATGTACGCCACCGGCCGCGCGCCCAACACGCGGGGCATGGGGCTCGAGGAAGCCGGCGTCGCGCTCGACGGCAAGGGCGCCGTCAAGGTCGATGAATATTCCCGCTCCTCGGTCGGGAACATCTACGCCATCGGCGACGTCACCGAGCGCATGAACCTGACGCCGGTCGCCATCGCCGAGGCCGAGGCGATGGTGAAAACCGCTTTCGAGGACACCCCCACCGCCGTCGATTACGCGGGCGTGCCGTCGGCGGTGTTCAGCCAGCCGCCCATCGGCACGGTTGGACTGACCGAGGCCGAGGCCGGGGCCGTAAACGAAATTGGCGGCGGCGCCATCGACGTCTATGTGTCGCGCTTCACGCCGATGAAATACACCCTATCGGGGCGCGGCGAAAAATCGATGATGAAGCTCATCGTCGAGCGCCACACCGACCGCGTGCTCGGCTGCCACATGGTCGGCCTCGACGCGCCGGAGATCATCCAGGGCTTCGCCGTCGCGCTCCGCACCGGCGCCACCAAGGCCCAGTTCGACGCCACCATCGGCATCCACCCGACGGCGGCCGGGGAGTTTTTTACGTTAAGGGAGAAAAGGCCCGAGCCGGGGGAGGGTTAGGGGGCGCTCTGATGTCTGTTTTTAGCCAACTAAGGAAGTCGCATATCTACTCCGTGAGCCGAACAGTGAATCTAACGATCAAGCTCTTCGAGCATTTTCCTTCCAAGCTCTTCAATCTTGTTGAAATCGGCGAGTAGCTGAGAATGGATGACAACTGATTTTGCATTTTCCGTAAAAGAGTGCGTCATGATCGGCTTGAACTGGCCGAGCGCTTGTTGCTTCGCTGATAAATGGTCGTACTCTTCGAAATCGCGGCGATTGAAAGCATTAGCTATACGGCCTTCGAAATTCTGATAAGCGGCTTCCTTATCGTCGGTGATCGTGTAGGGCGGGATGTAAAGCGGAGGTCCGTCTCGAAGGGTGGGGAAGCGGAGGTCCGTCTCGAAGCCTCATCCTGAGGAGCGGAGCGTCTCGAAGGATGGGGCCTCAATGCCGGTTTTTCTGGAATATTAATGTTTTCCGGCGTATAGGAGCGGTCAACGATCCCCGGAAACACGGCAAACACGGCAATAAAGAGTTTTCGACATGGCCAAAAAATGGGCGCCGGACAGTTGGCGCGGCAAACCGATCCGCCAGGCGCCGGAATACCCGGACGCCGAGGCGCTGGAAGCGGTGGAAAAGCAGCTCCAACGCATGCCGCCGCTGGTCTTCGCCGGCGAGGCGCGAAATCTGAAACGGCAACTCGGCCGGGTCGCCGAAGGCCAGGCGTTCCTGCTGCAAGGCGGCGACTGCGCCGAGAGCTTCGCCGAGTTCCACCCCGACAACATCCGCGATACCTTCAGGGTGCTGTTGCAGATGGCCGTGGTGCTGACCTTCGGCGCCACGCTGCCGGTGGTCAAGGTCGGCCGCCTGGCCGGGCAGTTCGTCAAGCCGCGCTCCGAGCCGACGGAAACCGTCGGCGCCGAGACCCTGCCCAGTTACCGCGGCGACATGGTCAACGGCATCGAATTCACCGCCGCGGCGCGCGCGCCCGACCCGGACCGGTTGCTGCAGGGCTACAACCAGTCGGCGGCGACCCTGAACCTGATCCGCGCTTTTGCACAAGGCGGATACGCCGACCTGCATAAGGTCCATCAATGGAACCTGGGCTTCGTCGACGACAGCCCGCTGGCCGAGCAATACCGGGACCTGGCCGGCCGCCTCGACGAAACGCTGGCGTTCATGGCTGCCTGCGGGCTGACCTCGGAAACGACGCCGCAGATCCGCGAGACCGATTTCTTCACCTCGCACGAAGGGCTGCTGCTGAACTACGAGCAGGCCATGACCCGCGTCGATTCGATCTCCGGCGACTGGTACGACACCTCGGCCCATCTGCTGTGGATCGGCGACCGCACGCGGCAGCTTGATGGCGCCTACGTCGAATTCATGCGCGGCATCGCCAACCCGGTCGCCTTCAAGACCGGGCCGTCGAGCGACGCCGGCGAAATGCTTGAATTGATCGACATCCTCAACCCCAGGAACGAGCCCGGGCGGCTGACGATCATTTCGCGCATGGGCGCGGACAAGGTGGAAACCCTGCTCCCGCCCCTGGTGCGCGCCGTCGAGGCCGAGGGCAAGAAGGTGGTCTGGGTCTGCGACCCCATGCACGCCAACACCGAGAAAAGCGCCAGCGGCTACAAGACGCGGCCGGTCGCCCGCATCCTCGAGGAGGTCAAGGGCTTCTTCGCCGTCCACCGGGCCGAGGGCACGCACGCCGGCGGCGTCCATTTCGAGATGACCGGCCAGGACGTCACCGAATGCACCGGCGGCGCCCAGGCGATCACCGAGGCCCATCTGTCGGACCGCTACCACACCCATTGCGATCCGAGGCTGAACGCCAACCAGGCCCTGGAGCTGGCGTTCCTGCTGGCGGAAATCCTTAAAGACGGCCGGTCCCGGGCCGCCGCCAAGGCCCCCGGGCGCGCCCGGCAGGCCGGCTAGGCGCCGGGGCCGACGTGGCCGGGCGGAAAAAATCCGAACTCAAGACCGGGGCCGGGGCCGACGGGCGGATGGAAGGCCACATCCGGCGCTGGTCCGACCATTATTTCCTCAAGACCAGGACGGCGGTCGAACGCTTCGGCGACAAACAGGTCACCTATGCGGTGTTCATGCGCCGGCCGGTGATCTTCGCCCCCAAGCTGATGGTGGCGTGGCTCGAGGACGCCGCCCGGGCCCGGCAAATCGACATCGCCATCGAGCTCAATTACGACGAAGGCCAATGGGTCGGCGCCGGCGAGCCGCTGGCCTATATCACCGGGCCGCTGTCGAAGCTGGTCGACCTGGAGACGCTGTACCTGCAGAAGCTCGGCGCCGCCTGCGTCGCCGCCAACAACGCCTTCACCATGTGCGTCGAGCTGCCCGACGTCACCTTCCTGGCCATGGACGCGCGCCATTGCGCCGGCACCGAAATGGCGGAAATCATGGCCTATGCGGCCTCGGTGGGCTCCGAGGCGGCGAAGCGCCAGGTCGGCGCCAAGGGCTTCATCGGCAACGCCACCGACGCCACGGCGCATTTCTTCGGCCGCGACGGCGGCCTCGGCACCATGCCCCACGTGCTGATCGGCTATGCCGGATCGACGTGCAGGGCGGCCGAGATGTTCGTCGAAACCTTCCCCGGCGAGCCGATCACCGTGCTCGTCGATTACTACGGCCGCGAAATCACCGACGCCCTGACCGTCTGCCGCCGGTTCCCGGAAATGGCGTCTGCGGGGGATTTGAGCCTGCGCCTCGATACCCACGGCGGGCGCTTCGTCGAGGGCCTGGACACCCAGGAATCCTACGCCGTGCTCGAACGCCACGCCCCGGTGGCGGTGCGCCGCTACCGCTCGGAACGTGAGCTGAGGACGCTCACCGGGACCGGGGTGTCGGCGGCGGCGATCTTTTATTTCCGCGAACAACTGGACGGCGCCGGGTTTGATAATGTGAAGATCGTCGTCTCGTCCGGGTTCGACGTCGCCAAGTGCCGGGTCATGGCCGACGTCGGCGCCCCCATGGACGTCATCGGCACCGGGTCGTTCCTGCCCGAAAACTGGGCCGAGACCTTCGCCACCGCCGACGCGGTCGCCTATGACGGCAAGCCGGACGTCAAGGTGGGGCGTGAATTCCTGCTCAAACGGAAGTGAAAGAGCGCGGCCGCCCATGATCCCCGGGAATCCCAAGGCACTAATACCAAGGACTTGCAGGCCAATGACATCCCCATGACCGAGACCCTCGCCATAGCCCTGGCGCAGATCAATCCGACCGTCGGCGATATCGACGGCAACCTGGACCGCCTCCGCGCCGCCCGCGCCGAGGCGGCGGCAAACGGCGCCGATCTGGTGATCGCCGGCGAACTCGCGGTTTCCGGCTACCCGCCCGAGGACCTGGTCCTCAAGCGCGCCTTCCAGGACGCCGTCGAGGAAGGGGTCGGCAAACTGGCCGCCGAGACCGATGACGGCGGGCCGGGG
>CEPS01015983.1_pt1 | contig 10792 bp, 8 predicted proteins | sample 530401 | NCBI WGS metagenome assembly CEPS01 (sample SAMEA2620035, study PRJEB7988) | marine metagenome | biome: marine biome (ENVO:00000447); feature: mesopelagic zone (ENVO:00000213) & marine oxygen minimum zone (ENVO:01000065); material: "saline water (ENVO:00002010), including plankton... | reverse complement strand
TGCTGTTAATGATAGTTTAAAAAGATTAAATACAAACTATATTGATTTGTATTTTTTACACAGGTTTGACGCTCTCACCCCACTTGAAGAAACACTACGAGCCTTGGAAGATTTGGTTCGTAATGGTAAGGTTCTCTATTTGGGTGCAAGTAATTTTGCTGCCTGGCAGATAACTAAAGCGCTGGGAATAACAGCAAAAAATGGATGGGGCAGGTTTGAATGTATCCAGCCCATGTATAACTTAGTAAAAAGACAGGCTGAGGTGGAAATATTCCCAATGGCTTTATCGGAAAATGTTGGTGTTATCAGCTATTCTCCGCTCGGGGGTGGTTTGCTTACGGGTAAATACGGAATTAAAAAAAGACCCAAGACGGGTCGCCTGATTGAAAATAAGATGTATAAAACACGTTACAGTGGTTCACAGGTTTTCAAAATTGCTGAAAAATTTAGTCAACTGGCTAAAGAACAGCACTTGTCACCGATCAGTCTTGCCATAGCCTGGGTTGCCAGCCATCCAGCTGTAACTGCACCTATTATCGGAGGCCGTAATTCAAATCAGCTTAAAGAATCACTAAAATCTGTGGATATCAAAATGACCGAAAAACTTAGGAATGAAATTTCGGTATTATCACCCAAACCTCCAAATGCTACTGATCGAAATGAGGAACAAACTATATATAACTACGGCCAACGATAGATTTATATTAGACAATATAATCCCCGCCAAGTAGCGGGACTTTTTGTATATAGAACAAAATACTCAGTCTTGGTAGTCAGTAGTGGTGCATAGTACCTCTCAGTAGAAGAAATAAATAAATGACCAGGCAACTTGCTCACCTATAGATAGATTTTCTTTACTTGATGTGCAGGATTGGCTAGACAAAGCTATTGATGGAGACGCTAAAGCAGAACTTATGATATGATTAATCTATTGGCTCTTGTCGCGCATGACTTTTGTTGATTAGGTAAACAGCCGTCATAGTCATTATTCCACCTATCATGGTGGTCACTTCCAAACGCTCCCCAATTAACAGCACACTGAAAAGCAGAGCCGTGACCGGTACCATAAATATGAAAGCACTGGCTTTTTCAGGCCCTAACCGGGTAGTGGCAAGAAAATAAACTGTAGTTCCGAATACCATAGCGCCGGAAGACAGGAAGAACATATTCATCCAAAAGATCCAGTCATAGGTGAATATTAGTAAAATATCTTTATTCCAAGTCACGCCAAGGTAGATCAGGGCAGAGATTGTGTAAACCCAAAAACTAAATGAAAGTGTAGACACATGACCGTGGGACCGACCCGATATTATCGACATGATTCCCCAAGAAATGGAAGCACATATGAAATACAGATTGCCGTTAGCGATCATTTGTTCCAGAGACAGTGTCCAGGCCTGTAATACAATCACACCGCCAGTTAAACCTAGTACCAAACCGATGATATCCTTACGGGAGAACACTTGTTTCAGTAGCAGTACAGAAATAATGAATGTAATAACCGGATTGAAGGTAGGGACAATAATGCCACCCACACTGGCGGATCCTCTATCGGTGCCCACGAAAAAGAAAATATTGTAAAGAGAGATAAACAAGGCACCGGGGAAAATATATTTCATCCCCTGGCGAGTCACCCGGAAATCATTACCGGTTAACCACAGTACTGGAATCATGGTAATGCTGGAAAAGAAAAAACGCCAGAAGGCCACTACGGATGATGGTCCATAATCACTCAGGACCTTTGCATTAGTCCATGATAGCCCCCATGTGGCCATGGCGAGTATCATTAAAATGTATAATAAAATGGGAAAGTGGGTCTTATTCATAAACCGAAAAATTACATTTCAACTTTACATTGACTTAGTTAATTCATCCGGGGTCTCTGTATCTTGCCATCAGTTATTCTAACACATGTATATTTTTTCAGCGCAGATTTCTTTCAGAACTTTCGGCGGTTTATCCAAATGTAAATCCTTCTGGGATATCTGATTCATTAGTTCCTTCCGGTACCTACGATAGATCCAGGATAGTGTAGCTAGGCTTGGTGGTATTAAAAATAGGCACCACTTTCATTCCGATTTCTGGTTCACCCACAGATAAATATCCCATTAGTAAGGAACTAAAAAGTTCATATTTTTACATGGACTTAATTAGGATAAAATTACATTCGGAAGACAGGAAATCTAGTTTCAGAAATGGGATATCCTGTGACAACAATTAATGCTTGAATGAGAAGACTCCTTGTTTTCAATGGGCTAATGATACCGTCATCCCACAATCGAGCGCTAGCGTAATATGGGTTTCCCTCTTTTTCATATTTTTCCAAAATTGGTATTTTTAGTGTGTTTAGTTCTTTATCAGTTAGTTTTTTCCCTTTGGATTTGGCTTGGTCATCTTTTACAGTTGCAAGAACACTGGCAGCCTGTTCACTACCCATAACAGAGATTCGTGCATTTGGCCACATCCAAAGAAAACGAGGTTGGTAGGCCCTCCCTGCCATCGCATAATTCCCGGCTCCAAAACTCCCACCAATTATAACTGTTAGTTTTGGAATATTAGCAGTTGCTACGGCTTGGACCATTTTTGCACCATTCTTTGCAATTCCTTCGGCTTCGGCCTTTTTACCTACCATGAAACCATTAATATTTTGAAGAAATAATAGTGGAAGTTTTCTCCTGCTGCAAATTTCCACAAAATGAGCTCCTTTTAGAGAAGATTCACTAAATAAAATACCATTATTTGCTACGATTCCGATGCTAATTCCACCGATTTTTGCGAATCCGGTAACAAGTGTTTTGGCATAATTTTCTTTGAACTCTTCAAATTGTGAACCGTCAACCAAACGGGCGATAATTTCATGCACATCAAAGGGTATATGATAACTTTTTGATAAAACACCGTATATTTCTTCTATAGGATATTTAGGTTCATTATATTCTTTTATATGAGTTGATTTTTCTGAAAAGTGTTTAAATATTCCACGTATTTTCTGGAGTGCATCTTCATCATTCTTTGCGAAGTGGTCTGCAACACCGCTGGAACGGGTATGGAGAGTTGCTCCTCCTAATTCTTCTGCCGTAGCAGTTTCACCAATGGCTGCTTTTACTAATGGAGGTCCAGCTAAAAATATCGTTCCTGTTTTATTTACAATTATAGTTTCATCGCTCATAGCGGGAACATATGCTCCGCCAGCAGTACACATTCCCATAACTGCAGAAATTTGAGGAATTCCTGCAGCGCTCATTCTTGCTTGATTGTAAAATATCCGTCCAAAATGATCCCGATCAGGGAATACTTCATCCTGTTTGGAAAGAAACGCTCCACCGCTATCAACAAGATATATGCAGGGAAGATGGTTTTCTGAAGCAATTTCTTGTGCTCTCAGGTGTTTTTTTACCGTAAGAGGATAATATGTACCGCCCTTAACCGTTGCATCATTTGCAATAACAATACATTGTCTTCCGTGAACGTTAATTATTCCAGTAATAATTCCTGCAGCAGGGACTTCGTCTTCATAAACTTTATATGCAGCTAATTGTGAGAATTCTAATAGCTTCGTTTCGGGATCTTTTAGGAGATTTATACGTTTCCTTGCAGTAAGCTTACCCCGTTTTTTATGTTTTTCAATCTTTTCAACAGAACCCATTTTTTGGACACTTATTATTAATTTATCAAGTTCTATATCCAAAGTTTTATGATGAGAGAAATTTGATAGAAATTTATCGGATGAAGTATCGATTTTTGATTTTATTTTAGCCATTTGTTTTTTTCCCTTTGTGGAGTATATCAGAAATATATTTTCCAGTATCTGATAAAGATTGTTTATTTATTCCGGTATCAAATCCATTGTTTTCACAAATTTCAAGAACCGATTCCGTTGCAACATTTCCAGATGAGCCTGGTGCGTAGGGACACCCACCAATTCCACCAACAGAACTGTCAAAACTTCTGAATCCAAGATTAATTCCTGATATAATATTTTGTTTAGCATTTTTGTAGGTATCGTGAAAATGTAACGCAAATTTGGAGGGATCCCAGTACTTGAGTATTATTTCAAGAATTTCTTCAACATCACCTTTTTTAGCTTTTCCGATGGTATCAGCTAAAGATATTTCATCTATATTTAGATCAATTAATTTTTGGACAACATTAATAAGTGAATCAGTGTTCATTTTTCCTTCAAAAGGACAATACCAAACAGTTGAAATATAGACTCTCACATACATATTATGCTTATACCACAGACTACGAAGCGATGCAATTGTTTCTAGGCTTTCTGAAATAGTACAGTTTGTATTTTTTTGTGAAAAAGTTTCACTGCAAGTTGTAATAAATGCTACCGATTTATAACCGGATTCAATTGCTTTGTTTAAACCAATTTTATTTGGTACTAGTGCAGTATAGCGCACTAATGGATTTTTTTTGATTAATCTCGAAACTTCTGGAGCATCTGATAATTGAGGCACCCATTTGGGTGAAACAAAACTTGTTACTTCAATTTCCTGAAGACCGGTAGAAGAAAGCCTATTTATAAGTTCGACCTTTTTTTTCGTCGGAATATTTAGCGGAATACTTTGAAGGCCATCCCGGGGAGCAACTTCAACAATACGAACTTTTTCCATAATTTGAATTTCCTTTTTATTCTTTAGAGCAATGAATGAATTTATTTTTGTCTCATAGTTTCATTCATCATTACTGGAAGTGTAAGGCTTCTCTTCCTGGACTTTGCCCAGTAATATGTCCCAAAACCGGTAATCAATTCAAAGGCAGTGAACAGAACTAAATTCCTGGCAATACCACTGGTAAAACCGTAGCTATGGAGGCCTACATTTAATAGATTTACACCAAACCAAGCCATCATTACCACAATAATATTCAATATCAAACCAAGGGCAAATCCTTCTGGTTTTACCTTGGCAGTGAGGCGCATATGAATCATCATCACATGCCACATAACAATCAGCAAAGCCCCATTTTCCTTGGGATCCCATCCCCAGAATCTACCCCAGGATTGATCAGCCCAAATTCCTCCTAAAATAGTTCCAAAAAGTGTAAAAAAAAGAGCAACGAGAGTGATTCCGAACATGTTTTTATTGATACTTTTTAACAGAGTCTTATTTTCAGGACTCCGTATCATTTGTATAAGATACAGATGCCCGATAAATCCAGCAACCACTGTTACTCCATAGCCCAGTGTAATGGTGGTAACATGGGTAGCCAACCAGAAATTAGAATTGAGGACTGCCACCAGCATCCCCAACGTATCTCCATCTGCAGCATAACCAAAACCAATATAATGGAAAATAGATCCACTTACTGCTCCAATGAATAATCCTAATCCATCACTGCGAAAATATTCAATTATAACCGCACATACCACAGTGATAAATCCTACAAAGATAACTGACTCGTATAAAGTAGACACCGGAGGTCGCCCCATAATGACCATCCTCAGGTATATACCATAGGTATGATACAAAAGCCCCAGGACAAGTAAGCCCGCGGAAGTTCTCTGTAGAAATTTGGGCTGATGAAACATCCAGCTTAATCCAAGAAAAATAAATGCTAAAAGGTAAAATGCCACGCTGTTATAAAACAGATTTGCTTTATTCACCCAAGTTTCCTTCTTTAGCAAATTGATATCCGGTTTGCCTTTGGCAAGGGATGCAAGTCCTGCCTCATAATCTGTCACCGCTGATATCATTTTGTTTTCATCACCCAAAATGCGTTCAGCCAGATATTCTTCCAAAGCATTGAGGATTTTATCCTGATAGGGTTCACGCGGTCTGCCATCCAATAACTCCCAGGGAGAAAGCCACATCCCGGTCTCATCAAGAGGAGACGGAGGAATTAATTTTAGTGCCTGTGCAAAATCCTCTGAACTGATTTGTCGGAGTGTTAAAAGAATCATATTAAGCTCATTATCAGATTTTGATCGCTCCTCTTCTGGCTTATTCATGACAACATGAAACATCTCGGTTAAAGTGTGGAACTGTTTTACAAGGTGTGCATAACTGACCGCTCTGCCAGATGATGTGTTCAGTTTTTCTGCCAGGAGAGGATCATTGACTTCTATATAGGGTACCAGACAACTCAGGCTATAGGCAATTTCTCTGAACCGTATAGCATTGAAGTATATTTCCAGCAACTGCTGTTCAAAAATGGTACGAGATTCGTCCGGTTTTTTGTGGATTTCACTAATTAATTCCAACTGTTCCTTGAGTCCTGAAAACACCTCATAAAAACTATATTTATGCTTATTTGTCCACTCCAATCTAAGGCTTGCAGTAACCTCAGGATTTCGGATATCGAATATCTTTTTTTTTTCTCCTTTTTCTGGATTGAGTATCAGGTCAAAAATCCAGTCAATGGCAGACAAGTTTTCATGTTTCATCGACCGTTTTCCGTAAAATGCCAACAACTGATTCCGTGCATAAGTATCTAGTGGTTTGATCCGTCCTCCATCTTGTATAGGAAAATCTCTCTCATCAAAATCTCTGCTGTATAATGAAGGAAGAAGCACGAAAATGGGAATAAACAATCTTAAACAGAACTTCACGATGGGTTAACCTTTGGATTTTTTCGAAGAAGTTTTGGCAGACTACTCAATAAATGAAGAAGTAGTCCGATGCTCATAACAATACTTGAAATATAAGGGAATAACCTTCCATAATTTTTTACCGCTGCCAGCACTGTTGTATCTCCTTCGAGACCCTCAATAAAGGATGCCTGGAAAAAGGTATAGCCTTTATGACGCAGGGGTTCGTTCATCTCAATCAAAACTCTCCTGGGGATATCATTTTCAACTAAGTTTACTTCTGAACTGTAACTTTTTGCTATGCCTGTTCCAGCATGCAGTACTTTTTTAAAATCCAATAATTCAATTGCAAAGGGAAGATATGTTCGTTTTCTCCGAATGATAAATTCATAATTCTGATTATTTATGACCGCAGTTTGTGACACAGATTGTCCAAAGAAGACACCATAAATTCCATCGATACTGGAGCCAGAATTTGTAATCCTATAAGTTATTCCGGGACGATTTCGGTTATTTTCCTTTTCCGGCTTTAATTCACTCAACATGAAATTTTTTAACATACCCCTATATTGGATTCCTGCGGGTGCAGTACGCTTCAAGGGTTCACAATTTCTAAGATAGCTCATAATTTCAATATTAAAATTCAGGTTTTCATGGGATAAGATATTTCCCTTTCCCAATATGGGCTGATCGAAAACTGTATATTCATCCAGGGTTTCATTTGAAGTATTAATAACAGTCAGCTCCATATCATGATAGTCATCCACATGATTTGATTGAGCCCCTTCTTCAATTATCATGTTCCCCTCAGAACTGAATATCGCTGTTAGCCCTCCACCTATAAGTAGGAGAAGTGCTCCAATATGCATAATAAGAACACCCATTTTTTTAATTTTCCACAGATTATGTTTAAATAAAACCATGAATGTGAGATTTACCAGCATAATAACCATGGTGATTCTACCCCCCGGAGCGGGAATGATATTGCCCAACCAGGTAATGTTAGCCGAAAAATATTTCTGCTGAGAAGCATAGAGTCCAATATCCCGCTGGGCAAGAGTGCCCAGAACAACCAAAACCATAAGCCAAATTAACGTGTAGACAAAAATCTTGGGATTGCCTATTGTTTTAATGATCTGTTTCATTGATTACTATTATCACGTTTCATAGATGAACAGAAAGCTTTAAAATCTTTTTCTAACTCTACTATGCCGTCTGCACTGGTAATCAGTTTAATGAATAGGACACTAGACTCTAAAGAAAAAATAGCCGTAAGAAAAGCCGACTCCTTTTTACCAAGATTGATCAGCCGGAACAACTGATAATTTCCAAGTTCACTCACCCCGTTTTCTGCTTCAGCTTCAATCTCAAACCTGGATAAGGGGCCTAGGCCGATCTGTCCACGCCAACGGTTTACATTAGCTTCGAGACCCCCTCCTTCACCCCCAAGCTGGATAATGGACAACTCCCCCATACCACCGGAATAGGGAATCTCAAAGCTCGCCAGCCTCATTGAAGAACCCCTGGAAGGGATCCATGAACCGGGTTTTTTCCAGATGAAACCTGATGGTTTGATTTTTACCTCTTTGATTTGATGAGGGTTGTTACTCTCCTTGATTTTTGGCAAGCGATATGTCCGGACATGATCACCCGTGTCACAGGACAGTAACACTATAGCCAGTAAAATAAGAGGGGTCCGATTTTTTATCATGGTAGAATTTTGGTTTGAATAAGGAGGTAAATTTAGCGGGGTTTTTTAATCCCACACACTACAAATTGATTCCATACCCACTCCAGACGTAAATTCTGGAGATGAAAAGACTTTTCGTTACAGCATAGTCATTTGTGTAGTCATGTAAGGAATAACCAGATTATACTTTACCAAACTTTTAACAAAAGATCGTGCCAAAACTAGGGAATCAATCCTTGTTAAATAGATTATTTTATATCCATTTTATCATGAGCTTGCTGTTTAGTTCAGGAGAAGAAAAATCAGAAGTTCTGACCACATCAGTATCATTCTCTGGTATTGAATTCGAAGTTGTAATAAACGGCATATCCAACAACCACTACATTTGGCTGCACGGTGATGAAAGAACCGCAAACATGGCTTTATGGCATCATTTGAATCATTATGATGGAACTGCATTTCTGATAAAAAGCGATGAGCGGGAGGTGGTTTATCAAAACACCAAGATTGATCCAAATCGAATATTCTCCAGATCAGGTTCACGCAGAGCTCTAAAAAAATTCAGGGCGAAATGGGCACCTGGGAAATTCAACGAAGCTCTGGATGAACTGGACCAAAATCGTGAACAATTTCTTACTATCCTTTTTCCAGATTCAGGAGGTATTTTGATCGCAGTTCACAACAATTTTCGTGGGTATAACTTAAAATCCGAGTTGGAAAACTGTACCAAAGTTTCTTTAAATCCAAAAGAAAATCCTCGTGACTTTATCATATGTACTGATCCTGACGACTTCGACAAATTATCTGTGGGTCATTTTAATGTACTTTTACAGGATCAGCCCCCTAAAGAAGATGACGGCAGTCTGTCTTGGGCTGCGCTTCGGAATGGGATTCGCTATGTTAATATTGAAACAAGGTTAGGCTGGTTATCACAGCAGAAAAAAATGCTGGAGTTTATTGAGAAACGTTTAAACTGATTGGTAGGTCTGACCGATCCAAAAATTTACCAAATTGCTCTCTTTTTTCTGAAAATAACATTTACTTTTTTAAACTAATATCTACTTCATTCATTGACAGTTGAGCTGAAACCATACACTACTGATGGGTTTGAGTGACCGTAAAATGACAGAAGGAAAGGCACTCTTATAAAAATGGAGGATCTGAAGTTCTTTCTTGTTCTTTCATTGATAAAAACTGAAGTTTTTTCACCAACTCTTTTATGATTGATAGATTTCTGCTGATTAATTCATCAACCATAGCTGCTGTAATTTTATCAGCAGAAGACTGCGAATTATCAGAAATTATTTTCATACAGTGAATAATTTCTCTTGTTGAAAAGGATTCTGCTGCAGAAAAAAATCCAGATGCTTCCATTTCTACAACATTATCATCTGGATAATTAAAGTCAGGTTTTTCAACTGTTTTAACAGAGGCCGTTAAACATGGTGGATCGAATACCAGTTGGGAAAACCAAGTCTTTCCCATCGAAAAATCGGTAATCTTGTGTGCTAAAATGGCTTTTCCTAGTGGCAAATTATCGTGACCGCCAATTCCTATATTCAACCACGCGGTGCCCATATCTGCTCCCGAAGCTAAGGCAAGGTGTTTTGTTGCCCTTGAGGAAGCAGATGATCCAATACCTGAAATAATAAGCCAAATCGAATGGTTTTGATTAGAATAGAGTTTGAATAAGGTTGATTCACTTTTACTGAGATTAAAATGAGTGATTATTGGTTTTGCTTCACAGAAAAGAGCAACCACAAAATTTATTTTCCCAATCACTGTAAAAATTCTGAATATTGTTCTTTAAATTTTTTGACTTCCTTTATGTTGCCCCGCTTTTGAGCTCCCTGAATAAAAATATATATTTTTTCCATCAGCATTTTTTTCGCTGCATTTTCATCCAAATCTGAAAGTACTCTTGAAGATATGATTTTCTCCAGGGACTTAATTCGGAATCGGTCCATACCCCAATATTTTTTGGAAAGCTGATCCTCATGACCCCCATATTTGATAAGTAACGGTTCCTCGATATATAACACTGAATTCCGTGCAGTAATTCGGAGCCACAAATCGTAATCTTCACACACGGGAAGAGAGTAATCAAATAATCCGATCTCTCTAAAAATACTTTTGTGAATTATCACACTAGATGGAGAAATACAACACAATGGCAGACACTTTTGAAAAATCGATCCGCCAAATTTTTCGTGTTTCTTTTTAGGATTAACCCTTTTTCCATTCCGAATCCAGATTTCGTTTGTATGACATATTTTTATTTCGGGATTTTCATAAAGCACTTTCATTTGGATTTCTAGTTTTTCCGGGAGCCATTCATCATCTGAATCAAGAAATGCAATCCAGTCGCCAGATGCACGTTTTATCCCCACATTTCTAGCACTGCTTACACCAGTATTTTGTTGCTGAATAAACACAATCTCCGGATACTCGGAACTCATCAAAGCTGAGGTTTCATCGGTGGATCCATCATCCACAACGATAATTTCCTTTGGTGAGCAGGATTGACATAAAATTGAATCAAGAGCCCTGGAAAGCTGATGGAC
>CEPS01017280.1_pt1 | contig 10827 bp, 7 predicted proteins | sample 530401 | NCBI WGS metagenome assembly CEPS01 (sample SAMEA2620035, study PRJEB7988) | marine metagenome | biome: marine biome (ENVO:00000447); feature: mesopelagic zone (ENVO:00000213) & marine oxygen minimum zone (ENVO:01000065); material: "saline water (ENVO:00002010), including plankton... | reverse complement strand
CTTCAGTTCCTGCGTGTCAAATCGTCATTCCAGCATATCTTTGGACAAACAACTCTTCCCACCATTAATCTTTTCGTATCAGAGCCCAACCAAGCCCAACTTGAATCTTATCTGCCCCAATCGGGTTTTGAATATGTCAAGGGTGGGATCTTTATTGATGGGCAATTAAAAAAAGCTAAGGTCAAGTACCGGGGAGATTTTTCTCCCCATTGGGCCTGGGACAAAAAATCCATTAGAGTGAAAACCGGTAAAGGCACTTTGTTTGATGGGCTAAGGGTGTTTAATCTGCAGGTGCCAAAAAGAAGACATCAACTGCATAATTATTTGTCCCTGAAGTTTGCGGAAACCCTAGGCCTTTTGGCACCTCATACTGAGATGGTTCGACTTTTTCTTAATGGGAAAGACAGGGGGATTCATATTTTTGTTGAACAACCCAGTGAGACCACCTTACGTAACGCAAACCTCATGCCGGGTGACATTTACCGCGGAGAAATAGTGGGAAAGGATGCTTTTACAATAAATAGGGTAGCCACAAAGAAGAAGTTATTTGACTCCACCTCCTTGTGGGATAAGGTTGCCATCAACAACCACTACGATCCTGATTCGTTGGCACCACTGGAAAAACTTCTGGAACTGATCAAGGGCTACAAGGAAGAACAGAGCCAGATCTTGCTGAGCGATATAATGGACATGGAGGCATGGGGCCGTTTCAGCGTCTTTGAAACTCTGGCCAGTACAAAGCATTATTCAGATACTCATAACTGGCGAATCTATTTCGATCCCTGGCGGGGCAAGTTCCTGCCCTTGGTGTGGGATCCAGTTGGATGGATGTGGCAAGATAAGCTGTTCACCATAGTTCGGAGCAAACTGCACAAAATGATGTTTCGCAATGGTGATTTTCTTCGGGCCCGTAATGCTGCTTTTGAAGAGTTCTTTCGTTCGGGTAAAGATGCATACTTTCTTGAACTGGTCTCTGACACCGTCCAGATGATGGAGACAGAAATCAAGAATGATCCGTTCTTAAGGCCTGGTAACGTCGCCACGGTTAGTAGTGGTATGGATGAGCTACGACAACAAATTTCAGAAGTATTTACTCTTACCAAACAAAGGTGGTCTGCTGGTGGAACCCCCTATACAAAGTTTCATTATCATGCCAACACCCTCGACTTATTGGTGGGTGGCAATCGGCCGATTCAGAAATTACGGATGATGTTTGACGCAAATCTAAACGCCAACATCACCGCTAAAGTGAACTTCAGTACACCTGGAGGAAAAAAAGTTGTTGAACTCTCATCCAGGACAACAGGAGCTGATCTCAACGCCATTATTTTCCATGCTTCACTACTGCCTGACCTTGAAATTGACATAGAAACGAAAGGTCCCAGAATAATAGGGGGGCAACTCAAAACCAGTCCCGGCTACTATCAAATCTCGTTAACAGGGCTTGACTCAGATTCACGTCTGACCGGTGTCGAGATAGACTGGGGCAACGGCTGGGTACCCGCACAGTCCGTCGAATCCATAACCCCCACTGCATTCTCTCAGCTCTATGCCCCTGTAGCCGTCAATACGGTGCCTCCACCCATGATCTGGTCGGGTGAAGTCACGGTTGAGGGGTATCAGGTTCTGGATCAGCCGCTCATTATCAAACCGGGGACTATGGTAAATCTGGCTTCAGGAGCAACGGTGGTCTTGAAACACCGCCTGACAGCAAAAGGAACCCCTGAGGCGCCGATCCGTTTTGTGCCTGCCAGAGCGGACCAGGATCCCTGGGGCGCTATCGTGCTCTCAGGCCGGGGTGCGGATGGCTCGACTTTGTCTCATTGTGAGATGTCTGACGGCAGCGGCCTCAAGGGAGATCTTTTTGAATACTCAGCGATGCTGTCGATTCATGATGTCAAGAATGTAGTGATATCAGACTGCAGCTTCAAAGATAACCATACGGTCGATGATATGGTCCACACCGTCTATACCGATATCCGCTTTGAGCGGGTGCGTTTTGAGAATGCGCTCTCTGACGCCCTGGACCTTGATATATCGACGGCCACTATCAGCGACTCTCACTTTGAGCGCAGTGGTAACGACGCGGTAGATTTGATGACCACTCAGGCAGTGATTACCGGATCTGTTTTCAGAAACAACGGTGACAAGGGTATATCAGTGGGAGAAAACAGCAGGTTATATGCGATCAATAACAGACTTGTGGGCAATTTCATTGGCGTACAGTCGAAAGATCGCTCCACGGCAGTTTTGCTCAACCAGACCCTGACGGATAATAAAACTGCGCTACATGCTTACAACAAGAACTGGCGCTATGGTGAAGGGGGCACTATCTTCTTGGGCAAATCGACGGTAAGCGGCGGCGAAACCAGCGCTGCGGCCGAGAAACGTTCGGTTATCCAGATTTTTGACTCCTACCTTGAGATACCGGCAGAAGGCAAACGGATCGATACCATTGTCGTCGACGATGACCATAGCCGCTCTGCGCTACAAAAGGATCTTTTCCCTGCTTCAGATATGGTCGACCCCAGATTGATTGATCAGCTCCAGGATATTCCGTCTGAACTCCTGGAACAGATCACACCCGCCCAGAGGGGAAGTGTGACTGAGGGCTGAGGGTATACAAGGTGTGGGCCCCCTCTTCACCGCTACGAGCGTCGCCCAGTGACGAAAAGTGGCTGGAGTGGAGCCAGATTTCCCTCACCTACCACCCCATTATTGGTGTTGCCTGCGTTTGTCATCCCAAACAGGGTGCTCTGCGGCTGCGGCATGGTATTGGCGCTTGAAAACAAGCCACAGAACAGGTGACACTATGTGATGTGGATTATAAATAAAGGAGAGAGAGTCAAATGGTCATTACGGATAACAACCGACAACGCCAGGATTCTGAGCCAAGGCTTCATATCTGCAAATTTCTATTCCTAGACTGTCCCGATGAAAAAGCCTGATTCAGATCGCCCGGCTGGGTTCAGCACACGGGCCATACATGAGGGGTACGATCCGGCCAGCCATCACGGCTCAATTAACCCGCCGGTATACCTCAACGCCACCTACTCGTTTGATTCTATTGCCCAGGGTCAGCAGCGCTTTTCCGGTGAGACACCGGGCTATATCTATGCCCGGGTCGGCAATCCGACCCAATCGGTACTGGAAGAGCGCCTCGCCAGCCTCGAAGGAGGCGAGGCAGCGGTCGCAGTAGCCTCAGGTATGGGTGCGATTACCGCGCTGCTCTGGTCTTTTGTCCAATCCGGTGATGAAATCATTGCTGATAAAACACTCTATGGCTGCACATTTGCTTTTATGGGGGAGGGGCTTTCGCACTTCGGGGTAAAAGTGTTTTTCGTTGACCTGACTGAGCCCGATGCCCTTGAAGCGGCAATCACCCCGGCGACGCGTTTTGTGTTTTTTGAAACACCCACCAATCCCAATATGCGGGTAATCGATATTGTGCAGGTGTCGCAGCTTGCCCATGCCCATAATGCACGGGTTATTGTTGACAACACCTACGGCACGCCGTATCTGCAGCGGCCTTTGGAATATGGTGCGGACTTTGTAGTGCATTCAATGACCAAATACTTAAGCGGCCATGGCGATCTGATCGCAGGCGCCATTATTGGCGGTGCCGATGATATGCTGAGTGTGCGTTCTGTGGGTCTTAAGCATATGACCGGGGCCGTACTGTCGCCATTTGATTCCTTCTTGCTGCTGCGGGGAATCAAGACACTGGAACTGCGCATGGTGCGCCACTGTGAGAGCGCCCTGGCGCTGGCCCGCCAGATTGAGTCGCACCCGGTCGTGGAGTCGGTTTATTACCCGGGCCTGGAGTCGCACCCCCAGTATTCATTGGCGTGTCAACAGATGAGCGCCTTTGGCGGCATGATTGCGCTGGAACTTTCTGGAGGTTATGAGGCGGGCGTGCGATTCATGGATGCGGTGCAGCTGGCGCAGCGTGCAGTGAGTCTGGGTGATGCCGAGACTCTGGTGCAGCATCCTGCCAGTATGACCCACAACAACTACACCGAAGAGGAGCGCGAAGTCCATGATATCAGCCTCGGCCTGGTGCGGATCTCCGTCGGGCTGGAAAATATAGAAGATCTCTCAGCAGATATCCTCCAGGCACTCGACCAAGCCACGGGGTAGGGTCAGATCAGATTCGGACGGGTCACTTAAGGGCAGGGCCGTGTTGTTCTCGCCGGGTTTTTGAGTAATTCGGTTGGCCACAGCAACTTTATCCGGCATCTTTTTGTTATTTCTGGAAGGGTATGCCATGCTATCGCCGTAATCTGGTTTGTAGTCTGACACTTCGATCTTCCCGGCCACCATAATTCAAGCCATCATCTCTGTTGAGAGAGTATCAATATGGAACGATTAGCGCTGATTGATGATGATCTGGAAATTCGGCAATTGTTGAGCAAATACCTCTCTCAACATGGCTATAAGGTCGTTGCGTTTGCAGACGGTGAATCATTTCTAGAAGTTGATTTTAATCTATTCGGGTGCATTATTCTTGATATCGGGCTCCCGGGCATCGACGGTCTTGATGTTTGTCGGCATCTGCGAAAATCGTCATCGATTCCAATTGTGATGTTGACAGCGGCGAGCGATGATCTTGATCGCATAATAGGATTAGAACTTGGTGCTGATGACTACATCGGAAAGCCTTTTAATCCTAGAGAGCTGCTTGCGCGAATAAGAGCACTTTTCAGAAGAATTGATGCTGTAAACCAGCCTCAAATCACAAACCTGTTGTTCTCAATTGATCCCCTTACGCGGTCTGTATCCTATGATGGTAAACCACTAGATCTTACGGGGGCTGAGTTTGATCTTCTTGGGGTCTTTTTGAAAAACCCGGGACAGGTGTTGAGTCGAGATAAAATCGGCATGTCGCTTCATGGAAGAAAAATCCAGCCGTATGATCGTTCAATCGATACTGCAGTGAGTCGATTGAGGATAAAGCTGGGAGACATTATTGAAGGTGAGACCATAAAGAGTATTCGTGGCAAAGGCTACGTGCTTATTATCAGCTGATGACACTGTTATCGACCCTGAGAGACAGACTGCTGCCAAAAACAGTGGTCTCTCGAATGGCGGCAGTTCTTTTTCTGGGAATCCTTGTTGCTCAGGTTTTCGGCACTTTGATATGGATCGAGCAACTGAAAACGTCTGAGCGCAACAGGCTTATTGAAGTTTCTCAAAACATGGGCTCCAGAATTGGTCAGACGATCGATTTCTTTGGCCAGCTTCCTGATAAATACAGGCATATTGTTCTGGACCAGCTTCGTGATATGGGAGGGACTCGTTTTTTTGTATCGGTCAACAAGCAATTCATTGAGTTAAATCAGATTGTTGAGTCTGAGTTTGCCGAGTTGGTCAGAGATAATCTTAAAGCCAGCATGTTTGCTCAATTAGGGGCACATGACACGCTGGATATTCAATTTGTTCAGTTTAATGATCTGAAAATACTGTCAGGTACGAACCGCATGGTGGATCTGCCACCCAAATGGAAGCGGTTTGCCCTGTTAGAACCGAAAGATTCCAGCCCTGTTGCTGTGGTTCAGTTGCCAGCAGGTGATGAGTGGATCTATCTGGCCGCAGTGATCCCCGAGGGGTCTCTTCTTATGGGAATCCCATGGTTTACAACCGAAAGGTTGATCTCCATTGGGCTGGTTTCATTGACAGTCCTGATTCTGACAGTTCTATTGATTCGATGGATCGTCATGCCGTTAAAACTTCTAGCGCAACAGGCAGAGGCCTTGGGTAAGGGACGAACCCCACGCTTCTTGATTGAGCAGGGTTCTACCGAAATGGCGGCTACCATTAGAGCCTTTAACGCCATGGCAACCAGAATCAATAAATTCATCGCTGATCGCGACAGCCTCTTTGCTTCTATCTCTCATGACCTCAAGACTCCTCTGACTCGAGCAAGACTGCGTGCGGAGATGATTAAAGATGAGTCCAAGCGTAATGCCCTTATTGGTGATTTGGATAATCTGGAGGCTATGGTCAAGGGAAGTTTGCAGATGATGAAAGAAGGTGCGATACATGAAAATACCGAAACAGTCGATCTAAGACGATTGCTCCTGAATTGCATCAATAAGGCGAAGGTAGTTGGACTTCCGGCATCACTGAATGTTTCGCAGGATCTTAGATTGGAGGGGCGGCCAATGGCACTGGATCGTCTTTTTACCAACCTGATTGATAATGCACTCAGCTATGGTAACGAGGTCGAGGTGAGAGGTGAGAAGAGTGGAGATGAAATCCGTATCTATGTAATGGATAGAGGTGAGGGGTTGAGTGATGAACAAAAGGAGCGTGTTTTCGAGCCCTACTATCGTATCGACAAGGAGAGCACCAAGGCACATGTTGGCCTGGGAATGAGCATAGCCAGAAGCTTAGCCAATCTTCATGGAGGTGATCTTGATCTAACAGACCGACCGGGGGGAGGACTTGTGGTTGAAGTCCATTTCCCTTTGTAACAATTTGTCACAATCAATTGATTTTTGTGACCTCCAGCCTTCTACACTGAGGTCTCTCAACAGTTGTGTTGAGATATCATTAATTTAATTGGAGGTGACACAATGAAAACCAAACTTGCAGTACTTGCATCAGTGGCTGCCCTTTCCAGTGGTTCATTAGCTTCGGCCGGAGAGGTCGAAGTCTTGCACTGGTGGACGAGTGGTGGTGAAGCCGCGAGTGTTAACTATTTAAAGGAAAAACTTGGAGAGGCCGGCGTAAGCTGGACGGACTTCGCCGTTGCAGGAGGTGGAGGGGAGAATGCGATGACCGTGTTGAAGTCACGCGCGATCTCTGGAAATCCACCAACAGCTGCACAAATTAAAGGCCCGTCGATCCAGGAGTGGGGAAATCTCGGATTCCTGGCAAGCATCGATTCTGTTGCCAAGTCGAATGACTGGGACAATCTCTTGCCCGGTGTTGTCTCCGAGGTGATGAAGTACAAGGGTGAGTATGTTGCCGCACCTGTAAACGTCCATCGGGTCAACTGGCTGTGGGCGAATCCTGAAGTCTTCAGGAAAGCCGGTGCCACGATCCCGACAACATGGGATGATTTTATGGTACAGGCCCAGAAGATCAAAGATGCCGGCATGATCGCACTCGCACACGGTGGACAAGCTTGGCAGGATGCTACGGTCTTTGAAGCCGTTGTGTTGGGCGTCGGTGGCCCGGGGTACTATCGCAAAGCATTCGTAGAGCTTGATGCCGATGCCATCAATAGTGCTACAACAGTTAAGGTCTTTGAGACTTTTGGGAAGTTGCGCGGCTTTATCGATTCAAATTCCCCAGGTCGTGACTGGAATGTTGCGACATCAATGGTTATCAACGGCGAGGCGGGAATGCAGATAATGGGTGACTGGGCGAAAGGCGAGTTTAAGGTTGCCGGCAAACACGTTGGCACTGACTTTGTTTGCGTTGCTTCACCAGGTTCATCTGGCAGCTTTACCTTTAATGTTGATTCGTTCGCCTTCTTCAGTCAGTCAGATGCTGAAAAAGCAAAAGCACAAGGCGTGATGGCAGGTGAGATCCTGGGAGTCGACTTCCAGAGAGTATTCAATCTCAATAAAGGGTCAATTCCGGCAAGGTTGGGAATGGCCAGAGATGAGTTTGATTCCTGTGCCCATGACTCAATGGATGCCTTTGTAAGCAGCTCACAGACTGGTGGCCTTGTACCGAGTTTCGCCCATGGAATGGCAGTCAGTGAGGCAGTATCGGGCGCCATCTATGATACGGCGACCAACTTCTTCAACTCGAAGACAAGCGCCAAGGAAGGAGCAGCACAGCTTGTTAAAGCCATCAATGCGGCAAGATAAGCGCATAACATAAGATTACAAAAACGATGATGTTAAATTAACGGCGCTGCAATTAAATAGTAGCGTCGTTAATTTTCAACTATTGCAGGAAAAACCGGATATCACTTGGGATGAGTTCTTCTTTATGAAATCAGCACTCCAGCAACTGCTGCCAAAACTCGTATTGGCGCCAACAACGCTAATACTGGTGGTGTGTGTTTATGGATTTATTGGCTGGACAGCACTGCTTTCCTTTACCAAAAGCAGAATGATGCCACAGTGGGATTTCATCGGTCTGGATCAATACATCAAGTTGTTTGATAACCCAAGATGGATGGTGGCTCTGGAAAACCTGGGTGCATTTTGCTTCTTTTTTATCTTAATCTGTCTCTTGTTAGGGGTTGTTTTAGCTATTTTTCTGGATCAAAAAATTCGCAGTGAAGGGGCGCTGAGGACGATTTACCTCTATCCCATGGCGGTCTCTTTTATCGTAACGGGTACAGCATGGAAATGGATTCTAAACCCAGGTCTTGGAATTGAAAAACTGATAAGAGAGATTGGCTTTCAAAGCTTTGAGTTCAGATGGCTGATCGATAGTGAGATGGCAATCTATACGATTGTCATTGCCGCGGTCTGGCAGTCCAGTGGTTTTGTGATGGCCATCTTTCTTGCAGGGTTAAGAGGTGTCGATGAGAGTTTGATTAATGCTGCAGAAATAGACGGTGCGCCTCATTATAAAATCTACACACGTGTTGTACTTCCGATCCTAAGGCCTGTTTTTTTCAGTGCCATTGTCATCCTCCTACATATAGCCATCAAGAGTTTCGACCTTGTTCAATCGTTGACAGGCGGAGGCCCGGGCTATTCATCTGATATGCCGGCCAACTTCATGTATACCCATGCCTTCAATCGCGCTCAGATGGGGTTGGGTGCAGCAAGTGCAATGGTCATGCTCTTTGGGATACTGGCTGTCATTGTGCCCTATCTCTATTCAGAGCTGAGAGAGAAGAATGGATAGAACTCAAAGAATCGTGTCGGCAAGAATTGGCAGGGTATTCATTTACGCTTTGTTGATTTTTACCGCGCTATTATATCTTGCCCCTTTGTATGTGATGATTGTGACGTCTCTTAAGGATATAGAAGAGATTAGATCTGGAAATCTTCTTCTTTTCCCGCTCAAACCCTCCCTCTATGCATGGCAGAAGGCATGGAGTTCTGCGTGTACCGGGAGTGAATGTGACGGGCTGGCTCCGTTTTTCTGGAACAGCCTGAGAATTGTGGTTCCAGCGGTTGCTATCTCTACCTTTATTGGATCGATTAATGGCTATGTTTTTTCAAAATGGCAATTCAAAGGAAGCAATTACCTCTTTGGCGCACTATTGTTGGGTTGTTTTATACCTTTTCAGGTCATTTTGCTGCCAATGGCAAAATTGCTTGCTGTTCTGGGTCTTGCCAACACGGTCACAGGCTTGGTTCTTGTACATATAATATACGGCATCGCTTTCACAACACTCTTTTTTCGCAATTACTATATCGGCATACCTACAGAACTGGTTAATGCCGCTAAACTCGATGGCGCCGGGTTCATTAAGATCTATAAGCTGATCTTCCTGCCGCTATCAAAACCCATATTTGTGGTAACCATAATATGGCAGTTCACCCAAATCTGGAATGATTTCCTCTTTGGAGTTGTCTATTCCGGTTCGGGGACACAGCCAATCACGGTTGCCCTGAACAATCTTGTCAATACCTCTGTAGGTGGAAAGGAATATAACGTTGACATGGCGGCTGCCATTATTGCTGCATTGCCAACCCTGCTGGTCTATTTCTTCGCTGGCAAATATTTCATTAAGGGGCTCACTGCCGGAGCAGTGAAAGGCTAAATTAAAAATCAATCATCGGATGGTGCGCAATGGGATCAATATCAATTAATAGACTATCAAAGCAGTTTGGCGCGGCAAAGGTGCTGAATGACATAGAGCTGGAGATACAAGACGGTGAGTTTCTGGTTCTAGTGGGCCCTTCAGGATGTGGCAAGTCAACCCTGATCAATTTGATCGCAGGTTTGCTAAAGCAGTCTGAAGGAGCTATTTGTATTGATGAAACAGATGTCTCAGATGTCTCACCCGGTGACCGTGATATTGCCATGGTGTTCCAGTCCTACGCACTCTATCCAACCATGAATGTGAGTCAAAATCTAAGTTTTGGACTCGAAATGAAAAAGACGCCAAAGGATGAGATCAAGCAGAAGGTTGAGGATGTCTCATCCCTGCTCAAAATCGATCATCTGTTAGATAGAAAGCCAAGCCAGCTCTCTGGCGGTCAAAGGCAGCGTGTTGCCATGGGACGTGCTTTGGCAAGATCACCAAAAATATTTCTGTTCGATGAGCCGCTCTCAAACCTTGATGCAAAGCTTCGTGTTGAAATGCGTACGGAAATAAAAAAACTTCACCAACGATTGGGAACAACCATAGTTTATGTTACCCACGATCAAGTGGAGGCAATGACGCTTGCCGATAGAATTGTGATTCTCAAGGAAGGGGAGATACAACAGATTGGCACTCCCTTTGAGATCTACAATAACCCAGTGAGTCGGTTTGTCGCCGATTTCATGGGGTCCCCGGCCATGAACTTTGTTGAGTGTGTCGTCCTGAACAACAGGTTGATTGTAGAGTCAGCAGACAATAAAAATGAACTTTCGGTGCCGCTTAATGATGAATCATCCCTTTCCAATATGGATACTGTAATTCTTGGGATTCGCCCAGAGATGGTTACTGAGCCAAAGCCCGGGAGCACGGGCCCCTTTATCCATCACTTTGCTTTTGATGTTGACGTGATAGAACCGATGGGGGCAGACACCCTTGCCATTGGTCGATGGAATGATATCGAGGTGCAGGCAAGAATTAGCCCGGAAGCGGGAATGAACGCGGAGAAAGTGTTCGAACTACAAGTGGATACGAGCAAAGCAGTTCTTTTTGATCCCTATACTGGGGCACGCGTAGATTTCAAACCCGCTACTGCC
>CEPS01008899.1_pt1 | contig 10855 bp, 9 predicted proteins | sample 530401 | NCBI WGS metagenome assembly CEPS01 (sample SAMEA2620035, study PRJEB7988) | marine metagenome | biome: marine biome (ENVO:00000447); feature: mesopelagic zone (ENVO:00000213) & marine oxygen minimum zone (ENVO:01000065); material: "saline water (ENVO:00002010), including plankton... | reverse complement strand
CCGAAACAAAACTGGAGTGTATAGTTGCTACATATCTTGATATTGCCTGTTGCAAAAGTTAACTTGGCATGATGTAAGAGTCTTGCCATGAATGAGGAACAGCTGAGAGAACAGATTGAGACAGACGAAAATCTTCCGCGGCACATCGCTATCATCATGGATGGGAACGGACGGTGGGCAAAAAAACGGCGGTTCCCACGAATTGCCGGTCATCGGGAAGGGATTAATTCTGTCAGGGAGATTACCCGGGCCTGCGGTGAGCTTGGCGTCGAATACTTGACACTTTATACATTTTCCCAGGAGAACTGGCGCCGGCCGGTGAAAGAGGTGTCAGCGTTGATGAAACTCTTGGTGGAGACGATTCGCCGCGAGATCGATGATCTGATGGAAAATAATGTCCGCCTCAGCGTAATAGGGCGACTTAAGGAGCTTCCGGACGGACCAAGAGAAGAGATGGAAGAGGGGATCAGAAGAACGGCCGCGAACACGGGTCTCAATCTTGTACTTGCCCTGAACTACGGTGGTAGAACTGAAATCATCGATGCGGTCAAAAAGATATGTGAAGAACTGGAGTCGAATAAGAGGTCTGATCTTGATCTCACTGAAGCGCTGTTTGGAGAGTATTTGTATACCGCCTCCATACCCGATCCAGATATGATCATCCGTACCAGCGGGGAACTGAGGATCAGTAATTTTCTCCTCTGGCAGATGGCATATGCGGAAATCTATGTCACTCCCGTATTATGGCCGGCTTTCCGCAGAAAGGAACTGTACAATGCCATTTCAGATTTTCAGAATCGTGAACGCCGCTTCGGCAAGGTGAGCGAACAGGTGAAAGGGTAGGCTTAGTGAAATCGGTGTTGAAGACTCTTCTGACACTGGCCGTGGTGACGACATTCACCGCAGCGCAGACGTTGCAGACGATCCGTCTGTTAGGCGTCGAAGTGGAAGGGAATAACGAAACTTCCACCAATGTTGTCAAATACACATCTGGACTTGTGGAGGGGAAGGAGATAAAACCCGGTGACTTTGGTAATGCCATAACAAAACTGTGGGAAACAGGCATCTTCGCAGATATTCAAATTCATCTTGATCGTGAAACGACCGACGGCATCTACATCATCATAGAAGTAGAGGAAAATCCGATTCTCGGTGAAGTGATATATGAAGGAGGAAAAAAGAAGAAAAAGGACATCGAAGAGGAACTGGATCTCAGGTCAGGACAGCGTATACCTCCCCATTTGGTAAAAGAGTCAACCGAGAAGATAAAGAATCTCTTTGCCGAGGACGGCTATCTGCGAGCTGAGGTTGAAGCTGAGTTGACAGAAGGATCTCTCCCCAATGTGCGTGATATTACGTTCAAGATCCGCGAAAATAAGAAAGTTAAAATAAGAGATATCCAGTTCAACGGTAGATCGGCTTTCAAGGACAGCAAGCTGAGGCGACAGCTGAAAGATACCAAAATCCAGAAATGGTTTCTTTTCTGGCGTTCCAATTTCGATGAAGACAAGTTTAAAGAGGACAAGAATCTGTTGGCATCTTTTTACAGAAACAACGGCTACAAGGATTTCCGCATTCTTTCAGAATCCATCGACTTTACAGAAGATGGTAAAGGGATGATCATCAGGTTTTTGCTATACGAAGGGCCGCAGTATTATTTGCGCAATTTTTCTTGGGAAGGAAACGATCTCTACAGTGAAGATCAGCTCGCTACAGTGCTGGATCTTGAGAAAGGTGTGCTGTATGACGATGAAGAGTTTACCAGCGCCGTTTTTGAAGATGTCCACGGTCTCTATATGGACAAAGGATATATCTACAGCACAATTGAGCCTCAGTTCACCCCTGTGGGTAAAGATTCTCTGGATGTCCACTTCAATATCACAGAAAACCATCAGGTATATGTAAGGAATATCGATATTGCTGGCAATACCAAGACGCGGGAAAATGTGATCAGGCGGGAAATGAAGATTATGCCGGGAGATATCTTTAACCGTGAGTTGCTTATGCGTAGCGCAAGGGAGATATGGATCCTGAATTATTTCGCCGATGTAAGGCCGGACGTTGTACCGGTTGATGATGATAAAATCGATCTTCTCGTTACCGTTGAGGAGAAATCTTCAGATCAGGCTAATGCATCCATTGGCTTTACGGCTGAGTATGGCATCATGGGTGGCGCTGGTGTACAGTTCAACAACTTTATGGGCAAAGGACAACAGCTGGCCTTCAACTTTAATCAAGGGACCCAGTACAGCTTCTACAGCTACACCACGCCTTCCCAGTATCGGTCTCTTTCACTCAGTTTTACCGATCCTATGATTAACGACACACCTGTTCTTGTAGGGTTTTCGGCCTTCTATTATTTGAGAGGTCAGAACAGTTATTACTCGGGTATTCCGCTGGATAGGGAAGTGTTCGGCGGTTCCGTCCGCCTGGGCCGCAGACTCAAGTGGCCAGATAACTACTTCAGGGTTTCATGGATGGTGCAAGGGACCAATAAGAGATATCGCGGCAGCCAGACAGATCTGGAAGATTTCCTGGGTGGCATTGCTGAGACGGTTGGACTGAGTGTGACACAGAGTGTTTCGAGGGACAGCAGGGATCATCCGGAATTTCCATCTCGAGGGTCAATCTTTTCGTGGTCGTCGACTCTATCGGGCGGACCTTTGAGTACTTCCCTTATGCCTGTTCATGAGAACTTCCATAAGCACATCTTCAAGTTTGACTGGTTTACCCCTGTGGTGTGGAAATTCGTGTTGATGAGTTCGTGGCAGATGGGCGCAATTAAAAACCTGGTTGCTGATGAGAGCGACATTTCGGTAGTACCCTGGGATGATCTGTTCATTATGGGTGGTAGCGGCATTCCGTATGGGACCATGTTGCGAGGCTATCTTGACAATACGGTAGGCCCTTATAATCTCTCGCGGCAATACCCCAGAGGTGGTAAGGTGATGATGAAGTATGTATCCGAATTGAGAGTTTCGTTATCGGAAAATCCGACGGTCTACGGTCTAATTTTTGGGGAGATGGGAAACGCGTGGAAAGATTTTTCCGATACTGACCCCTTCGATATGAAGCGATCAGCGGGATTTGGCATCCGGATGTTCATGCCTATGCTGGGTATGCTCGGGTTCGATCTGGGGTATGGTTTCGACGATGTGAAGGCTACCTCAAAGTCTCCTGAAGGGTGGAGATTCCACATTCTCTTTGGAATGCCATTTTAGGCACTCTTTTGCTTATATTACATAGATTGTAGAGAGCCAAATACGAGATGTTCGTTTTTCCATGAGGCTGGAAAGGTTTCAGAACAGGATTATTAGACAGGAGGTTAAGGTGAAGTCTTTATCAAAACTGATAGTGCCACTTGTATTGCTTCTCATCCCCGCGTGGGGTGTAGCGCAGGCCAAGATCGGCTTTGTCCAGTCCGATCGGATTCGCAGTGAATACGACGAATTCAAGGAAGCCGAAAGCGAGTTGCAACTCGAATTCAGAAAAGTACAGTTCGAGTTTCAAACCATGGCGCAACGACTGGACAGTCTGAAGCAGGTTTTCGAGACGCAACGGCTTGTAAGTTCTCCTGAACGCCGCAGGGAGAGAGAGCAGGAAATCACAGCCTTGGAGAAACAGGTTCAGGATTTTCAGGCCAATAAGGTAGGACCTGAGGGAGAACTGTACAGGAAACAGCTTCAGATGGAGACAGAGATCATCCAGAAGGTTCAGCGGGCTGTCAACAAGGTGGCTATCGATAAAGGTTACGATTACATACTCGATTCGGCGGCTCTGCTTTACGGCAAACCGACGCACAATCTGACTGACGATGTTCTGTATGAATTGCGCAGGTTGAGCGAAGAAGAATCTGAAAAATAAATCTTGACCACACTCAAGGAACTGGCCAATCTCGTAGGAGGTGAGATTGTTGGCGATCCTGAGACTGAAATTTCAGGGGTTGCCGAACTCGAAAATGCTCCTCCTGGAACCATATCTTTCCTGAGTATACCAAAATACAAGCGGTACCTCAAGTCAACCAAAGCCTCGGCTGTGGTTATATCTAAGGAAACAGAGGCTGACGAAATGAGTGCGGCCATCCTTGTGGAAAATCCGACCCTCTCTTTTGCGGCTATCCTCGATTATTTTTCACCGGCACTTCCTCACGAAAGGGAAGTGCATCCGACTGTAAGTCTGGGGAAAAACGTAAAGTTGGGCAAGGATGTAGCTGTAGGTCCCTACACGGTGATCGAAGATGACGTAACAGTTGGCGATGGTGTTGTTATCGGACCAAGCTGTGTGGTAGGGAGTAGTACTTCTATCGGGACCGATTCTGAGCTCAAATACCATGTCACACTTTACCACGACTGTGTGATCGGAGAGAATGTTCTGGTGCATAGTGGTACGGTTATCGGCAGCGACGGATTTGGGTTCACCACCGAAAAAGGTATTCATTACAAAGTTCCCCAGATAGGGGGTGTTGTAGTGGAGGATGATGTGGAAATCGGTGCAAACTGTGCCATAGATAGAGGCACCATCGGGAACACAGTTATCGGAAAGGGAACCAAGCTTGACAATTTGGTTCACATCGCTCATAATGTTAAATTAGGCAAGGGGTGTCTTGTGACAGGTCAAGCGGCAATTGCGGGGAGTACTGTAATCGGTGATTATGTAGCTTTTGGTGGTCAGTCCGGTGTGACTGATCATGTTGAAGTGGGAAGCAATGCACGTATTGCGGCGAAATCGGGTGTTACGAAATCCATCCCGGGAGATAAGACATACTCTGGCATGCCAGCCAAGGAAATCAGACAGCAGAACAGATTGGATGCATTGTTAAATCGTTTGCCTGAACTTGTGAAAAAAATAAATGCGGTGGAACAAAAAATTAATGAATTAGAGAGAGTAAAATGAATCTGGTTCAACAGACAATCAAGAAGCCCGTCTCATGTTCAGGGGTTGGTCTTCACACAGGTGTAGAGAGCAGTATTACCTTCAAGCCAACACCCAAAAACACCGGTATCCGCTTCAGCCGGATGGATATAGACGGATGCCCGGAAATTAAGGCTGACATTGACCATGTGGTGGATATCTCCCGCGGGACAACAATTGCAGAAAACGGTGCAAGAATTCATACGGTAGAGCATGTTCTCGCCGCGGTGGTGGGGCTGGAGATTGATAATGTCCTGATAGAATTGACCAACAAGGAACCTCCGGTAATGGACGGAAGCTCGCGTCCATTTGTAAACGCTCTGCAAAAAGCTGGTATTGTAGAACAGGGTGAACCACGTCAGTATCTGGAAATTGATAAAGTTGTCAGCTACTCAGATCCTGAAAAGAAAGTTGATATATCGGTTCTACCTTCTGACCGTTTCAGGATGACTTGCATCATAGATTATAAGTATCCCTGGCTTGGCACCCAGTATATGACCATACATTCAATCAAAGATTTTCCCAAGCAAATTGCGCCGGCGAGAACTTTCAGTTTCTTGAGTGAAGTTGAAGCGTTGCGTGAGGCAGGCCTGATTCAGGGAGGCGCTGTAGACAATGCCATCGTTATCATCGATAAAAAAATTGATGACGCTGAACTCAAACGTCTCAAGGATCTCTTTGACATAGAAGAATCAGTTTCGTTGGGGTCCAACGGCATTCTCGATGGGGTTAAACTACGGTTTGAGAATGAGCCTGTTCGTCACAAGGCACTTGATGTAATCGGAGACCTGGCTCTCCTTGGAATGCCCATTAAGGGACATGTGATTGCGGCGAGGGCGGGACACGAGTCTAATGTAAAAATTGTCAAAAAGATCAAGAAAGAGTACGAGAAGAATATTCTACAGAAGAAGTATCAGGCAGCGGTCTCAGCCGATTACCTTTTTGATATCCATACAATCATGAAGATTCTTCCTCACCGCTATCCAATTCTCCTGGTGGATCGGATTATTGATATGAAGCCCGGGAAATCTGTGGTGGGAATCAAGAATGTGACAATCAGCGAGCCATTTTTCACAGGGCATTTTCCCCAGGAACCAATCATGCCGGGCATGCTCATTCTCGAGGGGATGGCACAGGCCGGAGGATTCCTTCTCCTCCATACTACTGATCATCCCGAGAGAAAGCTGATGTATTTCAGCGGCGTCGAAAAAGCCCGTTTTCGTAATCCTGTTATTCCTGGAGATCAACTCCGGTATGAATTGAAACTGCTGAAGTATCGGATGGGTTCATGCAAGATTGAGGGGAAGGCTTTCATTGGTGATAAAGTCGCTGCGGAAGCTACCTTCCTCGTCACTCTGGTTGACAAAAAGGTCTAACCATTTCCACAGATATCCACTCAACTGTTGTCGTCAGTCCTGACGCCACTATAGGATCAAATGTCCGCATCGGCCCCTACAGTGTTATCGAAGATGATGTGGTTTTGGGAAAAGGATGTCAAGTGGGGAATCACGTTTCCCTCTTGAGCGGGACGCGCATCGGCAACGAGTGCAAGATCTTACACGGTGCCATTATCGGAGAAATTCCTCAAGACTTGAAATTTGAAGGTGAGGATTCGACTGTCGAGATCGGCGATGGCGTGACAATCAGGGAGTATGTTACTGTCAATCGGGGAACTAAGGCCCTCGGTACCACCAGGATTGGCAGAGACTCCCTACTGATGGCTTACGTTCATGTGCCTCACGACTGCCAGATCGGAGAAAACGTGATTATCGCTAATGGTGTCCAGATGGCGGGACATGTCATCATCGATGACTGGGCGAATATCAGTGGACTTGTACCGATTCACCAATTCTGCAGAATTGGTGAACACGCCTTTGTCGCAGGAGGTTACCGTGTTGTTCAAGACATCCCGCCGTACATTCTTGCTGCCGGCGAGCCGCTTGAATTCTCCGGCATTAATTTAGTTGGCCTGAGACGAAGAGGATTCTCAGCCGAAACAAGAGGAATCATCAAGAAAGCTTATCAGATCATCTATCGCTCTTCTCTCAATACCAGTGAGGCTCTGAAGAAAATAAAAGCAGATTTGCCGTCCACAGATGAAATCGAGGAAATTGTAACCTTTGTTGAAAACAGTGACAGAGGCATCCTTTAAGACAAGCCTCAAATTACTTTTCGTCTTCCTGCCTTCACTTCAACTTTCTGCGCAAGTCCCTGACTACGAACTAGGGCTATGGACAGAGGGTGATTTTGAGAGTAGCGCCGTAGAATTTTTCCGGGTCTTAACGTTACAAATCTCTTCAGAACCATCTCTCGTTACGGGTAGAGAAGGGACATTTTCCATCGGCGGAGATTTATCGACTGCCTGGCAGCCTGGCAGCCATGACATTGCCATGATTAGCGGTAAGGCTGGCGTGTTGCCGGCTTTTTCTGGCGCCATGACTGTGACTCATAATCTGGCTCTCCTGGGATGGTATTCAGGTTTCGTGAGCGATGAGGATATTGTCAGTGGACTTGGGATTGGAGCGGCATTTCTCCTTGCGCGGGACGAGAACGGACCACCCAACTGGAATGTAACACTTTCACAACGTTCCCTCTATGGACCGGATGATTTCTTTCTGAAAACAGTTGGAGTTGCTATCTTCAGGCGGATAGATTTGAGATTGACAGAAGTTTGGGGCGGTATTGTCTCGGACTATTTCAATGCAGGTGTGCATGTGAGTAATCAGGAAAGCGGCACAAGAATCTCTAAGAGAATAAAGGGCCAGGTCAATGCACTGGCTGTCAGATTTGGGATTCCTTTGGGATCGCAGAGTTCGGTTTCACTCGGTTTCAAGGTAAACAGTTCATTCGCGGCTCTATCACTGGGAATTGAAACAAGCAGCAACTGATGGCTAAGTCAGTCTCAATTCTCGGATCCACGGGCTCAATCGGCAAGAATGCGCTGAAAGTGATTCTCACTCTGTCTGATCAGCTGGAAGTGAAATACCTCACCGCCGGCAGAAACTGGGAGGCACTGGTCGGTCAGGCTCAGGCTTTTCATCCCGCCGCGGTATGCATTGCGGATAGGAACGGCTCTGCAAAGCTCGAGAGTGCCTTGGCGGGAACCGGCATCGAGATCCTCTCCGGTCGCGAAGGAGTCCTGGAAATTGCCGGCAGAGATGATGTAGATATCTGCCTGAACGCCTTGGTGGGAAGTGCGGGAATGGAGCCTACGATCTGCGCCCTTAACGCCGGTGTAGATGTTGCTTTGAGTAATAAGGAAAGTCTCGTAATGGCGGGAGGTCTCATCGGTCAGATCAAGCGTGAGAAAGGTGGTGAGATCTATCCGGTGGACAGCGAGCATAGCGCCATCTGGCAATGTCTGGCGGGAGAAGACGTCACCAATATCAGGAGACTCATCCTGACAGGATCGGGTGGGCCGTTCAGGGAGATGCCTCTCAGCGGATTCTCAGCGGTGACGGCGGAGCAAGCTCTGAACCACCCCAATTGGAAAATGGGAGATAAGATTACCATAGATTCAGCCACGATGATGAACAAGGGGTTGGAAGTCATCGAGGCGCACTGGCTGTTTAATCTCAATGCTGATCAGATCGACATCGTGGTGCATCCCCAGTCCATCATCCACAGCATGGTGGAGTTTACGGATGGATCTATAAAGGCGCAGCTCGGTCTGCCGGACATGAAAATCCCCATTCAGTACGCCCTCACTTATCCGCGGCGATTTGAATCCGAGTGGGAGGAAGTGGATTTTCCCGCCATCTCTCCTCTGACATTTGACGAGCCTGATCTGGAAAAATTTCCGTGCATCAGGCTGGCTTATGATGCGCTGGAGCGTGGGGGGTCAGCCCCGGCGGCACTGAACGTGGTTAATGACAATACGGTAAAGCAGTTTTTGGACGGTCAGATTGGATTCAATGAGATCGCCGAGATCAACGGTTCGGGCATGGAAGAGCACGAGTGGGCAGCGGCTCCGGATCTGGAATATTTGCTGGAACTTGAAAGATGGGGCGAACGTTTTGTTAAGGAAAAATTAGAGAGAAAGGTTACTGTATGACGACTATTCTAGCGGTAATATTTGTTCTTGGTCTGCTCATCCTTGTACATGAGTTGGGTCATTTTATGGCTGCACGGTCAGTTGGAGTTAGTGTCATCAGATTCTCACTGGGCTTCCCGCCGCGGATTCTCTCTTTCACGCCGACGGGCCAAGGCTGGCTATTCAGACTTTACTTCTTTAAGAAAGGCGAAAACGGGAAACCGGCGTGGGGCCCCGTCTATGAGAAAGTCATCACATCCGCAGTCAGCAAACCAACGGAAACGGAATACTGCATGGCGATTGTTCCGCTGGGAGGATATCTCCGTGTGGCAGGTGTGATTGATGAAGGCCTCGATGAAACTCTCACCGGTGCACCTGACGAATTGAATTCGAAGAACAGACTGGAGCAGGGGTGGTTCATGAGTGCCGGCGTTATCATGAATATCTTACTGGCTGTATTTCTCTTTGCCGGTATCACCTACACAACGGGAGTTGCTGAGGTGACCGATGAGCCCGTAGTGATGGAAGTTCAGCCGTCGTTTCCGGCGCAGGAGATAGGTCTCATAGCGGGCGACCGGATTATTTCGATCGATGGTGAATCTATTGAAACGTGGCGTGAGTTGTCAGACATTATTCACGGCAAGCCGATGGAGGAGATTTCTCTGCGCTGGGAGAGGGATGGAGAGGTCCTTTCGGCAAGCGTGACCACGCGCGAGAGCCAGATTGCCGCAGGCGATAAGGTAGAGAAAGTGGGAATGATCGGCATCAGCGGTGGTTATGAGATAAGGCAAGCGGGTGTAGTAGAATCGTTATCGAGCGGCGCTGTGAGAACTGGTTTCTGGTTCGCCGTCATCGTCAAGTCGCTTAAGATGATTGTGACAGGAGAAGCGTCCATGAAAGACATCGGCGGCCCCATACTCATTGCCCAGTTAGCTGGTCAGTCAGCGCAGGCGGGGATCGTGGCGCTGCTCTCCTTCACGGCCATCATCAGCGTCAACCTTGCGTTCATCAATATCTTGCCCGTGCCCGGACTGGATGGTGGACACATCCTTTTGCTCCTCATCGAAGGGATTGCGCGGCGGAAGATCTCTGTGAAAGCAAGGATGATCATCCAGCAGGCGGGGATGGCGATGTTACTGCTTTTGATCCTAGTGGTGATCTATAACGATATCACGCGGCTGTTTACTCAATAGCAAGAAGTGACTGTTGTCGATACGGTCGGCCCGGCCCGCCCGGCCACGCCGTTCGGACGGGGAGACTGTACTGGGTAGAGTTTAAGTTATCTGTTGGAGGGAAAACCTCCGTTGACGTTTCGTCTTCTGAGGCTGGCAGTGGTTTATAGGGATATCAAAAGATTACTTTCCCACACTCCTGAGCCGCATGGTCACCGAGCCAAACTTCGCCTTGGAAACCACCTTCACCGGCAGCCTCTTCTCATCATTTGACAGCCAGATAGTCATATCACCCTGATGCTTCAGCAGGGCTCTCCCCTCTCTGAACGGCTCAATGACGATGCAATCGAATCTTCCCGCCGGAACACGGACCGATTCGGTGCGGTGCACAGTTACCTGAAAATCGGTAAATCTGTTGTTATCGAACGTGGTGAATGACAGCAGATCGCCAACCTGGAGCGGAAGCGTTCGCAGATAGTAAAAGAGTGAGTAGGGATCTCTCAGCTCTTGAGTGAGGGGGAAGGACTTCTCTCCCGAGACAACGACCGAATCCTCATAGTCCATCTGCGCCATGAAGTCCTTACTATAGTTCTTTTCCCTCAGCTTCTTCCGGTATTTCCTTGTGAACAGTCCGTCAACATCAATCCATGTATCCACTTCATCCCTCACTCTGTAAAGCCGATCCAAGAACCGGTTGCTGGTGAGGGAGAAGATAATGTGGAATACCTGCGCATCCTGT
>CEPS01047676.1_pt1 | contig 10858 bp, 10 predicted proteins | sample 530401 | NCBI WGS metagenome assembly CEPS01 (sample SAMEA2620035, study PRJEB7988) | marine metagenome | biome: marine biome (ENVO:00000447); feature: mesopelagic zone (ENVO:00000213) & marine oxygen minimum zone (ENVO:01000065); material: "saline water (ENVO:00002010), including plankton... | reverse complement strand
TGCTTATAAAAAACTGACTTTAACAAAACTACAAGAAGCATTAGTTAAGACTTTAGAAATTTCTGCATTAATAATGGTTTTAGTTGCTGCCTCTAACTTTTTTGGCTCAGTCTTTTCAAGATTAGGTACACCAATGCTTCTTACAGATTTTTTATTAAATTTAGAAATGAATAGATATGTAATTTTAGCAATAGTTATGGGTGTAATTTTTCTTTTAGGATGGCCTCTAGAATGGGTTCCAATTGTAATGATTATTGTTCCGATAATATTACCTTTGATTGAAGCTTTAGGGTTTAATTTAACATGGTTTGCAATTCTTGTGGCTGTAAACCTTCAAACCGCCTGGCTATCACCTCCTGTAGCTTTATCAGCTTATTTTTTAAAAGGCGTTGTTCCTGAATGGGATTTAAAAGATATTTATATAGGCATGATGCAATTTATGGTTCTCCAAATTATTGGATTAATAATAATAATAGTTTTTCCTAAGATAGTTTTATGGCTTCCCAATCTACTATATGGACAGTAATTTATATTAGTTTAATATAAAATAGTGATTCAAGAAAATACTAATATTTATCTAAAAAACTGGGAATTGGTTTCCGTTAACCCAAATAACAAGACATGGAATTGGAAAGATCTGTTTTGTTTTTGGGGAAACACAATTCAAAGCATAATAGGATTTTCTTTAATTGTTTCACTTTATTTGGTTTATGAGATTAATATCGTTATTGTTTTTTTTGGCACACTTACATCTTCATTCTTGGTAGCTTTTTTAGCTAATTTAATTGGCAAACCTTCTCAAAAGCACGGAATACCTTTTCCAGTTTTTTTAAGAACTTCAATGGGAATTGTTGGGGCCAAATATGTATCTATCCTTAGAGGGTTAGTTGCCATATTTATGTTTGGCGTTCAATCTTTTTTCTTATCAAAATCATTTGGTTACCTGATAAGATTATCTCTATTTTCAATCGATAATAGCTTTTTAGATAAAGAAATTTTTACTTATTTTTATTTTGGACTAAATATTATTGACTGGTTTTCATTTTTGTTAGCAATTATTTTGCAAATATATTTATTCAGAAAAAGCCAAAGATTTACTAAATTATTTATAAATTTTTCAGCAATGTTTGTTTATATCGGTTTGATATTATTTTGTGTAATTATATCTTCTACAAATCTTATAGATGTAACAAACTCATTTAAAGAATTACTTGTGATAGACAATGTAATTTCAAAATCAAACATTTCTCCTTTTCTTACAGTTTTTGGTACAATGTTTGCTTATTTTTCTATTGTATTGGTTAATTTTGGAGATTTTTCGAGATACGTAAAAAATGAAAGCGAACTAAAAAAAGGAAACTTAAGTTTAATTCTTAATTTAATATTGTTTTCTATATTTGCTGTTTTTATTGTTATTGGTGCTGATATTATTTTAAATCAAAATTTTCCAAATATGGAGCGTATTTTTGTAAGTCCAACTGATATTATAGGAAAATTTGATAATGTATTTTTAAGCATCGTTGTTTTGTTTTTTATTGTATTTGCAACAGCATCAACAAATTTAATTGCAAATTTTATACCTTCCCAATATTCTTTAATTAACTTTGCACCAAGCAAATTATCTGCCACTTCTTCAGCTATAATAATTGGAACTCTAGCTTTTTTTATTGGAAGTTTATGGGTACCAATATTGAGTCAAATAGGAGTGTTAGCTATAGTTGATACAGTAGGTTCTTTTTTTGGTCCAATTTTTGGTATTATTGTTGCAGATTATTATTTAATTAAAAAAAAAGAGATAATTAACAAGGACATATTTTCTTCAAGCGATACTGGCGCTTATTATTTTTCAGGAGGATGGCATATTAAAGCAATTTACTCTTTGTTTATTGCTTTTGTTTTTTCTGCTGCAACTATTTGGAATCCTGATTTTAGATTTTTACAATCATATTCATGGTTAATAGGTGCATTTGTAGGTTTTGTGATGCATTATCTTTTATCTGAAAAATAAATTTTATTATGAATAAATTTGATTTTAATAACAGAACGGCTGTAGTTACTGGTGGTGCGCAAGGTTTTGGTTTAGACATTGCTAAAAAATTTCTGAATTTTGGTGCAAAGGTTATAATTTGGGATATTGATGAACAGCAACTACAATTAGCATTAAAAGAAGTAAATAGTTCCAAATTATCTTATAATCAAATTGACGTGTCTAATTTTGAACAAATTAATAATGCTGTTCTTAAAATTACTAGCTCATCTAATATCGATATATTGATTAATAATGCTGGTATAACAGGATCTACTTCAACGGTATGGGATTATAATGTTAATGAATGGGAAAAAATTGTGCAAGTAAATTTAATGGGAACTTTTTATTGTTGCAAGAGCATTGTACCTAATATGATTAAAAATAATTACGGTAGAATTGTTAATGTTGCTTCTGTGGCTGGCAAAGATGGAAATCCTAATGCAAGTGCGTATAGTTCTGCAAAAGCTGGAATTATAGGTTTAACAAAATCTTTAGGAAAAGAACTTGCAGATAAAAATATTGCAGTTAATGCTGTTACACCATCTACTGCTAACACAAAAATATTAAATCAAATGTCCGAAAAACATGTTAAATATATGCTTTCTAAAGTTCCAAGAGCTAGATTTCTGGAACTAAAAGAATTTTCTTCACTTGTATGTTGGTTATCTTCAGAAGAAAATTCTTTTTCAACAGCTGCAGTTTTTGATATTAGTGGTGGTAGATCTACTTATTAATTTCACAAAAATGCTTAAAAAAAATTTACTTTTAATTTTCTTGATTGCAACTTTTCAACAAACATTATCAGCCGAAACGGTAAAAGTTTTTGATTTTACGGAATCAGAATTTAAAACTTTAAAAGTTAAAAAAATAAGAGGTGTTGATGCTAAAACTAAATACTCACTTGGAAAAAATGAATATGGTAATTTTATTCGTTCCGTGTCTGAAAACGCAGCATCAGGTCTTGGAAAAGAGATTAAAATAAATCTATCAAAAACTCCATTTTTAAACATCACTTGGAAAGTTGAAAAAGATCTTTCTGGTATTAATGAGAACAGTAAAAAAGGACATGATTATGCAGCAAGAGTTTTTGTAATTAAAAAAACAGGAGCAACTCCTTTATCAAACAGAGCAATGAATTATGTTTATTCTAGCAACAATAAAATTAATAGCAATCAACCAAGTCCTTACACAAAAAAATCAATTGATTATGTTCTATCTACGACAAAGGAAAATTTAAATCAGTGGGTTACTGTTAAGGTTAACGTTAAAGAACATTTTAAAAAATTTCATGATTTAAATGTTAATGATATTGAGGGAGTAGCTATTATGACTGATACTGACAATTCAAAAAGACCTGCAATTGCTTATTATCAAAATATATATTTTTCATCAGAATAATTATTTTATTAAATATTTTTTTAAACCAATGCTCAAAAAAGAAAGAACTATGGCAGCTAATACATCTTGCAAAGGTGTTGCTTGTGGAACTCCATAATTCCAAAAAATTACACCAGCTAGCCAAATCAAATAAATTTTCATATTCTAATACATCAAGTAATGATCTTTTTTACATTTTTAAACAATCTTACCATTTTATTTAAATTAATTCTTTTGGTATTTACATTTCTTGGACTTGGATGATAGCATCCTATTAATATTTTTTTATCGGGTAATTGATATTTTGCTGCATGGGTGAACACGTAATCTTTATTTCTTAATAAATAAGTTTCTTTATAAAATTGAATGCATGCATCGAAAGCTATCTTTCCTAAAGCAACAATAATTTTAACATTTCTAAGCAAATCTATTTCTTGTTTAAAATAATTGAAACAGGTTTTAAGTTCTAAAAAAGTTGGTTTATCTCCAGGCGGCACGCATTTTAATGCTGTAGTGACATATGTATTATAAAGTTTTAAACCATCATTTTTATTTTCCGAAGTTTTTTGATTAGACATTTTTGCTTTATATAAACATTTATATAAAAAATCTGCAGATCTATCTCCCGTAAACACTCTACCAGTTCTGTTTCCTCCATGTGCAGCGGGTGCCAAACCAACTAATAATATTTTTCCATTTATATCTCCAAAACCAGTTATGGGCTTTCCCCAATATTTTTCATTTATGTATTGTTTTCTTTTTTCTTTAGCAATTTTTTTTCTGAAGATAAATAATCTTTGGCACTTTTTACAACTAATGATCTTTTTGTTTAGATTTATATATTGACTGTTTAAAGTCATTTTTTATTTGAGATTTTGTTTTTTAATCAATGAAATACCATTTTCTACTTTATATATGTAAGATTCTTCAAAACTTTTTAATTGCCATCCATTTAGTCTTTTTTTTGTTTCTTCAAGGTTATTTATTTTCCAAACGTCGCTTGTTTTTTTATCTTTCCATATTTTTTTATCATTATTACTTCTTCCACAACCGTAACAATAGCCAGTTAAAGGGTCAGTTTTACAAATACTTATGCAGGGAGAAATAATCATAATTTTTTTAGTTTTATATATTTATATTTTATTATTCAATATATTCATGATTATTCTCATTGGACAAATGAAACCAATAATATATAAAACTGAATAATTTGAGTGGGCGAATGGCGGAACTGGCAGACGCATACGCCTTAGGAGCGTACGGGGCAACCCATAAGAGTTCGACTCTCTTTTCGCCCACCATTAAATATTATGAAAGTAAAAATAGAAAATAAAAAAGGTTTAAACAAAAATTTAAAAGTTTTTGTAGATAAAAAAACTATAGAAACTCATATGAATGAAAAATATGAGGAAGTAAAAAAACAGGTAGCATTAAAAGGTTTTAGACCAGGTAAAGTTCCAAAAGAAATTCTTAAAAGACAATTTGGAAAATCTATTTATGGTGAAGTTCTAGATAAAGTTTTAAAAGAAACTAGCACTCAAGCTTTAGAAGATAATAAAATAAAACCTGCTGGACAACCAAAAATTGATTTAAAATCACATGGTGAAGATAAAGATTTAGAGTATGTAATTTCTGTCACAGAACTTCCCAAAATTGAACTTAAACCAATAGAAAATATCAAGATTGATGAATACTCAGTAAAAATAGATGATGAAGAAACAGATAAAAGAATTAAGGAAATTGCAAAAAATCAAAAAAATTTTGTAGCAAAAAAAGATGAAGAAAGCTCTGAAGTTGAAGATTTAGTGGCATTTGATTATAAAGCAACCATCGAAGGTAAATTTTTCACTGGTGGTGAAGGAAAAAATACTCAAATTGTTTTAGGAAAAGATCTTTTTATTAAAGGTTTTGATAAAGAATTAACAGGAGTTAAGAAAAATGAGACTAAAACTTTTGAAGTGGTTTTACCGGAAAATTATCCACAAAAAGAATTTGCAAATAAAAAAGCAAAATTTGAATGTAAAATTTTAGAAGTTAAAAAATCTATTGCCGCTAAAATAGACGAAGATTTTGCAAAAAATTTAGGCGCAAAAGATTTAAATGATCTTAAAATTTTAATTTCTAGGCAAATCAATGATGAATATAAAAACTCTCTGAACATGCTTTCAAAAAATAAAATTTTAGAACAAATTAAAAAATTTAAGGTTGATGAAATCCCAGAAAATTTAATTGAGCAAGAAATTAATATTCTTTCACAAGATATGAAAGATAATGAAATTAATAAAAACAAGAAAGATATTGAAAAAAAAGCAAAAGATAGAATTAAATTAGGTCTAATTTTAAATGCATTTGGAGAGCAAAACAAAATCCAAGTTCACGAAAACGAAATTCAAGCAGAAATACAAAAACAATTAAAGATGATGCCAGGTCAAGAAAAAATTGTAATGGATTATTATCAAAAAAATCCTTCTGCTTCTGATGCTTTAAGAGGCACTATTTATGAAGAAAAAATTATTGAGTTAATTAAAAGCAAATCTAAAGTTAACAAAAAAGAAATTTCAAAAGATGAAGCAGAGAAAATTTTGAAATCTGCCCACGATCATTTGCACGATCACAAACATACTGATTCAAGTGAAAGGTCAAAAGTGGAGAAGACAGTACCAGTAAAAAAATCATCCCAAGCAAAAAAAGTTAAGCCATCAAGCAAAAAACCAGAAAAAATAAAAAAAGTTAGCAAAAAGTAATCACAAGTTGTATAAAGTCAAAAGAATCAGTTTATGACATCAAAAATATCAGAACATATGAACAATCTAATCCCGATGGTTGTTGAGCAGTCAAACCGAGGAGAGAGAGCTTACGATATTTATTCAAGATTACTAAAAGAAAGAATAGTTTTTGTTGTAGGCCAAATAACTGATAATGTAGCCTCATTGGTTACTGCGCAATTGCTTTTTTTAGAGTCCGAGAATCCAAAAAAAGAAATTTATTTATATATAAATAGTCCAGGTGGATTAGTTACTGCTGGCTTAGGCATTTATGATACAATGCAATACATCAAATCAGAAGTTTCAACACTGTGTATTGGTCAAGCTTGCTCAATGGGATCTTTTTTACTAACAGCTGGAGAAAAAGGAAAAAGATTTTCTTTGCCTAATTCTAGAATAATGGTTCATCAACCTTCTGCTGGTTTTCAGGGTCAAGCAACAGATATAGAAATACATGCCAATGAAGTTTTGTCTCTCAAAAAAAGATTAAACGAAATTTATTCAAAACATACCGGTCGATCCGTTGACGCAATTAAACTTGCTCTTGAAAGAGATAATTTTATGACAGCTGAAAATGCAAAATCTTTTGGATTAATTGATAAAGTAGTCGATAAAAGAGTTTAAAACACAATATATAGTTTTTTCCACAACCTAGACTTGATTGAAATAACTTTTGTGTAATAAAGTGATTGAATTGATTCGTTTAAAAAAAAATTATGACAACCAATAATAAAAATATTTTGTACTGCTCTTTTTGTGGCAAAAGTCAACACGAAGTAAGAAAACTTATAGCAGGTCCCACTGTATTCATATGCGATGAGTGTGTAGAGCTTTGTATGGATATAATAAAAGAAGAAAGTAAAGATACACTTGTAAAACACCAAGATGGCCTACCTTCTCCTAAAGAAATATGTAGCATACTTGATGATTATGTTATTGGACAAAATTATGCAAAAAAAGTTTTATCTGTAGCAGTGCACAATCATTATAAAAGATTGAATTATGAAAACAAAACTAGCAAAACAGTTGAACTTTCCAAATCAAATATTTTACTTGTAGGTCCAACTGGTTGTGGAAAAACATTGTTAGCACAAACCCTTGCTAGAATTTTGGATGTTCCATTTACTATGGCTGATGCCACAACTTTGACTGAAGCTGGTTACGTTGGCGAAGATGTTGAAAATATTATTTTAAAATTATTACAAGCAGCCGATTATAATGTTGATAAAGCCCAGAGAGGAATAGTTTATATTGATGAAGTTGACAAGATCAGTCGAAAATCTGAAAACCCTTCAATTACCAGAGATGTTTCTGGAGAAGGTGTTCAACAAGCTTTACTAAAAATTATGGAAGGAACAGTTGCTAGCGTACCTCCCCAAGGAGGCAGAAAACATCCTCAGCAAGAATTTTTACAAGTAGATACTACTAACATATTGTTTATATGTGGAGGAGCATTTGCAGGTTTAGATAAAATAATTGCACAAAGAGACAAAGGAACTTCTATTGGGTTTGGTGCAGAAGTTAGAACAATAGAAGATAAAAAAACAGGTGAATGGATGAAAAGTTTAGAACCAGAAGATTTACTAAAATATGGATTAATTCCTGAATTTATAGGACGACTCCCAATTGTAGCAACCCTAGAAGACTTAGATGAAAAATCTTTAATAAAAATATTAAAAGAACCTAAGAATTCACTGGTAAAACAGTATCAAGAATTATTTAAGTTAGAAGGATCAAAACTTACATTTAAAGATAATGCTCTTAAGGAAATAGCAATTAAGGCTATTGGCAAAAAAACTGGAGCAAGAGGATTAAGATCAATATTAGAAAACATATTGCTCAAAACAATGTTTGATTTGCCCAGCCAAGACAATGTTCAAGAAGTGATAATAGAAGCCAACACAGTAAAAGGTTATTCTCAGCCAATACTGGTTCACTCAAAAACTGAAAAACCTAAAACTGAAAAAACTACAGCAGCTTAAAAATAACGTTAATAAGCAACAATTATCTATTGCATTATTAATTTTAATATCCATATTTATAATATGTTTACAAAAACTAATTTGCCATTGTTACCTTTAAGAGACATTGTTGTGTTTCCAAGTATGGTTATCCCTTTGTTTGTTGGTAGAGATAAATCTATTACAGCATTAAATGAAGTGATGAAAAATGAAAAAAAAATTATTTTAGTTACTCAAAAAAACTCTGAAGTTGATGAACCAAAAAAAAATGATGTTTTTAGTTATGGTTGCGAAAGTAATATTTTACAATTGCTTAAATTACCAGATGGAACTGTTAAGGTATTAGCAGAAGGAATTAAAAGAGTTAAAGTTTTGGATTTTAAAGATAATGGAAAATTTATTACTTGTGAATATGAATATCAAAATGACCAATTGATAGAAGATAAGGAACTTTTTCCATTAGCTTTAATAGCTATAAAAAAATTAGAAAAACTATCATTGGTAAATAAAAAAGTTTCAACAGAAACAATTGATAATATTAAACAGATTAAAGACATTTCAAAAATTGCAGATAATATTGCATCACATTTAAATACTACAGTTACAGAAAAACAAAAATTATTTGAAACTCTTGATCTTAAAAAAAGATTAAATGCAATAATTAAAATTATGGAAAATGAAGCTAGTATTATAGGAGTAGAAAAAAGAATAAGAGGTCGTGTTAAAACTCAAATGGAAAAAACACAACGAGAATATTATTTAAACGAACAATTAAAAGCCATTCAAAAAGAGTTAGGTGAAATTGAAGACGGAAAAGATGAAACTTCAAATTTAAATAAAGCAATTTTAAAAGCAAAAATGCCAAAAGAAGTTCAAAAAAAATGTATGTCTGAACTTAAAAAATTAAAAAATATGAGTCCAATGTCAGCCGAGGCAACTGTTGTTAGAAATTATTTAGATTGGATGATAGATATTCCTTGGTACAAAAAAAATGATGTTAATATAGATCTTAACAAAGCCAAAAAAGTTCTTGATGAAGACCATTTTGGTTTAGAAAAAATCAAAGAACGTATTGTCGAGTTTTTAGCTGTACAAAAAAGAATGCAAAAATTAAAAGGCCCAATATTGTGTCTAGTTGGTCCTCCAGGAGTTGGTAAAACATCTTTGGGAAAATCTATTGCAAGAGCAACAAATCGGCAGTTTGTAAGGATGTCACTAGGTGGTGTTAGAGATGAGGCGGAAATTCGAGGACATAGAAGAACTTATATAGGATCTTTACCTGGTAAAATAATTCAAATGATGAAAAAAGCTGGAACAAAGAATCCTCTTTTTTTGTTAGATGAAATAGATAAAGTTGGAAATGATTATCGTGGCGATCCATCATCAGCTTTATTAGAAGCATTAGACTCTGAACAAAATACTACTTTTAATGATCATTATTTAGAAGTTGATTATGACTTATCTGATGTATTATTTGTTACAACAGCAAATACATTAAATATACTTCCACCATTACTAGATAGAATGGAAGTAATAAGATTAGCTGGATACACGGAAGATGAAAAAATAAATATAGCTGATAAGTTTCTGTTACCTAAACAAATTAAAGATAATGGTGTCAAAGAAGGCGAGCTAATTTTATCTGATGGAACAATTAAAGAAATAATAAGAAATTACACTAAAGAGTCAGGTGTTAGAAATTTAGAAAGAGAAATTTCAAAAATAGCAAGAAAGGCTGTTAAAAAAATAGTTGGCAAAGAAGAAACAACAGTAAGTGTGGATGAGAAAAATTTATCAAATTTTTTAGGAGTTAAAAAATATAAGTTTGGTGAACAAGAAAGTGAAAATAAAATTGGAATAGCAACAGGACTAGCTTGGACCGAATATGGAGGAGAAATATTAAAAATTGAAACTGTTAATATGCCTGGAAAAGGAAAAATGCAAATTACAGGCAAACTCGGAGAAGTTATGCAAGAATCGGTTAAAGCAGCAAAATCTTATGTTAGATCTAAAAGCTTAGAATATGGAATTATTCCTCCAGTTTTTGAAAAAAAAGACTTCCATATTCATGTGCCTGAAGGAGCAACACCGAAAGATGGTCCTTCAGCTGGCATTGCCATGGTAACTTCAATTGTTTCATCAATTACGAAAATACCTGTAAACAAAGAAATTGCTATGACAGGAGAAGTCACTGTTACAGGACAAGTTTTGCCAATTGGGGGATTAAAAGAAAAATTATTAGCAGCACATAGAGCAGGTATCAAACAAGTTTTGATACCAAAAGACAATGAAAAAGATCTAGTAGATATTCCACAAAAAGTTAAAGATGATATAAAAATTACATCTGTTGAAATAGTAGATGAAGTTTTAAAGATTGCTTTAACTAAGGAGTTAAAAAAAGTCGAGTGGGTTGAGATTGATAATGTATCTGGATCTAAAACAGAAGAAAAATCTCAAGCTATAATTCAATAATTTTTGCACAAAAGTAGGAAATTTATTTACGACTGATCCAAATTTACATAGTAAAAAATCAAGATCTAGAATATGTCAACAATATATTGTAAATAATCAAGAACTTTTAAAATAAATTAGAATGAAAAAAATTCCATTTATACTTGTTGGCGCAGGAAACTTTGCTTTACAGAGATTAAAAATTTTAAATGAAACAGGTAAGTTTATAGCAGTTGCAATTGTTGATATAGATCTAAAAAAAGCTAAAAAAAAAA